>Ga0207416_1002332_pt1 | contig 21165 bp, 19 predicted proteins | sample PaiPotPPM11metaG_FD_184107 | JGI IMG/M metagenome (GOLD analysis project Ga0207416, IMG submission 184107) | Iron sulfur acid spring bacterial and archeal communities from Banff, Canada, to study Microbial Dark Matter (Phase II) - Paint Pots PPM... ...
GGGTGCCGGCCTTGCGGAAGGGGCGCAGGCAGGCGGACAGGACGCGGTAGCTGCCGCGGTAGCCGAGGGCGCGGATCTCGGCGAGCAGTTCCCGGGCGTTGCGGCAGCCTTCTTCCCAGCGCCGGCCGAGGTGGGGCTTGTAGGGGTCCAGGGGCGACGGCGGGCCGCCGGTGATGAGGGAGAGCAGCTCACCGGGGCTGCCGGCGTTGGCGTAGGCGCGGGCGGTCTCGCGGGGCAGGCCCGTGTGGCGGGCGATCGCGGCTATCCCGTGGCCCTGGGCGCGCAGTTCCCGGACCTGCCCGTAGCGCTCGCGGACGCCGCTGGCCAGGGCGGCGTCCGCGGCCTGCCGCCGTGCCGCGGCAGCGGCGGGGCCTTCAGGGCCCTCGGCGTCTTGGCCTTCGGCGCGTTCGCGGAGGCAGCCGCGGTGCCGGGCGGCGGTCTTCTCGGCGTGCCCGCACAGGTTGTGCCACAGGTGCCAGCGGTCGGCGACCTGGACCGCGCCGGGGGCGCCGCGGGCGGCGCCGCCGGCGTAGGCCCCGGCCCGGTCCCGGCAGATCACCGCGGTGCCGGGGTGCGCTTCCAGCCACTCGGCGAGGAGGTCCCCGTCCCGGCCCGGCAGCAGGTCGACGACCCGGCGGGTTTCCATGTCGACGAGCACGGTGGCGTAGTGCTGGCCCTTGCGGACGGCGACGTCGTCGGCGCCGAGCACCGCGGCCGGCCCTGCTTCGGGGTCCGGCATGGCCCGCACCATGCGGAGCAGGGTATGCCGGGAGACCGCCGCGCCCAGCGCGGCGGCCAGCCGCGCGCCGGCCCGGCCGGCCAGCGCGAGCGCGGCCGCCTCCAGCAGGCCCCGCAGCCCGGGAGTGCGCCGCTGGCAGAAGGCGGTCAGCCCGGGTACCTGCTCGGCGAACGTCGCCGCCGGGCACGCCGCGTTCAGGCAGCGGAGCCGGCGGGCCGACACCAGGACCTCGACGGGCCGGCCGCCGCACGGCAGGTCCCGCAGCCACCGGGGATAGCGGTCATGACCCGATGACGAGGCCTGCCCGCACCGCGGGCAGGCCGCCGGCCCGGTCCGGGTCCGGGCCGTGATCCGCACCCCGTCCGCCCCCAGGTCCTCCACCCGCAGCACGTCCAGGCCCGCCAGCTGCGGGAACAGCATGACCAGCAGGACGGTTTCGCTTCCGGTGACCTCGTGCAGCACAATGGACCTCCCACGGCCGTTCGTGACGATCAGGACTCTTGGTCGATCCAGATCCTCACAGAACGGCCGTGGCCATCACCGCAACGTGACGAGACCGCTACCAAAACGACGCAGCCGCCACGAACCACCCCCACAGCCAGCAACCGTCACAGCAGGTAACTGCCCCCCATAAACAGAGACAGAGCCTGGCCCGCGGCTGCGCAGATCGGGATGTTCTGCGCGACGGCACAGCCGGCCGTCAGGCCGGTGACGGGGCGCGTGCGTTGGCGCGCGGCGGCAAGGCAGACAGCAGATGGCCGGGCAGCCCGGACCAGAAGAATCTTGGACCGGCTGTCGATTCCGGTGCCGGCCGGCCGTAGGGAAGGTGAGTCGGGCAGCCGATAGGTATCCGCAGGGTGCCGCTGGCCGATCCCCGGAAGGTGGGGAAGATGGAACACACCGCAAGAACGGCACCCCGGTCATGGCTGATCACCGGCCCTGCGCTCAAGCGCCGCCATCGCGGATTACGACGGCACCGCCGGCGGAACCCGGACCTGGCTGGCAGCGGCGCACGGAACCCAGCCCGGCGACCCGGACAAGGCCGCCCAGGCGGTGCTGGCCGCGCTGGACCTGCCGAGCCCGCCACTGCGGCTGGCTCTCGGCGAGGACGCAGTGTCCGCCATCCGGGCCAAGAGCACCGCCGTGTCGGATGACCTCGACCGGACCGCTGCGCTTAGCCGCAGCACGGACTTCGCCGTGGCCGACACGCGCTGACGCGGGACCGGACGCCAGACATCAGGCCCGGGAAGCTCCTGCCGGAACGCCTTCCGCTACGCCGGCATGAAGATCAACGAGTCCCTCGTCCCGGGCCTGAGACCGCCAGCCACCTGGAGACGATCACCACTACGAACACCGGCTTCCGGCCGCTGCCCGGGACGGACCTTCCGGGACGTTCCCGGTCCGCACGCAACCTGCAGGGAGAACGAGATGGATACTCCGCGAGTCGTATCACCAGATGTGTGGCGGGCAGCGCGCAAGGAGCTGCTCGCCCGGGAGAAGGAAGCCAGCCGCGCGAAGGACGTACTCGATGCGGCCCGCCGCGCCCTGCCGATGGTGGAGGTCGGCAAGGACTACGTCTTCGCCGGGCCGGAGGGACAGGTGAGCCTGGCCCACCTGTTCGGCGACCGCCGTCAGCTCATCGTCTACCACTTCATGTGGCGCGATGAGGACTCGGGCTTTCCAGGCGAGGATCAGGGCTGTCCGACTTGCTCGGTCGTGGCGGACAACATCGGCGACCTGTCCCATCTGCATGCCTGCCACACGAGCCTGGTACTGATGTCCCGCGCGCCGCTGGCCAGCATCGAGCGGTTCCGGCAGCGGATGGGCTGGGCAGTGCCGTGGTACTCCTCGCTCGGCAGCGACTTCAACTACGACTTCCATGTCAGCTTCGATTCCGGCGCCGCCCCGCTGGAATACAACTACAAGGACGGGGCGGCGCTCGAACGCGCCTACCCCTATGTCCGGTCTGGCCGGGACGCGCCCGGGGTGAGCGTCTTCCTGCGTGAGGGTGACCGCGTCTTTCACACCTACTCGGCGTATGCTCGCGGCGTCGACCCGCTGATCGGCACCTACCACTACCTCGATCTGACCCCGATGGGCAGGCAGCGGCGTGTCACCGGGTTCCCGCATCACGACCGGTACGACGCGGACTCGTGATGACCGGGGCACTGGCGGCCAGGTGGCTGCTCACCGCGGTGTTCGCCGCAGCCGAGCTGGGCTCGCTGCCGGGCCCTGGCCGGGTAGGCACGGCGCGGGCGGCGGCCCGGGTCTCTGAGGTGTTCCATGCGCTGATGTGCGCGGCTCTGATCGCCATGACCTGGCGGTCAGAGCCGATCGCGCCGGTATGGTTCCTGACGGCCCTGTTCGGCTGCGCCGTGATCTGGTTCGGGCTAGCCAGTCTGGGCGGAGTCGCGAGTTGGCGGGCGCGCAGGCTGCCTGGCCTGCATCATGCGCTGATGGCGGGTGCCATGATCTGGATGATCACTGCCATGCCCGCCGTTATGCGCATGGGGTCAGCCGGGCCTGCGCGCGGTGCCATGCCCGCCATGTCCCGTCCCACCGGGCCCGCAGCGGTGCTGGCCGTCAGCGTCCTGCTCGCGGCGTACTTCGCGCTCGCGGCTGTGCCATGGTTGGCGTGTGCCATCGCTCCAGGGCGACGCGTGACCGGGAGGGCCGCAGCCGGTCACGCCGCCATGAGCGCCGGGATGGCGGCGATGCTGCTGACGATGCTCTAAACCGGGCAAAGGCGCCGGAAACCAGAGAAAAGGCCGGGTCTGGCTATAGGCCTGGCAGACGGGTAATTGGAGGCCATTATGAGGTACGCGTTGCTGATCTACTCGCCATCGGACGCGCGCGGGTACGCCGCGCCGACGGCCGGTGCCGTCCATGACATGGTCGCCTACACCCGCGCGGCCAGGGATGCCGGGGTGCTGGTGGCCGCCGAGCAGCTCACCCATACCGACTCGGCGACCAGCGTGCGGGTGCGCGGCGGGGACCTGCTGCTCACCGATGGCCCGTTCATGGAGACCAAGGAGCATCTGCTGGGCTTCTTCCTCCTTGATGTTCCCGACTTGGACACCGCGCTGGAGTGGGCGGCGCGGTTGCCGCCCGCCGCCTACGGCACCGTCGAGGTCCGGGCTGCGCAGACCGGCCAGCCGTGGCAGGCGGTGCTGGATTGAGCCCCGGCCTGGCGCGGCAGGTCATGCACCGAGCCGGCGGGTGAGCCAGCGGTGAGCATGGCCGGCCTGGAGCGTGCCTACCGGGAGGAATGGACGACCGTGGTCGCGGCCCTGGCCCGGCGGCTGGGTGACCTGCAGGCGGCCGAGGATGCCGCCGCCGAGGCGTTCGCGGCGGCAGCGCGGGCCTGGCCGCGTGATGGCATCCCGCCCAATCCCGGCGGCTGGCTGACCGTGACCGCGTGGCGCAAGGCCGTCGACCAGCTGCGCCGTGACCGCCCGGTCGCCGTTGACCCGCAGGTGCTCGCCGAGGTGACACGCAGTGCCGGTGAGGAGGATGCGGAGATGGAGACTGGGCCGCTGGGCGATGACCGGCTCGGGCTGGTGTTCGCGTGCTGCCACCCTGCGCTGGCGCTTGAGGTGCGCGTGGCGATGACGCTGCGTTACGTGGCCGGGCTGACCACGCGGGAGATCGCGGCGGCGTTCCTGCTGCCGGAGCCGACCCTGGCGCAGCGGCTAGTCCGGGCGAAGCGGAAGATCCGCGAGGCGGGCATCCGCTTCGAGGTACCTGACCCGGGCCGCCTTGCCGGCCGGCTGAGCGGGGTCCGCGCGGTCATCTACCTGGTGTTCAACGAGGGATACGCGGCCACCGGCGGTGACGGGCTGGTCCGCGCCGGGCTGTGCGAGGAGGCGATCTGGCTGGGCCGGCTGCTGCACCGGCTGCAGCCCGGCGACGCCGAGACCGCTGGGCTGTTCGCGCTGATGCTGCTGCATCACGGCCGGGCGGCGGCACGCCAGGACGCCGACGGCAGGCCGGTGCCGCTAGCCGACCAGGACCAGTCACGGTGGGATCAGGCGCTGATCACCGAGGGGACCGCCGTGCTGGACGCCGCGATGGCCCGTCGCGCGCCGGGGCCTTACCAGCTGCAGGCGGCGATCGTCGCCGTTCATGTTCAGGCGGCCAGCTTCGCCGACACCGACTGGCTGCAGATCGCCGCCTTGTACGGCGAACTGGCCCGCTGGGACCCGTCCCCTGTGATCGAGATCAACCGAGCGGTAGCGGTCGGGATGGCCGACGGGCCGCAGGCCGGGCTGGCGGTCCTGGAGCCGGTCCTGGCCTCGGGGTCGCTGGCGGCCTACGCGCCGCTGCACGCCGCTCACGCGGACCTGCTCGAACGTGCGGGCCAGATGGAGGAAGCCGCCGCGGCGTGGACCCGAGCCGCCCGCACCACAGGCAACGCGGCGCTGCGCGGGGAACTACGCCGACGGCGTGATGAGGCAGGCGGGGAGCACCACCCGGGAAAACCTTGAGCCTGCTGTCGATCTCGGTGCCGGGCGGCCGTGGGGAAGGTGAGACCGGGCAGTCGACAGGTACCCCACGGTGCCGCTGGCCGATCCCTGAAAGGTGAGGGACATGAAACTCACCGGCCTTGCGGCTGCTCAACCGTCCCTACTCGCGACCCGGCGCGGCAAGCTCATCCTGGTCTTGCTGTGCTCCGTCGCGTTCCTCGACTTCGTCGACGCCACCATTGTCAATGTGGCACTACCCTCGATGCGCCTTGCTCTGCACATGTCGGTGCAGAACTTGCAGTGGATCCCGAGCGCCTACCTGCTCACCTATGGCGGCTTCATGCTGCTGGGCGGCCGGGCCGCCGACCTGCTCGGTCGGCGTCGGGTCCTGGTCGCCGGGACGTCCCTGTTCGGCCTGGCGTCGATCATCGGCGGACTGGCCGGCAGTTCCGGCGTCCTTATCGGGGCACGCCTCGCCCAGGGCGCGGGCGCCGCCATGATGCTCCCCGCCGCGCTGTCGATCCTGACAACAACCTTCAGAGGGGGCGGTGACCGTCACAAGGCGCTGGGCGCCTGGGGCGGCGTAGCCGGGCTTGCCTCCGCATTCGGGGTGCTGCTCGGTGGCGCCCTGACCCAGGGACCCGGCTGGCGCTGGGTGTTTTTCGTCAATCCCCCCATCTGCCTCCTGGTACTCGCCGCGGCTTTCTGGCTTCTCCCCGGGGACCGGCGCCACGCGCAGCTCGCCAGCTTCGACCTTCGCGGAGCCGTCCTGTCCACAGGTGGGATGCTCCTGCTCGTGTACGCGATCGTCAGGGCACCCGACATCGGCTGGGGCGCGGCCCGCACCACCACCGAACTCGCCGCAGCCGGCGCGCTGCTGACCGTGTTCGCCATCAACGAGCTACGCCGGGCCAACCCGCTGCTTCCCCTCTCCATCTTCCGCATCAAGGGACTCGCCGCCGCCGACGTCACTCAGGTAATCGCCACGGCAGGATTCATCTCAATGTTCTTCTTCCTCACCCTGTACATGCAGAACGTTCTCCAGTACTCACCCATCCAGACCGGGCTCGCCTACCTCCCGGTCACCGCCGGAGTCGCCATCACCGCGGGCATCACCTCCAAGCTGCTCGCCCGCACCGGAACGCGACCGGTGATCGTGGCCGGCGCGCTGATCGCCGCCAGCGGCGTCTACTACCTTTCCCGCATTCCCGTCCACGGTTCCTACCTCACCGACCTGCTCCCAGGGATGGTGGTCATGTCGATCGGGCTGGGTGCGCTGCTCGTGGCTGTGACCACTGGTGCAAACGCGGGCGTGCCAGCCGAGAGAGCCGGACTCGCTGCCGCGCTCCTGAACGCCTCTCAGCAACTGGGAGGAGCGCTGGGGCTAGCGATCTTCGCGGCGATCGCCACCTCGCACACCGGCCGCCTGCTAGCAGCCCACACCGCGATGCCCGCCGCGCTTACCGCGGGCTTCCAGCGGGCGCTGCTGGCCAGCAGCGTCTGCCTGGTCGTCGCTGCCGTCATCGCTACGCGGACCAGTCACACGCGAGGCGGGCCGGACCAAGACGTCCTGGTACTACAGCCGCAGCCTGAGATGCGGGCCGGCGTCGCTGCATGATGTGCGGCGGCCGCCGCGTCAGCCTTCCGGCTGCCACACCGGAAGATGACGCGGCGGCTGTGCCTGGTCCGGGGCGCCTCGGCGGAGATGTCAATGCGGCCCTTCGCCGCTCGTCTTCTCAGTAGTTCCGGCGCTGAGCCGACCGAGGCCGGCGAGCTCACGCTCCTGAACTCGGGTCCTCAGACTCTGGCCTGAGCGCCGCCCAGCCGGCCATTCCGGGCGCAGTAATCATCGCGGGTCTTCTGCCCGGACGGCCCTGATGACTGGATCGCAGCCGAACCTGGAGGAATGAGATGGATTGTCCGCAAGTCGTATCACGAGATGAATAGCTGACCGCAGTGCCTGCGATACGACGTCAACTACGACTTCCACGTCAGCTTCGACCCCGGTGCCGGCCCTCGCTGGAGTACAACTACAGGGATAAGGCGGCGCTCGAACGCGACTACCCCATATCCGGCCCAGGGCGGACGTGCCCAGGGCAAGCGTCTTCCTGCGCGGGGGTGCCCGCGTCTTCCACACCTGCTCGGCGTAACCTGATCCCACTTGGCAGGCAGCGGCATTTCACCGGTCCCGTACCACGACACGTACAGCACGGGCTCGTGATGGCCGATGCCGGGGTTGCCTGTCCGCGATCCCCAGGAAGCCGCCTCATACGTCGGCCTCCCCAGAACGACCTGATCGGTGGCCATCGAATACGTTCCGAGCCAGGGGCGGCGCGCAAAACATTCGGCGATATGCGCCCTCCAGAAGGAAGCTCGATAAGCGCTGTGCGCATCGAGCGGACGGCGCACCCCGTTCCACGAGGCGACGTTTCCGCAGATCAGAGACACTGTGTGGTCAGGGGCAGGGTCGAACCGCCGACCTTCCGCTTTTCAGGTCAACCGCGCTGAGCGCTGTGCAGACCTGCGAAAACGGAGGTCACCGACGAGCGGAACCGCGCTAGGCGGAAGGTGCAACGCCCACGGTAGCAGGGGCCGACGCGCCTGACCAATCAGATAGTGCGTGTACCGCTCGACGTCAGCACCACCACCGTTGTGCGCGCATATGTGCTAACTAGCGGGCCTGAGCTTGTCCACGAGGTCTGGGCGGTCATAGCTCGCGAAGACCCGTGCCAGTTGATCGAGCAGGTGTTTCCGGTGATGAGGTGCGAGGTCCGCGAGGAACGCACTGATCAGTTCACTGGTCTGGTCCGCTTCGGCACGGTTGGCAGCCGTGCTATCGAGCACGTTAACGACGGTGCTGAATTTGTCCTTGTGCGTGGCGAGTTCCAGGAGCCTTTCTGGCTTCCCCTCAGACCACCACAGCGCCGCGTTGGCACTGTCGTGGAGGAACATGTCGCGGATCGTGGTCAGGCGCGCCATCTTGACCTTCGCATCGTCGGCGTGGAACCGGGCCTGGCGGTTCAGGTCCGCCTCTTGCTCCGCGAACTTACGGTGGCCGTCCTCAACTTGGAGCGTTGCGCTCGCAGAGATGAGTCGTATCCCAGTGCCGGCGATCTCGCTGCCGACTATCTGAGCGAACGCCCTGATGAGCGTGTCATTCGCCTCCGCGACGTCGAGCACGGAGAAGCTCCGCGTCACCTTGGCACCGTGTCCGCCCAAGTACGGGAAGACGATTTCCCGACCGCCGCGACCGGGAGACTCCCACTGCGCGCGAATCGCAGCGGTGAACTGTGCATCGGCGCCTAGTTCGCTAGCGAGGCGGTAGGCAGCACTCCCACTTTCGGCGGGATCGTCATAGGTGGTCGGGAAGGGATTCCGCCGCCCGGTCAGCCATGAACGCATCATTGGTATTTCTCCTCCGCCAGGGGATGAATCTGCGTGGGAGTCAGGCCGGGCGTCAATGGATCCCGGTCACCGATCAGCTTCAGGAACGCGGATGCCACGTCGAACCGCGAAACCGGTGCAGGCACTGTCTCGTCCTGGGACCAGCGCGCCGCCATACTGCAAAGGGTCCCGATGTCAAGGCTGCTCTGGCAGGCATCGGCGAGAATCGTGAGCTCCGTTTCGCGCGGTGCCCGGTCCTGGGCTACCGCTTCCAGCCAGGTCGCGCATTCCCGTCGGACGCCCTCGGCATGGGACGGATCGTGCAAGGCGGCCCGCCAGCCGACGATAAGGAGTTCGCGTTCCTCTCGGCCAGACAGTTCACTCAGCTGCTCGACCAGCATGCCGACGAGTGGAAGGAAGGATCGGATTCCGGCATCCTGTAGCCGGGGATCATCTGTCGCCCACCGCACCACCTCCCGCAACACGGACACGCGTAGGTGCGGTTCCCGTGCGAGTTCGGTGATTGCGATTGCCACCTGAACTCGTACCTCAGGTCCGCCGTGGATAGCGAGACGCCGGAGCCGGGTCATGGCATTGCGTGGATAGTTCTTGCCGAACGGGCCGCCGCAGACATTCGCGATCGTCAGCTGTAGGCGGAGGTCGGTGGTGGCGCGATCCGCCCATTCGTACATATGCCGCCGAACCGCCCGACCGGTGCTCGCGTTGAGGGCCGCCTCAGTGAGTGCTACTGCCGCCAGGTCCGTCTGCCCGCCAGTGGCCCAGGAATTTGCCGCGTACTTGATAAGACTGTCGTCATCATGTCGGATGGCCAGTTTGATGAGGCTGTACCCCGCGTTCTCCGTCGCGGGGTCGTCTAGATCGAGGTTGCCGGGGAGTTCGGTGAGCCACTTTTTCAGCTCTATGCGGAGATGAGGACGGTCCTGCCATACGAGATCCAGCACCGACTCGGGATAGGCCGGGCGACGAAGGCTAATCCGGCCGTTGCCAACTTTTTTCGCTTCAATTTTGCCTATGAGCCCGGCCACTCCTTCGCCGGCGAGACCGCCACCCGGTTCGCGGAGCAGATTGACCCGGCTGGCGAGGTCGTCGGCGGCGCCAAAGACGGTCTCCGTCCGCGCCTCGCCGAGAGCGGCCGCGGCTATGAGCAGCGCCCGGTGGTAGGCATCGCTGTGCTTCCCGAACCACGCAGCGAGATGGCCGGACCAGTTGCCGTACGCGCCGATGGTGTCCCCAACTGGATCATCCGATCCAGTAGTCAGCACATCGCGGGCCAAGTCGGCGAGACGCACCGCGTCCGCCGGGCTCGCGTCGCTAAGGAGCTTCGTAATCTCGGAATCCCAGGCCCAGCGCGGTACATCCGCGGGATTCGCGCGTGTCACGTGCTTGTGGAAGATCTCCACAGCGCCGGGCGGCGATAGTGAGACTTCTTCGAAGGAGGTTCGGCCCTGTAGTTGCGTCCAAGCGCCGGCAGTGGCCGTCACTACCAGGAAGGCATCGGCCATGGCCAGGCGGAGACCATACTCCGTCAGGATCTCGGCGATGCCCGGAATTTCGTTGAAGGTCTCCTGGTCGATGTCCAGGATGTAGCCGCATCCGGTCTCCGTTGGCAGGTCCCGACGGGCATCCTCGGGATCGAGGTCAATCCGGTGTGGCGTGGCGCCGACCTGACTGATGGCAGCCACCGCTGTGCTCCATCGCCCACTGCCGGGCGGTGCGGCTAGCACAACGCTGTGCCGGGCCTGCAGGATCTCGACTGCCTGCTTGGCGGGGGCCGTCCAGACATAGACGTTCAACAGCCGGTGGACGCTCTCCCTGTCGAGTGCGTGCGCCGCGACGATTTCGCGGACGTGCTGCCGTATGTAGCTGATGGAGCCCACGGAACCGGCGATGATCTGCTGGCCCTCGTGGAGGATATAGCTGGGTCCGGCCGGTTCCGCGGTCATGAGGAGGTGCCCCTGTACGTGATGTCGCCATGAACCTGTTCGGTGATGATCTGTTGACCGGTGTTCTTGTAGAAGGGGGTGCCTTGGCGGCTGGGCCGCTCGGGCGATTCCGCAGGGGTGTCCTTGTCGTTCCGGGAAGCCAGGCGCGACGGGCGGGGAACGTAGAGCCAGGCCGGCTCGGCGAAGTCCTTACCAGGTACTTCGGCTGTCACCTGCATGAGCTGATCTGGATGGAGGGCAGGCGTGTATCCAGCGCGGATTACGTCGTCGAAGACACGCTGAGACACGACGACGGCCATCAGCGTCACGTCTGGATTCGATTCCTTGAGAGCGTTCTTAACCGGACTGGAATCCAGCAGCCGGAAGGTGGTATTCATCGGATCGCCGGTCCGGTCCCGCAATTCGTCACCGGAATCGGGTACCGGGCCGACGTTGACGCTCACGCGAAGCCGGAGCCGGGTTCCGCGGTTGATGGCCCGCAGCGAGTCGTCCTTCTCGGCCAGAGTCTCGTGAAGAGCGCCGAGGAAAGGCGAGAGGAGGAAGGGCAGCACCTCTGGGAGGACACCGAACATGTACCCGTCTCCGGTTCCTTCGGGGAAGCGCCGCTGTTCCCAGATCTGAAGGTGACCGCAGCGTTCCAGGGCCACGCGGAGCACCTCCTGGACAGCCGCGCTCAGGTCCGGTTGGCGGGCGCTCGGGTTCCTGGTGAACCGCTCGGTATCGACGGCGAGAATGCCCCGATATGGCGGCAGCATCCGGCTGGCAACGTCAGGCATGTGAACCTCCATGCGGTGGATAGTGGTGCCCACATCTGACGGTGCCATACGGCTCGATTCAGGTATGTCCACGAATGGACATAAGCAGCGGTTAATTGTCCCGCCCGACCGTCAGCCAGGTCGTTGAGCCTAGCGAGATCGGTGATAGTTACACGACCGCGCCCCGTGCTCACCAGACCGTGCAGTCGCAACCAGGCAAGCTCGCCAGCGACGGCGGACCGGGACAATCCGACGGCCTTGGCAATGTCCCACTGGGAAAGCACACAATCCTCGCCCACGCTGAACCGCAGCAGGATCTTGGCTATCCGGCGGCGTGGTGCCAGGCTGGCGAGTTCTGACCGGATGTCGTCGCTCTCGCGCAGGCGGGCCGTAACGTGACGCAAGATCGCGTCACCGATATTGAACTCGCCGACGATACGGCGGAACCGGACTTCAGACACCATGTATGCGAGGCATGCGGAGATCGCCGTGACTGTCGCGGATCTCCCTTGGCTGTCCAGGTACGTGATCACACCAACGATCTCGCCACGTCCCCGGACCGCGAGCACCAGTTCGTGGCCGTCGGGTTCAACCCTGGTGACCTTCACTGACCCAGATGTGAGGGCGAGGACATAACGGCCCGGTTCACCTTGCCGGACGAGCACCTCTCCGACGCGGTAGTGCCGCGGGGATCCGTTAACGAGGAGTGCGTGCCAGGCCTCTGGGGGAATCTTGGCGCCAAGGCCGTCTCTTTCCACACTTCTATTTGTAACTCTAAGTATGTATCGCGCATACAGATTGTTGAGATTATCCAGGCACATAGTCAGCCTCCACGGCCGCCCCTGGGCTGCCATTGGATAGCCGTCATGCCGGACACGACAGGTCACTTGCCAGCGATCTTCGAACTGACGAGCAGCCTGGAAGGATGGCACCACAGCGCCCTCTCCTGCGGCTCCGCCTCCGATGGCGCGCAGCTCGTCCGACTATCTCCTGCGTAACAGCCACCGGCACTCGGATGGAGTGCGTGCGGGTCGGCCGGGCAGTGGCCCTGGTCGGTGCCGGGGTCGATTGCGATGAACCTTAGCGCCATGAACTCGCTCCTCCCAGGCTGGCGGTTGCGCTGAATTGCGCGCCCTTCGACCACCGACCGGCATCCACTGACGGTCAAGGCCGCGGCGCGGTTCCCCGTTCGTCTGTGCGCTCGCGGTGCGCGTACCAGCGTGACGCCCCGTCAGTCACAGACTGGCGGGGCGTCCCCGTTTCAGTGAACGAGGCGCAGGCAGGTCTTCCGCTTGCCGCGCTTGCGTGGGCGAGCCTGCGCCTGCTGGCCATCTCTCCACCCGGTTTGGTAGCCGAGTTCGCCGATCGCCACGACCGCCAGTTCGGTACTGGCCAGGTGAGCGCATGCCTGCGCCAGTGACGCGACCGCGCCGAGAAGCGCGGTGCTGGCGCTTCCGCCTTCTGCCGCCTGCTCAACCTCTGAGAGCACGGCTTCAGCTCTCTCGGCCGTGTGCTGCCATGTCGTCAGGGTCCAGGGAACAGGGACCGCTGGGATGCCGCGTCCTGGCGATTCTGCCGCGATCTTCATGATGTCTCCTGTCTCGTGCGGTAGTAGATGCGGCCGATGATGCCGGGCCTGCGACGAGGTGGCGTACCGCGTGCCAACGGGTTCCGCGCCGCCGAGGTTGACGTCGTCATCTCCAAGCTGCTCGGTCACCCGTCGATCGCGGTAACAAGCAGGGGATCACTTCACCCATGACCGTGCGATCGCAGCCCTGGCGGCGGTCGACTTGCCGGGGTTGGGAGCATGTCCAGGGCGAAGGAGGTCGAGCCGTGATCATTCGAGTCATGTACGGGCGCCGCGACGTGGTCGCAGGCGAGCCGGACAGCGGCTACGCGTTCCGCTGCGCCTACTACGACGTCCAGATCGGGGACGTCGTCCTCGTCCCCAGTCCCATCGGCCCCGAAGAGGCCACCGTGTGTCGCCTCGACCACGGCACCTGGGACGGCGACGTCAAGGACGTCATCGCGATGCTGGAGCACCGCGAGTTCGTCAACGTCCCGTCATCGAAGTGGTGGACGCTCCGCCGCTGAACCACTAGCCGTGCATCCCGACGACGCCGCCAGGAACGCGAGCCGGCAGGCAGACCCCGGCCCGCCGCCCGCCAGCGCCTTGCTCCATTGTGCGACGGAGACGGTCACCGGGGCCACAGGGCTGCTCGCCGAGCCTGCTCCCCAGGCCGCTTGCGGCCTTCGCCAGTCCTCGGCAGCGGGCGGCGTGCCCCGGGTACGCCGGTGCACGCCGAGCCCGCTGTAAGTTCCCGCTTGGCAGGACGCCGTAGCGTGGCGTACTTCTGCACCTGCGGCATCCGCGGTGCTTGACTTGACCTTATGACTGATCTCGAAGCCGCCGCCGAGAAGGCGCCGCTGACCGGGCAGATCCGTTCGCTCCTGGCCTGGCTCGGCGAAGGTCGCAAGCTGACCCAGACTGGCCGTATCGGGCTAGCTGACGCCAGGCACCTTGTCGGGTTTCTCGGCACAGGCGACCAGATCGACCCCGAGATCGGCGGCCGGGTGTTCAAGACCAAGTCCAGCGAAGAACTCGCGCACCTGACGGACATCGTGGAGTGGGCAAAAGCCGCACGGCTCGTCCGGGTGACCGGGATCAAACTGGTGCCAGTGAAGAAGAACGCCGCTCTCGCGGATAGGCCACTTGACCTGGTACTGGCGATGCTTGCGGCCTACCCGAAGCTCGGGAAGACGCTCTTCCCCAGGAACACATGGAGGACCTCCCTGGTCGGAGACGAGTTCGCCGACGTTGGCCACGAACTGCTCACTGCACTGCTCGCGAGCCCGGGCGCCTGCCGGCTGGCGACGCTCGGCGGCATAGCCAACGACATGATCGAGGCCAGGTACGTGCTCAGCGGGCTCACACGGCAGCAGCACGACTCGCTGCAGCGGATGATTGCCGTCGACGTCGCGATCGCCATGTCGGCACTCCACGTCCTCGGCATTGTCGTGCTGGACCGCGGTGCTGCGGACCGTGACCCCGATGAGGACAGCGCCGGGCTCACTGACCTCGGCCGGTACGCGATCCGCCGCCTCCGTGGCATGGCGCAGGCCGACGATCCGCTGCTCCAGGTGCGGATAACGCTCATGGACGTGAATGATCCGCCCGTATGGCGGCGGGTGATCATTCCCGCGGCCTACTCGCTAGACCGGGTGCACGCGGTGATACAGGCCGCTATGGGATGGCAGGACTGCCACCTGCACGCGTTCCGGGTCGGCGACGCAATCTACGGGCCGCCGGACCCGGACAGCGAACTGGACTACCTGGACGAGCGGAAGTTCCGGCTCGGCGGGCTAACCGGAGACCAGATCCTCTATGAGTACGACTTCGGGGACAACTGGGAGCACGAACTCGTCATCGAAGAACACGCGACCGCCGCGGAGGGAGCGATCTGCCCGGTATGCGTCGCAGGCGAAGGCGCGTGCCCGCCTGAGGACTGCGGCGGCAGCCCTGGTTTCGCGGAATTCAAGGCACTCCTCGCGGGGCCGCCCAGCACAGAGCGGGAGGAGATGCTGGAGTGGGCGGGTGGCGAGTACGACCCGTACCGCTTCAACCTGACTGGTGCCAGCGCCGCAGTGGCGGGGATCTGACGGCGGTGGTTCAGCTTCCTTCGACGAGGCGGTGAGGATCCGGGCGATGACGGGCCTCGTCCGGGCTCTGGCCTCTTCACGGCCGACACCCGACATGAGCAGGTCATCGTAGCTGGTGTCCACACGCCGGATTGAGGCCTGCACTGCCAGCGTGACCGCTTGCTCGTCCAAGGCCCCGCCCACCGCGGAACGGCCGACGCGACCGCTGACGCGCACGCCTGCGTGACTAGCAATGTCTGCGCCCGCTTGTGCCGGGCAGCCTGGGTAAGCCCCCGCGATCTTCCACGAGGATGCCCTGCCGCTCGTACCGTCCGTTTGTCATGACGTCCTGAGAGCGGACGTTGCTTGTGTCAGCTGCCGCTCTAGGCGCGTGAGTGCTGCTTGAGCCTGCACCCGGACAGTCTCGTTTCTGAACTCCCCGGGCTGGTCGGTCAGGCGGATGATCCGCTGTACCTGGTGCGGCAGGCGCAGCGTTTCCGCGTCGCTGAGGGCGGCGGACAGCATGCTGACCGCGGCGTGCTCATCTCCCGCCCTGGCGAGCGCATTGGCGGTGGTGACCTGTTCGATGACGCGCCACTGCGGGGTGGGCGGGCTTTCCCCGGCCGCGAAACTCTCCACTAGGTCCACGGCCTGTCCAGTGCGGCCGGTGGCGAGCAGTCCGCGGATTCGGACTTCGCGGACGGTAAAAGCGTTGAAGAAGACTTCGTTTCCCTCGTCGGCCTTCAATGCCTGGACGCACTGCCTGGTGGCCGTGTCGAACAAGTCCGCCTGCCCGGACTCGGCGGCGGCACGGGCGAGCAGAACCAGCGCAGCGCCACGGTGGCCAGGGTGATCGTTTAGCTGCAGGGATTGCCGTAGCCGGGTCATGGCAGCTGCGGCGTGGCCGGCCTTGCGGAGCTCGTTGCCGTGCATGCGCAGCACGGACGCGAGCAGAGTGCGGTCACCGAGGTCCCAGGCGAGGCGCAGCGCCCGGCCGGTCCAGCGGGCGGCGGTGGCCATCTGTTCCTCGGGCAGCAGGTGCCCGAGCGTGACTCCGAAGGACACGCGGGCCTGCACCAGCAGCCGCACGGCCTCGGGCTCGGCGTGCCCGGCGGCAATGCGAGCCTCCAGCCTGGTGATCAGCGGCCACAACTCGCCGGCCGCCTCCGCAGCGCGCCCTCCGTGGCGGGCTATGTCGGCGAGCCGGATGACGGAGTCGCCGAATGCGAGCATGGCACTGAAGTCCGCGTCGTCCGGGCCGGTAATTCCAAGCACGTGCGGCGGGACATCTAGCGTGCTGGAGATATGCCGTAATGTCCCGCGATCGGTGATACGGCGGCGGCCGCGTTCGATCATGGAGATGTAGGTCCGGTCAAACCCCAGCAGGTCCGCAAGCTGCTGCTGAGTCAGCCCGCCGACCCGCCGGTAGCTGAGCAGGATCGCTCCGACGTTTCCCTTGAGGCCGTCAGAGTCCGCCCTTGGCAGCCAGGAGGCGGCCGCGATAAGCGTTCTTGGTGCCTGCGAGGCAGGGAGTTCGCGTGCAGCGCGGGATGTCGAAACCGCTGGCCACGGGGTGGCTGAGCCACGCCTGTCTCTGCGTTCCTGCATCCCTGGCTCCTACTGGGCTGGCCGCTGCTCGTTGCCAAGCCGGACAAACCATGCGGCGACCGAGCGCTTGTAGCCGTCTGGCATCACGAGCCCTGGTACCTGATCCTGAGCGAACAAACCAGCTCTCTTGTGCTCATTGCTGACCACGGGCGGCTCCGTGCTCCTTACGTAGCAGCCGTAGGTGACGATCACGACGTCGCTTCCCGGCCGAATATGGTATTGCCAGCAATCCAGCAACGGCCCGGCGTCAACCTTCCAGCAGGCTTCTTCGCTGATCTCCCGTACCACGCAGTCGAGCGGATCTTCGCCCAGCTCAAGCTTCCCGCCAGGCAGTTCCCATTCCTCCCGCTCGTTTTCCAACAGCAGCACCCTGCCGTCCTGGACGGCGACACCTTTGACCGAGACGGGAAAAGCGTGCGCGAGATGGTCAGACGCGGGAATATCCAACTGGCTGCTCCTCGAATCGCGGCTGCTGCTGCGACTGTAGCACCGGCGTCCGGAGCGCGCCTGCGCTCAGCGTGACATATTGTCACTCGCCATGGCGGCGAGCCACCGGCCATTCTTGCGATAACGGCCTTCGACCGCAGGAGAAATGTGATGGAGACATTCCAGGCTTACTACACCGACATTCACGCCCCAGGCTGGCAGCAGCACGCCGCAGCGCAACTCCGTGACCGGGGCCTGGTGACATTCAGCGATATCACCGGGCGTGACGGGCTAATAGACATAGCACGCCAGGTGATGTCAATCCGACCGCACCGGGATGCCGACCCGGACGGCGTAACCGTAATTACCCAGACGCAGGATGACAGTTCCGGCTATGCAGGCTTTACCGACGCCGAGCTGATCCCGCATACCGATGGATCGGCAGTGCCCAGCCCGCCCGGGCTCCCGCTGCTCGCCTGCCAGAGAGCTGCCGACGAGGGCGGAAGCACGCGAGTCGTCGACGGCGCCCGCGCTATCAGGACACTCGCCGTCCAGCACCCCGCCTCCTTGGGCCCGCTGTCCGCACCGCAAGCCGCGTTCTTCGGGGCGGGCGGCGCCTACCGCGGCGCCCCGCTGGAACCAGCCGGGCCAGGCCGGATACGTGTCCGGCTCCGGCTCGACGACCTGGCCTGGTTCTCGACCCAGGCAGCCGGGGCGATCCCGCTACTGCGAGCGGCAATCGCCGGGCACACGCAAACGTTCCGGCTCCGCGCGGGCGAAGGCCTGCTGCTCAGCAATACCCGCTGGCTGCACGGCCGCGACAACTTCGTCGGCCACCGTTCCATGCTCCGCATCCTCGGCGATCCCTTGCCATCCACCGGGATACTGCCTGGTTTCCCATCACCCGTTCCGGTAACAGACCTCCAGGAACCGCTGGCAGCGTAACAACCGACAGCACATGACAGCAGCGCGGATTCGCCCGTGCCCCTGCCCCGATATCCCGAACGAATTCCGCTTACTCCCCGACGCCCCCCGTTTCCCGAGGTCGCCTCGGCACTCGCGCATACAGGACCTCGCGGGCCTGCTCCGCCGCGCGGGTGATGCCCTCGCTGGCGAAGTCGAGGAAGCGGCGATGTTCTCAAGGCGGATGGACACCGGGATCCCGGCGCCGATGACCCGGCGCCCTACCGGGCGATCTCCACAAGTTGGGCGTTGGACCGCGCTGGCGGTCACTGCCTGGTACCTGAGGCCGTCATCGACGAGGTAGCGCTCGCGGCGGCCTTCCTCGCGTTCCCGCCGAACTAGGTCCTGGCTCTCAAGGAACGTGATCGCTTTGGAGTTGCGGCGGGTCTCACGAGAGAGTTGCGCGGCCGCCGTCCCGCTATCTCAATCGCGAAGCTCAGCACGGGCGGTCATGATCGCGCCTACCGTCTCCATACAGGTGATGATGGTCGCTCGATGTCGGTGTCGCCGCGCGCAGCCCCCGGCCGGTGCCATGGGGGGTGCCAAGGAAGACGTACGTGTACTTGTTGGTCTCCGACGGCAGGGAGCAGAACGCGCCCAGAGGGCGCAGCGTTTCTCCGCCATCGAGGGCGTAGTCCGTCTCCTCTTTCGACTCGCGGAGCGCCGTGGCTCCCGGTAGTCAGGGGAGCTAGCCCGCGTTCGCAGCCGGATACCTGGACAGCCCGAGAAGCCGGTCCGCCTGCCAATCCTGGGCCAAGGTCAAGCCCTGGGCCGCGCGGGCACCGCGCACTCAACCGCGCGGCCGTCGCCAGGCGTGGCCGCATCGGAGGCGACCAGGTCTCCCGTGTCGGTGACACCCCGGGGACGCCGAGCGTGTTGGAACACGTAGAGGTACGTGAAACAAGGGCGGCGGCCTTTGACATCGCCGACCGCCGTGTCGGAGAGCAAAAGATGCATGGGTGGTCGTGCGAGCCAGGACAGGCATCACCGCGCCGAGTGCGCGTTAGAACGCGGCTGGTCTCCCGCAAAGGGAGCACCTTGGCGCTCATGGTCTGCTCATGGTCACAGAGGTACAGGCGAGTGGGGCAATTCTCGTCGCTAGGCCCAACGGGTGGAGGGGCACATCCCCCACCGTCCGGACAGCAGGAGAATTGGGGGACTGGGTTAACTCTAACGATGCCACGGGGGGCAGCCCGCAGTGTTCCGAAAGCGGGACTAGCCGCGTCCGTCCAATAGACGGCGCTCAAGCTCATCAATCGCATGCTGGTCAACGCCCGGTAGCTCCCGAACTTCGCCGATCACCTGGCGAATCGTCCGCGCGCGCATCTCATACAGCGCATCGATCATCGCGCGCCTCCTTCGCTCGTCCGCTGCGGCCATCACCCCATCAGGATGCCAGTCGTCCTCGAACATCTCGATCTTGTGCTGGTCTCCCGTAGCGGCGATAAGTGCATGGCCGCGCCGGTACCACTCGTCGAAACGGTCACCGGCCCATCGGCGGAATGCTTTCCGGTCCTGGGCATTCCCCGGGTAGATTGCCGGATCGTCAAATAGCTTCTGGAAGCGCTCACCGAAGCTGTTAGAGTCTCGCACTACTTTCCCTGGCGACATTTGATTCTCCGTCCTGGTCTCAGGGGATTAGCCTAGAGGCGCGGGTCCAGGTTGCGCGGCCACCGTCCAGCCAACTCAATCGCGAAGTCCGGCACGGGCCGCCATCATCGCGCCTATTGTCTCCATGCTCGTGATGGTGGTCCGATCCGGATAGCGCGTCGGCGACGGGGAGGGAGACGACGCTCATATCGAAGTACCTCTCGATCTCCGAGTCCCCCGCGCCGCCCCGGCCGGTCCCACGGGAGCGTTGGTCTCCGACGGCAGCGAGTAGAACGCGCCCAGGGGGCGCCGCCTGCCTCTGCCCGCCAGAGGTAGCCGGTTTCCTCTTCCAGTTCGCGGAGCGCCGCTACCTCCGACTCCTCTCCGTCGTTGATGGTGCCGACTGGGGACTCCAGGACGTGTGCCTTGAGGTTGGCAAATAACGATCTTCGCCAATTCCCTTTACCGTTCGTCGGGCTAGGGTGGCTCGCATCTCTTCTGTCGCTGAGGTGGATGACGGTTCCATCGTCTGGCCAGCCGTCCTGGTGGTACCTGTTGATGCGCTCGGCCTTCTCTTGCAGGTTCCGGATCGCATCCTGGACTCGCCAGGCGTCACCCGCGCGCAACGGACCTGGGTAGGAGCCGCCACGCAGCCACTGGGAAGCATCGCTCAGCCCTGCGCGCATCGCCGCCAAGTCGATCCTCCGGCCGCCCCGGGTGTACAACTCCTGTGTGAGCTCTTGCTCGGTATCGAGCAGTATGTGTGCCACACGGTAGTACTCGACCTCAGTGCTATTCAGCCTGCGGAGCGCGTATCCCCCGCACTGCGAGCACCAGTCCGGCTCGGGTCCGCGTAGGAGGTCGGCCACCGTCACGAGGTCATAGCCCCTCGTGATCCCCTCATAATTACCGCGCGCATGTCGGCAAAATGGCGAGTGGCCTTTCCCCTCGACCCCAGGATCAGCGTTAGTGGTGTAGATCTGCACGTTGGCCAGGGGGCCGATAGGAAGACCGAGGGCATCTTCTCCAGGCTCCTCGGAGTCCGTTGCCCGGAATGGCTGGAGGTTTATGTGAGCGTCGGTTACGAGCGCTCGCCAGACAGCCCATGGAACAAGCGAGCGTGAATCATATTCGCCGTCCAGTTGCCGCAGGTCGCTCATTCCCCGGGCAAGCGCTAGGACTCGCAGGTCCCGTTCCAGACGCCCATCATCCCTGCCGCCAAGCTGCCCGTGAAGCACGCTCATGCCCGCATCGGCCCCGAGGTGCTCCCCGAACTCCTTCTCGCGCGGGTGCACGTACCGCTCGCGAGTGTCACCGCTATCACCTGCAGAGGTCTCGCCGAGCTGAGTAAGCGCAGGTTCGATCAACGCTGACGGCAGGTCTCCGGCTTCAGCGAGGAGGATCCCTGACCACCCGTTCTCGCAGCGCTTCTCGATTTGTTCTAGGGGCAGGACCTCAACCCCGCCATTTGCCGAGCAGGCGACGAACAGCTGCCGCCGCTCATCGAGGACGCCCCGAAGTGCTCGCACCTCAGCCAGGGTCACAGGCCGACGCTCGGCCACGGGCGTATCGTCTAGCGTGCCGGTGGCTTCGTTCGTGAGTTTTGACCGCGGTTGTTCGTGGGTTCTGAC
>Ga0207416_1002335_pt1 | contig 21127 bp, 20 predicted proteins | sample PaiPotPPM11metaG_FD_184107 | JGI IMG/M metagenome (GOLD analysis project Ga0207416, IMG submission 184107) | Iron sulfur acid spring bacterial and archeal communities from Banff, Canada, to study Microbial Dark Matter (Phase II) - Paint Pots PPM... ...
GGGGGAGCGGCCGAAATAGCCCCGCACGACGAGCGGGAAGTCCGAGACGACATCGGTGACCGCCGCGGCCTTCCCGGTGGCCCCCCGGTGCGTCGTCGGCACGCCCGTTGTCCCGCGCACCGCGCCAAGGAGGCCCGGCCCGGCGCAGGCGCGGTCCAGCCGCTGGTCCGGGGTGAGCCGGAGCATCCGCGGGTCGACATACAACTCGTCGGCCACCGCGCTGGCCTGCTCCCGCGGCGGCAGTTGGCCGCACCCGGCGACCAGCGCGAGCGCGAGCAATGGGAGGAGGATCGTGCCGGCTCTCCGGCCCGCCCGACGCCCGTCCGGCCCTGACCGGAGCAACCCCGCGGACATGCCGCACCTCCTTGCCACAAGGGGCAGGCGGGTATGCGCTGACCGAGCGCGCCGCCTGCCCCCAACTCACCTGCTACGCGCCTCGCTGGTGCTCCCGTCAGTGCGCGAAGTGCTGCTGGAACACGGCCAGGGGCTCGGAGAAGGCTGACAAGGCCCCCTGCCCATGAACGATACCACCGCGCACCTGGAACACGTCGCCCTCGCTGGAGACGACCAGGACCGTCTTCGTATTGCCTCCCGCTACAGCGCCCTGGTCGCGGACGAAGACGAACAGCTCCTCGTTGGCGGCCACCGTCGGGGCGCCCTCGACGCGCGTCACTATCGACGCCGTCGACCCGCCCGGGACCCGCAGGGTGATGGTCGTGGCTGTCGGGTAGGGTGAAGTCCCGTGGCTGTACGCCGCGCTGGCCGCGAAGGGGAAGTCCGTGACGACCTCGCCGAACCGCTCATTCGGCCGCGCCAGCGTGCGGACGGTCGGGGAGCCGGTTACCCCGCGCAGCACGCCGTGGACGTACGGCCAGGAGAGATCACGGTCGAGCCGCTGGTCCACCGTGAGCGCCGTTATCTGGGGGAGTGTTGTATAGAGGGGATGGACGAGTTGCTGCACCTGCCGGTCTGTGCCCCCATGGCCCATCAGATACTGATGCGCCAGCGCGCCCCCGCAGAGGACCATCCCGAGCAGCACCAGCAGCAGCACGCCAGCGTAGCGCCTCTCCCGCGCGATCTTGCCGGCTAACATGGCGAACTCCCCGGCGAGCCGAAGTCGCTCGCGTGGTCGCTGTACAAGTACATCTCGCCGTTCCTATCGTCGCTCTGCACGAGGGTCGATTCCCCGTTGGTGTGTTGGCATTCGAGGATCGCCCAGGAGTTGGGTCCCTGGACGGGGTGGGCCAGGCCGAGGCCGTGCCCGAGCTCGTGATCCATAACGCCCTCCAGCATCATATGGTTGCTGTCCGGACAGCCGGGATCGTGGACGGTGCACCATGCGATCACGGCGTTGGTGCTTATCTGGACATCGGCGCTCGCCATCTGATTCGGGTTGCCAGGGTACCAAGAGAAGTTCGTGTTGCCCAGAAACAGTATGCCGGTATTAGGATCCCAACCACCGAGATCCGTGGCGTCCATCGTGGCCTGTTGGGGCTGGCAGCAGATGTCGTCGTACACGAAGACGTAATGGTTGTAGGCGCTGTCGTAGGCAGTCCACTGTGCCTTCGCCTGGATGGCCGTGTCCTGCCAACCCTGGCGGCTGGTGATTCCCGACAGGTAGGCAAGATTGATGTAGCAGGGGTTCCAACCGGGATCGCTCGGCGGCTTGCCCGGCACCGAGGAAGGCCCGCAGGGGTGACTACCCTCGCCTATGGTCCACAGGATTTCGTTGCCGTTGTACGTCTCCAGGGCAAAGGCGAGGGCGGAAGAAGGCAGGAGACTAAGCGCGAGGATAAGGATCGACGTCATGGAGAGGGCCTTCTTCAGGCGTGGATTATCGACGATTGCGTGCATTCACGCTCCTATCGATTGATTACCTCAACGACCCCACGTGTTGCATGATGGGCTGCCGATTCGCTCCAGCTACCGAGACACTGATCGCCTCCCTCCTCGAAGCAGCACCCCCGCCACCGGGCTGACCGCGAAGCGCAGCATGGCAAGTGTGAAGCGCCGAGCGGTCGGCACTCAGCTCCGGGATCTCATTTGAACCTCGCGAAACCTCGCAAGACCTCGCTGCGCAGTAGTAACTAACGGGAGTGCCGACGCACTTCCAGCTGGCGGGGTAAGTTCACCTCCGGTTCCCCGGCACGATCGCGCGTAGCTCGGACATTGATCGGGGTCCAAACATGCCAAGTCGGTCATGATGAAGTACATTTGGTGGAACAAGGGGCGTCCCCACCTTCACGTCGTTATGCGACCAAGCTGGCGTCAGAATCCAATTGGATCAGAACCCAGCGGCAATCGGAGGACGAACTGCGGCTGCGTATCCACTCGAACTCCGAGGGTAGCGCCGTGCCTTTCGCTACCGACCGAGGGCATCAGCCTCATCCTCGTCACCCTACCCGCCGATTGTTCTTGTATTCTTCCGACAGCCTTCGAGTCTACGAATGCTGGCACCGTCGGGCGGGGTCGCATACCACTTCACGTAGCTGCGCTCAACGCTGCTCCTCCGGCCTCCGGTACTCGTAGCCCTCGCTCCGCCGGGTAAGGATATGCCGCGGGTGGTGAGCGTCGCGCTCGATTGCCTTTCGTAGGTAATGGACGTACCGGCCGACTTCGCTTTCGTACCCCGCATAATCCGACCCCCATACCGCGTCCAGGAGTTGCTGCCGGCTGAGCAGCAGGCCTTCATGCCGCATCAAGTACATGAGCAGCCGGAACAGCCGGCTCGGCAGGGCAACGGTTCCGCGCGGGCCGGCGAGGCGCTGAGCGGCCACGTCTACCCACCAGTCTTCGGCGACGTGGACCACCTGCTGTGTCTCGCCCGGCGGCGCCAGGGGATGCCGGCGCAGGAGCGCGCGGATGTGCGCCAGCAATTCGTTCAGGTCGCAGGGTTTGGATAGGCAGTCGTCGGCGCCCGCGTCGAGAAGTCGCGTGCGCGCGGCTGCGTCTGAGAGCCGGCCGACCACCAGCAGGTACGCCGTGCTCTCACGCCGCAAGCGATGACAGAGATCAATAACCTGAATTGGCGGCAGGAGGCCCGGGTCGAGGATCAGCAGGTGTACGCCCCTGTCTTGTATGTGGTCGAGGAGCTCGTCGACGCTCAGGCTGCTAACGTCAGCACGCCGGAACACCTGATGCCCTTCACGCTCGAGCCTAGGGACCAGGACGTGGAGCAGCGCCGTGTCCCGGTCGATGATGCCTACGCGCATGGTGGCTCACCTCCCTGCCAATGCCTCACGCGGACGGAAGGCCAGCCGTGGGATTCCTTGCAGCGCCGCTTAGGGGCGGCGCCTGGACCGGCGTCACTCCCATCGGGGATGAGCCTTGAACGACTGGCGCACACGTCCGCGAGGATGTATGCATGATGACAGATTTATGCGAGAGTGGGCGCATGGTTGGTAAACGCGGCCCAACTGGCGGTGGCCGCGGCGACACACGATGGACGCGCCACTGGTGGGCCAGCCAAACTCGAAGCGTCGCTATTGCGGCGTAGGTATCCGCTGCTCCATGGCAAACAGCGTGCTCAGCAACTGCGCCAGCAGCTCGAGCAGCGACTGCTCGGCGAGCAAGTCATCGGTCTGCGGGAGTGGATCGGCGGCACATAGCAGGCCAAGCGCGCCGCCGTCGGCACGGCAGAGCGGCACGCCCACAAAGGCTAAGACGGGCGCCGTGCGGTAGCGGGGCAACTGCGCAAAGTTGGGGAGTTCGCGACAGTTCCAGGCGATCGGAGGCAACTCCCCGGCGAGCGCGAGGGCGCAGTAGTCATCGAGCCAGCGATACCACTTCCCTGCTTTGACGCGGTAGCGGTAGTCCACGGCCATGGCGATGCGCTGGTGGGCGCCGTCCACCCGCGTGATCGCCCACAGACCAAAGCCGAGGCGATCGTGCAGGAGCTCCAGCGTGGAGCGGGCAGCCGACACGAAGTCCGGAAAGGGCGGGATACCGAGCGGCCCGCTTGGAGTTTTGTCCATCGGCGCCCGTTTCTGCACAGCGTCCCGTGCGAGCAACCCATGTCGCACGGGGTCGGTTCACCCCGTACCCGATCAAGCTTACGTCCCGCGTTACGGGATGTGTCGCAGGCGGATATGATCGGTCACGCCGAATCTCGATGGGGCCCTGGTTCATCCAGTGGCGCCATGCCCTTGTCCGACTGACCTGCTCAAGTCGTCGTGCCGGACACTGCTGACGGCCGCAGCCGCACTGCCTCCCCGCTCTCGGCCGCCCGCTCGATGGCGGTGACGACCCTGGTCTGCTCCAGGCCGTCCTCGCCGGTGGGGAGGCGCCCGCCGCCCTTCCAGGAGGATGGGACCTCGACCTCCTCCAGGATCGCTTGCACGATGTGGTCGCGCATCTCTAACGGGGCGTCGCCGCCGAAGAGCGGGAGGAACTTGGTGCTGACCTCCAGGGATGGACGGGCGCCCGGACCTTCGACGTCCTCGTGCGGGCGGCGGATCACCGCGCGGGCGAAGACGCCCATCTCGCGCAGGCGCTGCTGGTGGCCCTCCAGGTCGTCGGCGCTGAGCGCCTGGTCCAGGGTTGCCTGCCAGCCGGCCTCGGCGTGGAAGGTGTTGCCGATGGCGGCCCAGCCGCCCTTGGAGCCGCTGAAGGTGAAACGGTGGTCGACCAGCGGCTCCATGTAGCGGATCCACTCCGCCTTGATGCGCAGCACCAGCCCGTTGGTCCAGGTGAGGTGGGCGTCATAGAGGTCAGGGGAGTAGCCGAGCAGCTTGCGCACGACCAGGGCCCGGACGCTCTCCACCTCCGCCGGCTCGAACAGCCAGCGCATGCGGTCGACCACGTGGCTGAACAGGAAGTGGGCGGTGGAGGATTGCCCGGCCCAGCTCCGGCTGCGCTCCCGCCACATGTGCGTGGGCACGGAGATGTTGTCGTCGATGCAGAGGTCGCCGTAGATGGGATCGCCGACCAGCCCGTGCTGGTAGACGTAGCGGGAGGCGATCTCCTGCGGCGCAGTCCGCGACGGCAAGTGGACCCACAACCGGCAGCCGTTGCGCCGGGCGGCGTCCAGCATGGCCTGGGCGTCCTCCAACGTGGTGGCCATCGGCTTCTCGGTGATCAGGTTGGGTACCTTGGCCTCGGCTGCCGCGACCAATGGCTCGCGATGGAAGGGATCGGGCGTGGCCACGACGGCCAGGTCGGGGTGCTCCGCTCCGAACATCTCCGCCGCGTCGGTGTAGGCACGGGCCTCCACCTTGGCGGCAAGTTGCTCTGCCCGCTCGGCCAGCGGGTCCGCTACCGCCACCACGGTCGTGTGCGGGTTCCTGCTGAAGAACCGGGCGTGGTTGGTCCCCAATATGCCGCAGCCGGCGATGGCCACTCGTAGCTTGGCTGCCATCGTCACATTTCCGTTCGTTTGCTACCGTATTCCCGCGGGCGCCCTGCACCGAGCGTGGTTGACGCCACACCTCCGAACGCTAGTATAGGCCAGCACGACTTGCATGTAGGAGGGAGCACCATGACCGAACGCGTTCGTGTCTGCATCGTCGGCCTGGGCTGGACCGGATCGAACCATATGGCCGGCTACGGCGCCATTCCCGATCGAGCCGAGGTGGTCGGAGCGGTGGTGCGCTCGGAGGCCGGAAAAGCCAAAGCGCGCAGTCTTGGGATTCCGCACCTCTACGACGACTGGCGCGCGGCGCTGGACGATCCGGCGGTGGACGCGATCGACTTCTGCACGCCGAGCTTCCTGCACGCCGAGCAGTCCGTCGCGGCGCTGGAGGCCGGGAAGCACGTCCTGTGCGAGACGCCGGCTTGCCAATCGCTGGAGGAAGCACGCCGTATCCGCTGGGCCATCACGGAGCACCCGCGCCAGATAGCCCAGACGGGCCACATCGCCCGCTGCTGGCCCACCTTCGTCCACGCCAAGCGCCTGGTCGACGACGGCACGCTGGGCGGCATCTTTTACGTCACGTCGAACTATGCCCACCAATCCGATCCTGGGGAGTACCCCAGCGCGCTGACCTGGGCGCGGGACATCTCCCACCGCGCGCGGCTGGGCGTGGGGCACCACTCGCTCGACCTGGTGCGCTGGTACGCCGGCGACGTCTTCGAGGTGCAGGGCAACCAGACGCCCAAGGCTGGTCTCGCCATCCTGCATTTCCACAACGGCGCCCTCGGCAAGCTCTTCTCTAGTAGCGCGGTGGTGCGACCCTATATCCTCAGTCTGTCGGTCTACGGGGACAAGGGCACGGTCGTCTGCTGGTGGGAGGAGAACGAGTTGCGCGGGCACTTGCACACCTCCACCCATTGGGAGCCACAGCCGCTCGACCGCACCCTGATGCACGGCCGCGGCTCGCCCGAATGGCAATACGAGATGACCAACTTTGTCGATAGCATCCGCGGGGTCGCCCAGCCGCGTTGTCCGATGAAGGATGGAGTGGCGATGGTGGAGACGGGCATCTCCATTCAACTCGCCATCGACACCGGTGCGCGGGTCAGGGTAATGTCGTGAAGGAGAATACCAGATGAGATCTGGCTCCCGAGCGCTCCGCAGCGGCAGCACAGTTTCGGACGGAGTTGTCGATTGAATAGTCCACCATCACCTGGTCGCTCTCTCACCCTCAATCTCCACCTGGCTGCGGGCGCAGCGGACCGACAGGACGTGATCGCTACCGTCCAGCTTCCGCTGGAGGTCGCCGGCTTCGTCCGCTCGTTAGGAGACGACGGTGCGGCCGTGCGCCTCATCGACGCCAATGGGGAGGACGTACCCGCGCAACTGGACGAGACCGCTCGGCTGACCTGGCTTGCAGCGGGGACGATGGAGGCCGGCGCCACTCGCCGCTATCGCTGCACTGTGGAGAGCGCGCGTGAGACTCGCGCTTCCGCTGCTCCTCGCGTGGAGGTGCGGCTGCAAGCCGACCGCGTCTGGTTTCTCTCCGAGGGACGCTTGCTCACGCGCTACGTCTACCAGGGGACCTGGAAGCCCTACTTCTGGCCGATCATGACCCCATCGGGCAACGTTGTTCGCGGCGCCTCAGGGGAGCACCAGCACCAGACCGGACTCTTCTTCGCCTATGGCGGGCATGGCGGTCCGACTACGAGCAACGTCTGGTCGGACTGGGATGAGCCGACCTATGGACCGGACGGCAAAGCCCTGCATACCTCCTGGGAGCTGATCGAGGGTGGCGCCGTGTACGGGCGGTTGGTTCAGCGCCTCACCTACACCGCCGCTTCGGCGGGGCACCTCTTGGACGAGCGGCGGGAGGTGCGCGTGTATCCGCTGCCCGACGGAGCCGTCATGCTCGACGTGTGCGAGTGGCCGTCGCCGCCGGAGGAGGAGGGGCCGTCGCCCTTCATCCTGGCGGCCCGCGTTGCCGAATCGCTCCGGCTGGTGAACCTGAACCGGCGCGGATCCGATGGCAAGCCGCTCCCGCTGGAGCGACCGGGCCAGCTCGCCGCCGAGGATGAGCTGCAGCTCGAAAACGCCGCCAACGCTACCTACCGTACCGCGGGCCGCTGGCTGGACTGGTCGGGCCAGGTGACCGGCGGAACGGCCGGACTGGCATTTTTCGACCATCCCGACAACCCGCAAGATGGTCGCGGGCTCGTCGCCGGCGGCTACGGCTGTATGACCATGCGCTCCGTGTATCCGCCATCGGCGCGGCCCGGTAGCGTGGCCATCCGCCGCCGCGTGCTGGCGCACGCGGGTGATGCCGGCGCGGGGCGGGTCGCTGCTCGGTTTCGCGACTACGTCGATCCGGTGCGAGTTACCGTTGGTTGAGGAGAGGTTGGACACGTAGGCGCCCGTCTCCCCTCGCCCGCTCGCGGGAGAGGGGCCGGGGGTGAGGGTCCGTTAGGAAAGGAGTAGCAATGCAGCGACTTCGTCTTGGCCTGGTCGGCGCGGGCCGCCGAGCGCAGGCGCACGTCCAGAGTATCCTGGCGCTGGACGACCGCTTCGAGCTGGCTGCTGTCTGCGATGTGAACGCGGAGGCGGCGGCTGCGATTGCCCAGCGCACCGGCGCTCAGGCGTTTGCAGACCTGGACGAGTTCTTCCGAGGCGGGCAACTCGACGCGGTGGACATTGTGACGCCGCCGGACGCCCACCACGTCATCGCCAAGGCCGCGGCCGACTACGGTGTCTCGATGCTGGTGGAGACGCCCATCGCGCCCACCCGGCAGATGGCGGCGCTGCTGATGGAGGCGGCGGAGCGGGCGAAGGTCAAGTTGGAGGTCGCCGAGAACGTCTGGCGCTGGCCGGCGGAGCGCCTAGCCCGCCAGGTTCTGGAGTCCGGCGCCATCGGCCGCGTGCTGCGCGTCTACTGCCTGTACGTCACCGGCGGTTACCACGCCATGAACCTGATCCGGACCTACCTTGGCTTCCCGCAGCCCACCGTCGTAGCCGCGCACGTGCGCCGTTACCCGGTCGATCCCTACACCTTCAACGGCGCCGATCACGTGGATGAGACCTGGACATCGGCCACCATCGACTTCGCCGGCGGGGCAACCGCGATCCACGAATGCTCCAGCTCGTGGAGCTCGCCGGTGCGGCAGGCCGTGCCGCGCTTCTTCGCCGCGCACGGGACGAAGGGCACGCTGGTGAGCCGCGGTGGCGTCGTGGAGGTCGGCATCGTGACCGATGGCAAGCTGCAGCGCTACTCGTCGGAGACGGAATGGTCCGCGTCCGGCAATGGTCGCACGGCGAAGCAACTCCGCTTGGGGCCGCCGCTGAACCTCAGTTATGACAACCCGTTCGAGCCGCTGGTTGCGCAGCATCCCGAGCTCTGGCGGGGCGGCGAGGACGAAGTCGCCCGTGCCGACGAGCTGAACAGTCTCTACCGCGCTGTCGTCGACAACGTAGCCCCAGAGTACGGCGCTGAGAACGCCTACCGCGACGAAGAGCTGGTGGTTGCCATGAACGAATCGGGTTTTGCCGGTGGGGCGGCGGTATCCTTCCCGTTGCCCTCGGTCACGCGTTGGGAGGAGGAAACGCACGCCGCTTTCCGTCGCGTCTACGGCGTGGACCCGCTGGCCGACCTGGACGGCGCGCGCAAGGTGCTGTTCTCGGTGTACGGCGCGCGCGTGCCGGCACCGAGCCAGCCGAATGCCAAGTCCTCCGGCTAATGGAACAACGTCCACAGGGTCCTGGCGAGCTGGACCATCGGTAGTGCGGTTGGCGGAATCGGCTGGTACGGTGCTGGCCCCCTCTCCGCCTTCGGCACCTCTCCCCCAATTCTGGGGGAGAGCGGTGACGGAGATGTACTTTCCAACACTGGCCGGCTCTCAGTTCGAGAGGGCGGGCCGTTTGGTAGGCTGCATGCCCGTCGCGGCTCTCCCCCAGGATTGGGGGAGAGATGGCGAAGCCAGAGAGAGGGCCTCCTCAAATGCCCAACTGCGCCCGCTGCTGGTTCAGGATGCTCGTCACCAGTTGCTGGATGCTGGTCGCGGCGGCGTCCACCGACGACGTGCCGGCGAAGGCGGCGCTCTGCGGCTTGCCGACGGCGGTCGCGATGTCCCCTTCTCCCGCGACCACAAACGTGGGGTGGGCGTTCTGGAGGACGGCCGAGTATTGGGAGATGCTCTTCGGCGCAGAGGTCCGCTGGGGGTTGAAGACGTTCTTCTCCGCCGTGGCGATGTGCGCCGGGACGAAGCCGGGGATGTTGGCGATCTCCAGCGGCAGCCCATCGCCCATCGTGTACCAATGGATGAAGCGCCAGGCTTCATCCACGTGGCTGCTCGTCGTGCCAATTGACAAGCCGTTGGTGTAGACATCCACCGTGCGCGATCCGGTCTGGGGATGCTTCGGCGGGAGGAAGACGTCCCATTCCAGGCTGGGCGTCGGTGCGATGGTCGCAGACCACCACATGCCGCCCGGCGTCATAGCTGCAGCATTCGTGGTAAACAGTTTGATCCGGTCGCCGGTGCTCGGCGATGCCGCCACTTTCTGCTTCTGCACGAGGTCGACCAGATAGGTGAAGGCGTCGTAGGCCTTGCCATCGGAGTGCAGCGTACAATTGGTGAAGTCTGGATCGAAGAAATCGCCGCCGGCCTGCCAGATCCAGGTATTGATGCGGCCGTTCCCATCCTCCGGCAGGCCCAGTCCCCACTGCTGCCCGCCGCTGGCTCCTGCGGCGCGTGTCAGCTTCATGGCACTCTCTAGCATGGTGTCCCATGTCCACGTATCGTCGGGATACTTCACGCCCGATTGGTCGAACAGCGTCTTGTTGTAGAAGTACAGCGTCCCGGTGTTGAGGTTGGCCGGCATGACGTAGAGCTTGCCGACCCCGGTGGCGATCCGTCCAGCCTGCCAACGAGCGCTTGCCACCACCGGCGCATAGAGCTGCGTCAGGTCCACCTTGTCCCGCGCTACCAGGTCGTCGAGCACGCGGGTGACGTTTTTGGCGGCGAACACCACGTGGTAGTAGGGCGAGTGGGTGATGACGTCGGGGCCGGCGCCGCTGGCCGTCTGCAACTGCACCTTGGCGAAGTATTCGCTGAAGCTGCCGACCGTGTCGAAGTTGATCGAGATGTCCGAGTTCTGCGCCATGAAGGCGTTGTAGATCGGGACGGTTTGGCTGGTGAGCGTCCCCCACGAGGACAGGCGGATGGTCACCTTGGCGCTGGCGGGGGCGGTGAGCTTCAGCCCTGCCGTCGTCAGTCCTGTGGCCGTGGTGGCGGCGGACGTTGCTGACGCCGCGGCAGAAGACGTGGCCGTTGTCGTCGGAGCGCTGGCAGCGGCGCTCGACGCTGCAGATGGCGAGGTCGCCGCCGATGCCGCGGTGGCCGCGGAGGATGTCGCCGCGACGGCCGATGTGGCCGCGCTGGCGGACGATGCGGGCGGGGTCGTCGCGGTTGCCGTGGCGGCGCCGCCGCAGGCGGCTAGCGACAGTGCGGCGAAACCTCCGGCGGCTGTGCCGAGCCCCGCGAGGAACCGGCGACGGGTACACGAGACGGATCCAGCGTACAACTGGGCCTCCTTCCTCAAAGCGTGCAACAATGACAGCGTCCTTGCGCCCAACCTATCGAGACCGCACTGGTCTTACGACTTGGGCCGATCCTTCAGCATATTGTCCAGCGTTGGCGTGATGCTCTCGGCCACCTTGCTGGCCGTGCTCTGCCCATTCCAGGCAGGTGTGAGTGCCGTGGTGATCACTTTGCTCCAATCCTGCCAGCCGGGGATGTACCACCACGGGCTGAAGCCGGCCGTGCTGACCGGATCGTAGAAGGCCTCGATGAAGCGGCTGGGCTTGCCGTCGCTGGGCACGCCGTACTGGGCCATGGACTTGCGCGAAGGGAACCAGACGCCATTGACGCCGAGCATCTTCTGGACGTCGTCGGACACCATGAAGGTGTTCCAGGCCCACGCTTCTTCGGCGTGTTTGGCTCCGGCGACGAGGGCGAAACCCTGGCCGCCGACGATCTGCACCTGCGCCGGCCCCTTCGGCAACGGCGCCACGTCCCAATTCTGGACCGCCGAGCCTTTGTCGTGCAGGTAGGCGATGAGGCCGATCCACTCGTGGTCCATGCCGTAGAAGCCGAGCGTGAACGGTTGCTTCCTATTGGCCTTGGCGCTGATCGCTTTGGCTTCGTCGCCGTAGGGGGTGACGTTGCTCTTCACGCGGGCATCGAGCAGTGTCTGCAGCGCCGTCTGTGAGCCTGGCGTGTCGAAGGTTGCCTTGGTGAGATCCTTGTCGAAGTAGGCGCCGCCGAGCCCGCCATAGGCCGGGTAGAGCCAATGGAGATCGGTGGAATACTGAAAGCCGAACTGCTTCTGGTCTCCTTTCTGTTGGGTGAGCTTGCCGGCCATGCCCCAGAGGTCGTCCCAGGTCCAGCCGGGTTTCGGGTAGGGGACGCCGGCGGCGTCGAACAGATCTTTGTTGTAGTAGACGGCGCTGGTGCCCAGGTCGATGGCCAGGCCGTAGCGCTTGCCGTTGACCGTGTAGTTCTGCATGCGAGCGGGGAATATGTCCGTAATCGACGCGGCCGCCGGACCCTGCTCCTTGGCGATGCGGTCGTCCACCGGTTGGAGGACTCCCTTTTGGGCCGCTTCGTTGACCCAGGTGCTGCTGGCGCTCGTGCCGTCGGGCGGCACGCCTCCGGCGGTCAGCGTGATCAGCTTGGGCAGCATGTCGTTGTAGCTAACGGCGATCCCGTCCCACGTGATGTTGGGATAGCGCTGCTGGAACAAATCCACGATGGGCTTGAACCCTTGGTCCCACAGCGTGTCGGTGAAGAAGTGCTCGAACTGCATAGAGACCGGCGCCTTGCCCGGGATCACCGATGCGGACGCCGCGCTCACCGCGGCGGCACTACTTGCCGAGACGGCGGCGCTCGACGCCGCCGTGCTGGCCGGCGCCGATGCACTGGCGGTCGAGGTGGCGGCCGTCACCGTGGCCGGGGCGCTCGTGGCCGCTCCCGAGGCTGAGGAAGCCGCCGGCACGGTCGCGGCGCCGGCCCCGCCACATGCCGCCAGGCCGAGCGCCGCCACACCGCCGAGTCCGGCAGCGAGGATCGACCGTCGCGAGCGTGCGACACGGGCGCCGGTGCCGGAGGAGCCCAGCCCATTCGCTGGGGGCTCGATGCGCTCGGTTGTCGTTGGCGCCGGTGAGGAAATACAGCGGGACATTGGCTCTCTCCTTCCGCCGAGGCGTACGCCACCTTGCTGTATCACCATCGGCAAATGTCAGGGCTGACGCGTGGGCCGGCGCGCCCGACGCTGAACCGTCGGGCTCACAGGACCAACCCGGCTAAAGCCGGCTGGGGACGATATGCCGTTGCGGATGGACAACCTAGCCGCCTTTAGGCGGGTTTGTGCTGTCTTAGCCCGACGGTTCAGCGTCGGGCGGCGCCGCGCAGGAAGCGGTGACAAGGTCGCCGACCAGATGAAGCATCGCCCGAACGCCCGATGGGCCTCTGGTAGCGACGGCATCTGGCCCTCCCTTTGGAGCCTGAAGCACAGCGTACTATACTCCGACCGTGCCGGCACGGCAAGATCCCAACGAGCACTGCCTTTCACCTGCCGGCGCCGAGAAAGGATGGACAATGCCGGGCAAAGCGCTGGTCGCGACGGTGTCGTTGGGGTATCCGGGAGGCAAGCGGACCGTCGAGCAAAACCTGGCGAGCGTGCAGACCTACCTCGACGCGGCTTCTGCCGCTAACGCCGACCTGATCTGTCTGCCGGAGACGTTTCCTCAGGTAGGCAGCCCGAAGGACGCGGCTCACCCGGCTGCGCAGACAGCGCCGGGGCTGGTGTTCGACCAGCTCGCGGCGCACGCGCGTCGCGGCCGTTGCTGGATCGTCGCGGGCACCACCGAGCGCGCGGCCGGTGGCGAGGTCCGGAACGTGGCCTGGGTGATCGACCGGCAAGGGAAGCTGGTTGGCCGCTATGCTAAGGTTCACCCGACCATCGGCGAGATCGAGGGGGGCATCACGCCGGGCGGCGAGGTCCCCGTGTTCGATACCGACTTTGGCCGCGTCGGCGTCGCCATCTGCTACGACATTGGCTGGCCGGAGCATTGGGCGGCGCTGGCCCGGCAAGGCGCCCGCATGATCGTCTGGCCGTCCGCCTATGACGGCGGCTTTCCCTTGCAGGTGTACGCCTGGACACACTTCAGCTACGTCGTCTCGTCGGTGTGGGGCTACCACAGCAAGGTCATCGACGTGACCGGTCGCGTACTGGCTTCCACCAGCCGCTGGTCGCGACTGGCGCTGCAGCGGGTGGACCTGGAGAAGGAGGTCTTCCATATCGACGATCAGGTCCAGAAGCTGGCCCGAGTGCAGGGCCAATTGGGGGCGGGCGTCACGGTGGAAGCGTTCTCCGAGGAGAACGTCTTCACCGTGGAGTCGCACGACAGCGCCTGGCCGGTGGTGCGGATCAAGCAGGAGTTCGGCCTGGAGAGCTTCCGCGACTACCACGCTCGCGCTACCCGCGTTCAGGAGAAGCACCGCGGCGGGTCAGCGTCACGTCCGGAAACGGGGTCAGCGGCAGTGTCCGGCCGGCACGTCGGCGTCGTGATCGGCGGGTAGGCGATGCCGCGCAAGGTTACCGTGTCCCTGACCTCCTTCGCTCTGGGCGGCGGACGCAGCGCGGCGTTGAACCGCGAGCAAGCTTGCCGCTACGTCGATCAGGCGGCCGCCTCGGGGCCCGACCTGGTCTGCCTGGCGGAGAACTTCTTGCACAGCGGCCTGCCCGGCGCGGAGGTTCCGGTCGTCGAGCCTGTTGGTGGCCCGACGCTGACGGCGTTGGCAAAGCGAGCGCGTAAACACGGTACCTACGTCTGCGGCAGCTTCTGTCAGGAACGGCCGGACGGCAGCCGCGCCAACACGGCGTTCCTGCTGGATCGACAGGGCGAGCTGGTCGGGCAGTATGACAAGGTCCACCCGACCATCGACGAGGTGATCGGCCGCTGCATGACCCCTGGTGGGGAAGCTCCGGTCTTTGCAACCGACTTCGGTCGCGTCGGTTTTGCCATCTGCTACGACATCGGCTGGCCCGACCACTGGGCGGCGCTCGCCCGCGATGGCGCCGAGCTGGTGGTGTGGCCATCCGCCTACGACGGAGGGTTCCCCTTGCAATGCTACGCCTGGACCCACAAGTACTGGGTCGTCACGGCCGTGCGCACGGAGCACAGCAAGGTAATCGACCCGACCGGGCGGGTGCTGGCTTCCACCAGCGGCTGGACCAAGCAGCTTCCTTGGACGGTCGACCTGGAGCGACAGGTTTGTCACGTCAACTATCAGGAGGAGAAGCTGGCCCGACTGCTGGCGGAGCGACCGCACGTGCGCGCCGAGGGCTTTGCGGAGGAGGGCATCTTCACACTGGAGTCCGAAGATCCCGATTGGCCCGTGCCGCGGCTGATGGCGCACTACGGCTTGGAGAGCTTCGACCAGTACCACCGACACGCGACCGCTATCCAGGACCGGGCGCGAGGATGCAAGGTGGCGTGGCCTGCCCGTTCTGGCGTGGCACCCGGCGAATAGGTGACACTGGCGGCGGATGCGGCCCGGGGTGAGGGCCCGCCACGACATTCGCCAGCGGCGCTCATTGCAAGGCGATACGGGTCGGTGAGTTGAAGAACGGCGCGGAGACGTCCGGGTCCCAGATGAGGGTCAACGGACTGCTGGGGTCGCCGCCGGCGGTGAAGCACAGCTCCTGGGGGCCGAAGGAGCGGCCGGCCTGGGTCGCCGCTGCGTCCCGTGGCGTCGCCGATCGCGGTCCGTTCGGATACAAGTCGGCCATGGTCCACCGATGGCACTGGGGGCTGGGCGCTGACATGAAGGCCGGCGTGTGCGTGTTGCCCAGCGCATCGATCAGTTGAAAGTCGAGGGGATCAGCGCGCTGCTGCGCCTGGGAATCGTTCTGGAAACTGACCTGAACGCTCACATAGTGCAGACCGGTTGGGGGGGCGGGGGCGCTCGGGATGGTCGCGCTGCGCCGCACTTGTGTCACGCTGACGGCGAAGTGGGCGTTCACCGCGCCGAACGTGGACTGGGCAGCGCCGTGATTCACCGGCAGTGGCGCTGACGACGCGCGGCCAGCGCCGGGGCCGCGCAGCACGCCGATGAGCGCGGCGGCCATCAGGACCATCAGCACCCCGACGCCAACCAACAGTCCACAGCGACGGTGCTTCACCATGCGATGTCCTCTCCCGCTGCGACCACCGTGCAGGTAATGGAAGATATGCCTTGCACACCGCGCGAGTTGCGGCGCTCTGACCTGTCACGCCGGACCGCGCTATTTCGTCTCACTAGTGACGGCTCATGTACAGAGGGAGGTCAAGAGCATGACTCGGATTACGCCGGTGGATGTACGCAAGGCGACGCCATTGTTGCGGCTGGTAAACTGGTCGGTGCGGCGATTTGTAGGGAAGGAGGCGCTGCCGCTCAAGGTGATCGGCCACAATCCACGCTTCGTCCTGCCCTTTCTGGGCTTGGGTTACCTGGTGAGCGCCAAGACACGACTCGATCCCGAGGTCCGGGCACTGGCCACGCATCTGGCCGCCCACATCAATGGCTGTTCCTGGTGTCTGGACTTCGGCCGCTACGCGGCGCTCCGGCAAGGTGTGGACGGGGAGAAGCTGGACGCGGTAGACGACTACGCCGTCAGCCCGCTGTTCTCGCCTGCCGAGCGGGTGGCGCTCGGCTACGCCGAGGCAGTGACACACGAGGGCGCGCCGGTCACCGACGACCTGTTCGCGGAGCTGCGCCGCCACTTCTCGGAGCGCGAGATCGTAGAGCTGACCGTCGCGGTCGCGACGGAAAACCTCTTCAACCGGGTGAACGCGGCGTTGGGCATCGAGTCGCAGGGCTTCTGCGCCGTGGCGCCGCCACGCGGCAGCGCCGCAAAGCGGGCGGCCTAACCGGTCGCTCGGACCCGTGGCGGCGTGAAGAGAGGAGAGCGGGACATGGCGGCCGAGCAAACGCGGCTGGCGCCGTCGCCAACAGAGGCTGCCGGCGAGTATCGACGCCTTCTCTTCGCCATCGCCTATCGCATGCTGGGGAGCGTCGCCGACGCGGAGGACGTGGTGCAGGACGCCTACCTGCGCTGGCAAGACGCTCCCCGCGACGACATCGAGTCGCCCAAGGCATTCTTGTCCACGGTCGTTACCCGTCTCTGCATCGATCACCTGCGCTCGGCGCGCGTGCGACGGGAGGAGTACGTAGGGATGTGGCTGCCGGAACCGCTCGTCGGCGCGGTCGAGCCGGACGTGGCCGATGTGGCGGCGCTCAACGAGTCGCTCTCCACCGCGTTCCTGCTCCTGTTGGAGCGTCTCTCGCCGCTGGAGAGGGCGATCTTCCTGCTGCACGACGTCTTCGCCTACGAGTACGTCGAGATCGCCCCCATCGTCGGCAAGAGCGTGGACTATTGCCGTCAGCTCGTCAAGCGAGCGCGCGGGCATCTGACCGCCGAGCGGCCGCGCTTCGATCCGCTCTCGGCGCAGCGCGACCAGTTGGTCCGGCAGTTCGTGCGGGCCTGTCAGACGGGCGACCTGGACGGGCTGGTGAGCACGCTGGCGGAGGACGTGACGGCCTGGGGTGACGGCGGTGGGAAGGTCCCGGCCGCTCGCCACCCCATCCATGGCGTCGACGCCGTGGCGCGCTTCCTGATCGGCCTGGTGCGCAAGGCGCCGCCGGACTTCACCGTCGAGCAGGAGACGATCAATGGCCAGCCGGGCGCCATCGTCCGAGTGGGCGGCGTGCCGGTCGCGGCCCTCACGCTGGATGTCCTGGAGGGGCAGATCGTGGCGATCCGCAGCGTCGCGAACCCGGACAAGCTCCGGGTGCTGTCGAACGGACGCGGGTAGAGGGCCCATTTATGTTATCACTTCCTTTTTCTGGTGTTGTTCTTTGGCCCGTCTGATGATCTCGTCCCGGTAGCGCCCCCTTCGCTCCTTCTCCTCCGCCGAATCGGGAGGCTGCGCGGTGGCTATCACGACCATGACGATGCCCAGACTGATCATCACCATGGCGAAGAAGGCGACCCCGATCCACCAGGCCATATTCCACAGCGCGGCGATAACGCCGGTCAAGGTCAGCAAGGCGCCCAGCACCAGTATTCCGAGGCAGTAGCCCAGAACGATCCTTGTCCTTCTCTTCCGCATCGACTCGAGGGCGTTGGGCGAAAGAACCTGCTCGCCAACGGTGAAGCCGACCTCGTGGAAGGCCTGCGCCAGTTCTTCCTCGAATCCCACCTGCTTCAGATCCTGAACCAGCTTCAGGAGGAAGAGTCCAGTCACATCCAGCGGCAGCGCCAGCGCAAAAGCAGCGGTGGAGATGTTGATGGCGTGATCGACAGGCCCCACCGTGAGGAGGGAAGCTATCACAAGCAGGGTGAAGGCAATCAGGCCGCCAAAGATCCAGCTGCCAACATCGAATAACCAGGGGGTGATCCTCTCGATGAATTCCCCAAAGGCCTTCAGGTTCTTTTTGACCTGATCTTCCGCGGCAGCAAGCGAGCTCTCCTGGCGGGGATCGGCCGGCGCCGAATCGGTTGGCGACACCCCTCAACTCCTATCAGCCATCGCTACCAATGGTACAGCAGCGATGCCCGCCGTCCCGATTGCTCCTTCGGCGCCCATGCATCTCGATCAGAGCATGATCCGGCCGCCGGCCACGTCAAGCGTGACGCCGGTGATCCAGGAGGAGGCTTCGGAGGCGAGGAAAAGGGCGGCGTGGGCGACATCGGCGGGCTGACCGAGCCGCCCGAGCGGGAACGACGCGGCCACCCGCTGGCGCTGCTCCTCCGGGACCCGGCGCAAGGGATGCTGCTCGCTGAGTATCGCCGATGGAGCGATGCAGTTGACGCGGACACCGTGCGGGCCGACCTCGTTCGCCACGTGGCGAGTGAGCATCAGCACGCCGGCTTTGGCGGCAGCATAGGCCGCCGCCGCCCCGCCCGGCAGGCGACCGGCGGTCGAGGCCATCGTGATGATCGAGCCGCGCCGGCGCTCGATCATGCCGGGCAGGAAGCTCTTCACCGTCAGGAAGGTGGCGGTCAGGTTGCCATCGATAGTGGCGCGCCAGTCCTCCTCGGTGACCTGCGCGATGGGCGTGGAGTCCCCACCAGAACCGACGAAGGCGCCGAGGATGTCGACGGCGCCGAACGCCTGCTCCGCCTCCTGGCGCAGATGCTCGATCGAGGAGAAATCGGTGACGTCGGCGGTAACGCCGATGGCCAGGCCGCCGCCAGATCTGATGTCCTGCACCACCAGGTCGATGGCGACCGCGTCGCGGCCGTTGACGATCACCCTTGCGCCATTAGCGGCAAGCAGCCGGCACGTCGCGGCGCCGATGCCACGCGAGCTGCCGGTAATCACGGCGACCTTTCCGGCAAGATCGGAATACGTGGCGATGGGCGTGATCATGAGGGTGGCTCCATTTCATCTACCTGTGTCATCTGTCATCGAACCGACTATTTCCGGCGGTCGTACCGCCCATTTGGGCAGCGCGGCGCTACCCGTTCGGCTAGGTAGCGCGTTGCCGCGGTGCTGGAACTGACAGCATCCTGATGGGCGTCAGGAGCGCTCAAATCGGCGGCGGATTCAGCCGGGCCGCGGCGCTCAGTCAACAGGGATCGCCGATAGGCCGATCTGGGTCGCGCCGAGTGTTCGCCGGCTCTTTGCTCAACGGCCTCTCTGAGGGGAACCGGCTACAATGAACTGCCGCGAGATGGCCGGGAAACACGATGGGAGACGTGAAGGAGGAGTTGAAGCAATGGCGATCGCACCGGCGCCGAGCAAGCGCTACACCATCGACGACCTGGCGGAGTTCCCCGACGACGGCAAGCTACGTGAGCTCGTGGATGGCCAGATTGTAGAGTGGGACGTGACGACGCTGCGACATGGTTTCTTCATTACCGTGTTGGCCCGCATGCTCAGCTCCTTTGTGTTGCAGCGCCGTCTCGGTCTGGTAGTCAGTGCCGACCCGCTGGTGCGAGTCCAGGGGAGCGTGCATGACGCGCGCGGCCCTGACGTCGCCTTCTTCGCGCGCGGCAGGGTCCCCGTTGACCTCGACCTCGCGGCAACCGCGACTGTCCCTGACTTCGTCATCGAGATCCTCTCGCCCAACGATAAGGCGAGCCAGGTCCAGGCCAAGGTGCGCGACTGGCTGCGCGCCGGCGTGCGCCTGCTCTGGTATGTCGACTCCGAGACGGGCCTGACCACGGTCTACCGGGGCGACCACATTGCCTACGTTGGCGCGGATGAGCCGCTGGAAGGCGGCGATGTGGTGCCGGGATTCCAGCTCCGCTTGCGCGACGTCCTGGATGAGCTGGAGTCGACGAGGGCCGGGGACGCGTAGGTTACCCGTTCACGCTTCAGGTTGGCGCCCACTACCTTGTTACGGCTGGCGGATGTCCGGTCGTGCGCGACGGCGCCCGACGCTGAACCGTCGGGCTAACCGGACCAACCCAGCTAAAGCTGGCTCACGATGACAGCCGTCCGCCGGCGTAGGCCGAGCCTGCTGCAGCAGGGTTGAACCTGTGAGCCTGCTGGTTCAACAGCAGGCGCCGTGGCGCACGACCCCCCAGGATTCGTCAGCGGCATCAAGGCTGCGCTACCCCCGATAGTCACCGGACTTGACACGGTACGCACCTGTGCATATAGTAGCTGTGTTCACCGGTGTTCGCGTTGTTCCCGAATTGGACGAGGCCGTGTCGAGCATGTCTGCTGTTGCATCGAAACGTCGCTCGGGGTTGCTGCGCCGCGAGGCCCTCGACGGCTACCTGTTTATCGGGCCGTGGGTGCTGGGGTTCCTGCTCTGGGTCGCCGGGCCGATGCTGTTCTCGCTGGCGCTCGTCTTCATGAACTGGTCGATCCTGACGCCGCCTACCTTTGCCGGGCTGGCCAACCTCCGGCAGTTGGTCACGGATCAGTTTGTCGGCATCTCCCTGGTGAATACGGCCTACTACACCGTGCTCTTCGTCCCCTTGCACGTGCTTCTGGCCCTCTTGGCGGCGCTGGCGCTCAATGTGCGGGTGCGCGGGATCGGCGTCTACCGGACGCTCTTCTACCTGCCCTCCATCACGCCGGCGGTGGCGTCGGTGATCCTCTGGCTGTGGGTCTTCGACCCCGACTTCGGCGTGGTGGACATACTGTTGCGCAAGCTGCACCTGCCGGCGCCGTCGTGGTTTGTGGACCCGACGTGGGCCAAGCCGGCGCTGGTCATTATGGCCCTGTGGGGCCTGGGCAGCGCCATGATCATCTTCCTGGCGGGATTGCAGAACATTCCCCAGGAGTTGTACGAGGCTGCCGGCATCGACGGCGCGGGCTGGTGGTCGCGCTTCTGGGCCGTCACGCTGCCCACCCTCTCGCCGGTCCTGTTCTTCAACGTGGTGGTCGGAATCATCGGCTCCTTCCAGGTCTTCACTTCCGCCTTCATCATCAGCAACGGCGCCGGCGGACCGGACAACTCGACCCTCTTCCTGGTGCTGTACCTGTACCAGAATGGCTTCCAGTACTTCCACATGGGCTACGCGTCGGCGATCGCCTGGCTGCTGTTCGTGATCGTGCTGATCTTCACCGGCTTGCAGTTCCTCGGCGCCCGGCGCTGGGTCCATTACGAGGGGCGGCTGTCGTGAGGAGCCGGGGCCGGGGGGCCGGGCAGGGGAGCAAGGGAGCAGGGAGCAGAGCAGAGGTGGCGCCGGGAGGCATGGCCCACAGTAGGACAGGAT
>Ga0207416_1002338_pt1 | contig 21113 bp, 24 predicted proteins | sample PaiPotPPM11metaG_FD_184107 | JGI IMG/M metagenome (GOLD analysis project Ga0207416, IMG submission 184107) | Iron sulfur acid spring bacterial and archeal communities from Banff, Canada, to study Microbial Dark Matter (Phase II) - Paint Pots PPM... ...
CTGCTCCAGCGGCTCGGACTCAGCCTGCCGACCCACCTGGAGATGGTCGGGATGTAGTGAAGACCGGACCCCATTTTCCGCGAAAAACCGGGGGTTTTACCCCTCAACTGCGGAAGTTGGGCTAGCGCCGCGACTCCCGCATCAGCAAGAGCACGAGCCCGCCGAGGATGAGGAGGACTGGAAACACCTGATCCTGCACGATGGGGACGAACAGGTGCAGATTGCGCAGCAGCAAGTATGCCCCGCCGAGGATGAGGAGCCAGCCCAGCATGCGCATCCGGCGGCTCTCGTGCGGCGCGGGGGCGCGCGCCGGCGGCGGCGGGACGGCCTCCAGGCCGGGCGCGGTCTCCTCCAGCGGCTCCTCCGGCACGATCAGCACCGTGACGAGGTAGAGCAGCACGCCGAGACCGTTCCACGCGGCGAGCGCCACGAACCCAAGCCGGATCGGGTTGCTGTCGACCCCGAAATACCGGCCGAGGCCGCCGCAGACGCCGGCGATCCAGTAGTCGGTGCGGGAGCGGTACAGCCGCGGCCGCATCTACCCGCCTCGGGGGCGCGACATTACGTCGCGGTCCGCTCGGCCCGCGCCAGCACGCGCTGCGCGCGAACGGCGACCGGGCGGTCCACCATCGCGCCGTCGACCACGACGATGCCGGATCCCGCGGCCTCCCCCTGCTCGAACGCGTCGACGATGCGGCGGGCCTTCGCGACCTCGTCCGGCTCCGGGGCAAACACCCGGTGGACGGGCGCGATCTGCGCAGGATGAATGACGGTTTTGCCGGTGTACCCGAGCCGGCGCGCTTCCGCAGTATCGGCGACAAGTCCCTCCTCGTCGCGGAAATCTGCGAAGATGCCATCGATCGCCTCGATGCCGGCCGCGTGCGCGGCGAGGCTCACCGCGGTCCGCGCGGCGGCCAGTTCGCGCCCCTCGCGCGTGCGCGGCAGGCCCGCATCCGCGGTAAAATCCTCCGCCCCGAAGACGGCGCCCCAGACCCGGGGTGACTCACGGGCGATCGCCGGTGCGTGGAGCACACCGAGCGCAGTCTCGACGAGCGCGAGCATCCGCAGGCGGCCGCGGGGCACTCCGAGCCGGTCCTCCGTGGCGAGGAGACGCGCGGAGAGGGCCTGGACATCGGCGGACGTGTCGCACTTCGGCAGGCACACGCCGTCCATTCGGGGGCGCGACGCCTCGCGAAGATCCTCGTCCAGCAGTCCGGAGGCGGTGCTGTTCACGCGGACAAAGACGACCAGATGATCGGGCAGCGGTCCGTCGAGCGCGGCGGCGACCGTCCGGCGGGCCGCCGGCTTTTCGGCCGGCGCGACGCCGTCTTCGAGATCGAGAATGATCGCGTCGGCGCCCGCCTGGGCCGCCTTCGCGATCATCTCACGGCGGTGCCCCGGGACAAAGAGGAGACTTCGAAGGACCCAGGGGGGGTCGGCCATCGACGGGGCCGGCGCGCGGGCCCCTACAGAATCGCGGCGCCCAGGAGATGGCCGACCGTGTGGCCGATCCAATCGACAAGCTGCTCGAGGCTGGTCCGTTCGGTCACCACGTCGTCGGCCGAGATGAGCGGCGAGACACGAACGAGACGGCCGCCGGCGGAGAATGCCACCTCGCCGATCTGGTCGCCACGGCGGAGCGGGGTGTTGAGGTCCGTGGCGACGGTCACGCGGCGAACAACGTCCTCCCCGGGCGCCGTATCGACCGTGATGTCGTTGGCGACCGTGCCGACCACGGTGCGCTTCGAGGCCGGCAGTTCGACGACGGCCAGGCTTTCGCCGGCGCGCGCCAGCGTCGTTGGGTGGAAGTGCGCGAACCCGTACGCCAGGAGGCGCGCCGAGTCCCCATACATGTCACGGGTGTGGAGGACGACCGCGATCAAGCGCCATCCGCCCCGGGTCGCGGAGGCGACAAGGGTGAGCCCGGCTTCGTCGACGTACCCCGTCTTGACGCCGTCGGCGCCGGGGAAGCGCGCCAGCAGCTTGTTGTGGTTGTAGAGGACGCGCGGTGCGTATCCGGCCGGCTGGAACGCCCACTTCTTCGTCCGCACGATCTCGGCGATGGTCGGGTTCCGGAGCGCCGCGCGCGTGATGACGGTGAGGTCGTAGGCGGTCGTGTAGTTATCGGGGGTGTAGAGGCCGTGAGGCGACCCGAAGTGCGTCTGCGTCGCCCCAAGCCGGCGGGCTTCGGAGTTCATGCGCGCCACAAACGCGTCGACGGTCCCCGCCGTGCCCTCGGCGATCGCGAGCGCGACGTCGTTGCCGGAGGGCAGGAGCAGCGCGTAGAGCAGGTCGTGCAGCGGGATGCGCGCACCCTCGGGCAGACCGACGACCGACCCGTTGCGGAAGCGCGCCACCTGCGGGCTGATTCGAATGAGGGTCGAAAGCGGCGTCGACTCCGCCGCGACGAGCGCCGTCATGATCTTGGTGGTGCTGGCCGGGGGCCAAATGAGGGTGGGATTGCGCCCGTAGAGCACCTGACCCGAACGCCCGTCGACCAGGACCGCGGCGGTCGCCGTCACCCGTACCGGCGTCGTTGCGGCGGCCTGACGGCGGATCGACGGCACATCCCATGGCCGATAGGCCGGCTGCGTCACCGACAGCACCAGCGGCAACACGGCCCGGGCGGGCTGCGCGGGGGCCGGCCCCGGCGCCACCATGTACCCTGGCAGACCGGCAACCAACGGCGGCTCCACCGGGCCCACCGACGCCCCGGTCACAGCCAGCACGAGCAGGGCGCTCAGCGCAAGCGCGGCGAGCCGGTGAGGCACGACGCCGACTCCGCGGGGCGGCACGGTCCCGGACCTACGGGAACGCAGGCGGTAACGTGGGCGTTCCATCGCGATTCGCTGCCGCGGGCAGCGCGGCGAGATCTCTCAGGCCGAAGTATCTCAAGAATCCCTCCGTGGTCCCGTACAAGATCGGCCGTCCCGGCCCGGGCCGCCGGCCGACCTCGCGGATCAGCCGCCGGTCCTGCAATTTTATCAGATGATGCACCGATTGCACGCCTCTTACGACATCAACTTCGGCCCGGGTGACGGGCTGCCGATAGGCGACGATCGCGAGCACCTCGAGCGTCGCGCGCGTGAGCGGGTCCAGTTCCTCGAGCCGCAGCAGGCGCTGCACGTGCGCCCCGTACTCCGGGCGCGTGCACAGCTGGTACCCGCCGGCCACCTCCTGAATGTGCAGTCCGCGGCCCCCGTACTCGACGGTCAGGGCCGCCAGCGTCGCGCGGATCTCCGGCTCCGGGACGTCCAGTACTTTTTTGATTTCCCCGATCTTGAGGATGCCGCCACGGGCGAGGAGCAGGCATTCGATGATGTTGCGGACCTCGGCCGGCTCCCCCGCGCTGCCGGGACCGGCGTCGCGCGCCGGGACATCGGCCGTCGCCGGGGCCGTCGACACATCGTGCGGCGGCTCGACCGAGATCGGCCCTCTGCGCTGGCCGTTGCCCCCGTAGCCGTTGGTGTGGCCCGAGTCGTCGGTCATCGGGGGTCCACCAACAGGATCTTGATCTCGTCGAAGGCTTTGGACTGCCGCGCGCGGATCCGCCGCGACTTGATGAGCTCGAGCAGCGCGAGAAACGTCACGATGATCTCCAGGCGGCTGGCCCCGGTGCGGAAGAGCGTGCCGAAGAGGACCGTGCCGCCGGCCACGTCGAGCGCGTGCACGACCGCCGCCATCTTCTGCTCGACCGTGAACTGCTCGCCGGCGATCTCCCTCGGGGCGTCCTTGGCGCGGTGCAGCACCTGGTTGAACGCCGTGAAGAGATCCTCGAGCGTCACGCCCTCCAGCAGGACCTCGCCGCCGAGGTCCGCCGCGGCCGCGGGATGGCCGAAGATCTGGCTCTGCATCTGCTCGAGGTGGCGCAGCGCCTGGGCGGCCTCGCGGAACTGGAGATACTCCGCCATCTGCGCGCCGAGCCGGTCCCGCAGGTCGCCGGCGGCCTCTTCCGCCGGCGGCGGGGCCTCGGCGGGGGGCGCCTTCGGCACGAGCGTCCGGGCCTTCAGATCCGCCAGGATGGCAAGGTGGACGAGCACGTCGGTCGCCTCATCCAGGTCGGGATTGGTGCGGGCCTGCGCGCGGTAGGTATCGGCGAGCTGCCGGAGCGGGATGCGGGACAGGTCGATCTGGCCGCGGTGGGCGAGGCTGACGAGCAGGTCGATGGGACCCTCAAAAACCTCACACTGCACGTGGTAAGCCACGTCTGCTCCTCCATCCGCTGCTGCAACGAATCGGTGCGCGTTCTCTGCTGCGACGAAAAGCCCGTTGGCGACCCCGAGCAGTGGTTCGGGCGTATCTTCGAGGTTCCCCGCAGCGTTCCTGCTCGGCCCGGGCGCCGGACCGGACGCTAGAGCCCGAGGCCTCCGGTCGAGGCGTGGTAGAGCCACCGCGCGGCGGGCAACATGATCCGGCCCACCACGCCGGTGTACAGCAACACCAGCAGCAGTACCGTCCCGTACGGCTGCAGCCGCGCGTAGGTCAGCGCCTGCCGGCCGACCAGCAGGCTTTCCAGGATACGCGACCCGTCGAGCGGCGGAATCGGAATCAGGTTGAAGATGGCAAGGATGACGTTGATCCAGACGAGGGTCGACAGCGCCTCCGCGACCAGCGGGCCGCTGGGCAGCACCGGGCTCCTGAGGAGGGCCCCCACCACGAAGGCCATCGTCACGTTCGCGAGCGGTCCGGCGAGCGCGACCTGCAGCATGCCGCGCCGAGGATCGGCGAAGTAGCGGGGGTTGACCGGCACCGGACGCGCCCACCCAAACCCGAACACCACGAAGAACAGCGTCCCGAGCAGGTCGAGATGGACGAGCGGGTTGAGGCTCAGCCGTCCGAGGGCGCGCGGCGTGGGGTCACCAAGCCGGTCGGCGACGAGGGCGTGGGCGAATTCGTGGCAGGTGGCCGCGACCAGCACCGCCGCCAGCGTGATCCCGATCGCCAGCGGATCGCCGAGCCCGAGCACCGGAACAAACGCGCTGTGCGGCTACTCGAGCGGCCGGTCGTGTGCGAGCAGGTCGTCGATCGTCTCGCCGGTCACGACGACGCGCGACCGGCCATCGCGCGCGAAGACGATCGGCGGGCGCGGGTAGCGATTGTAGTTGCTGGCCATCGAGTAATTGTACGCGCCGGTGCTGAAGACGGCGAGGAGGTCGCCGGGCCGCGGCCGCGGCAGCCGTGATTCCCAGATCAGGACGTCGCCGGACTCGCAGCACCGCCCCGCCACCGTGACCGTCTCCGCCGCCGGCTCCGCGAGGCGGTCGGCCAGCACGGCCTGATACCGCGCCTGGTAGAGAGCCGGCCTGGGGTTTTCGTACATCCCGCCATCCACCGACACGTAGGTCCGCACACCGGCGATTGCTTTCACGGCGCCGACCGTGTAGAGCGTCATCCCGGCATCGCCGACGATGGACCGGCCGGGCTCCACCATGAGCAGCGGCAGCGGGAGCCGGTACTCCTCCGCCCGCCGCCGCACGACGCCGGCCAGCGCGTTCACGTACGCGTCGATCGTCGGCGGTTCGTCCGCCGGCAGGTAGCGGATCCCGAGACCGCCGCCGAGGTCGAGTTCGTCCACCGGCGCCTGGTGGTCCCGCGCCATCCACGCGGCGAACTCCATCATCGCCTCCGCCGCGCGGACGAACGGATCGAGGTCCATGACCTGGGACCCGATGTGGCAGTGCAGGCCTCGCAGCCGCACGCCCGGCACCTCGAGGGTGCGCGCCACCGCTTCCCGCGCGGTGCCGTCGACCATGCCGAATCCAAACTTGCTGTCGACGCCGCCGGTGCGAATGGCCTGATGGGTGTGCGGCTCGATGCCCGGCGTGAGGCGCAGCAGGACGTCCGCGGTGCGGCCCGTGCCCTTCGTCAGCGCCTCGAGCAGTTCCAGATCGTAGAAGTTGTCGACGACGATGCGCCCGACCCCGCGCTCGAGCGCGAGGCGCATCTCATCCGGCGTCTTGTTGCTGCCGTGCAGGAGCAGATCCGCGGCCGGCACGCCCGCGCGCAGCGCGGTGTGGATCTCACCGGCCGAGACGACGTCGACGGCGAGGCCTTCGTCGTAGGCCAGGCGGCACGTCGCGGTGCAGCACAGCGCCTTGCTCGCGAAGATCGGCCGCGAACGGGGATACGCGGCGCGCAGCGCCGTGACGTACGCGCGGCAGTTCGCGCGCAGCCGCGCCTCGTCCATGACGTACACCGGCGTCCCGTGCTCGCGGGCCAGGTCCGCCGCGGCCACCCCGCCAACGACGAGCCGGTCGTGCTGCACGTCGCCGAGGAGTACGCCCTGACTGATCGTCGTCGTCGACACGCCGTCCACGCGATTCCTCACCCCGTCACTGGTGTTTCGTGCCCTTCGATAGACGACGGCCGGCCCCGAGACCGGAGCCGGCGACGCTTTCCAAACGATATCACGCGCCGCGACGACGTGTCAAACTATCGGGCTGTTCGGTGATGGTCAACCGGCGTCCTGAAGGCCGAGTTCGACGATCTTCATGAGGGTCCGGTCAATCACGGTGCCGAGGGTCGCCTTGAGTGAATCGATCGGCACGCCGAGCGTGCGAAGCCGGTCCCGGAACGCGCGCCCCAGCCTGAAGGCCGCCTGGCGCGCTTCGATCTCCGGCACCCAACCGCGCTGGGCCGCGTGGACGGAGAGGTAGGCGTACATGATCGCCTCCACTTCCATTTGCACGATTTGCTCACGGTGCGGCTCGGCCAGGACGAGGTCGGCGTAGTCGTGGGCTTCGGTGTCGATCGCGGTTCGCCAGATCTTGAGCGCCTCGCCCCGCTGCGCGGGCGCCGGCAGCCCGGCGAGCTCATCGGCCCAACCGCTCCCGGCGGGTTCAGGCGCGCTCCACGGCGACGGCGACCGCTTCGCCGCCGCCGAGACAGACCGCCGCGACGCCGCGCTTCGCGTCGCGCTCCGCCATCGCGTTGAGGAGCGTCACGAGAATCCTGGCTCCGCTCGCGCCGACGGGGTGGCCGAGGGCGACCGCCCCGCCGTGCACGTTGACGCGATCGAGGTCGATCCCGACCTCGCGCGTTACCGCGAGCACGACCGCGGCATAGGCCTCGTTGATCTCGTAGAGGTCCACCGCGTCCTTCGACCAGCCGACCTTCGCCAGCAGCTTCTGGATGGCGCCCGCCGGCGCGATCGTGAACCACTCCGGCGCCCGCGCCGAGACCGACTGACCCACCACCCGCGCGAGCGGCTTGGCCCCGAGCCGGCGCGCCGCTTCGCCGGACGCCAGCACCACCGCCGCCCCGCCGTCGCTGATCGACGAGGCGTTGGCCACCGTCACGGTCCCGCCTTCCTCGAACGCGGGCGGCAGCAGCGCGACCTTGTCCGGCTGGTAGCGGCGAGGCTCTTCGTCCTCGCTCACCACCTTGGGCGCGCGTCCGTTCCCCACTTCCACCGACACGGTTTCCCGCCGGAAGTGGCCGGAATCCAGCGCCTCGAGCGCCCGGGAGTAGGATCGGCGGGCATATTCGTCCTGCGCCTCCCGGGAGATCCGGTACTCGCGCGCGAGCAGCTCGCAGCAGCTGCCCATGTGCTGGTCGGTGAAGAGGTCCCACAGCCCGTCGCGGATCATCGAGTCGACGAGCTGCCCGTGCCCGAGCCGGTATCCCGTGCGCGCCCGGTCCAGAAGATACGGCGCCGCGCTCATGTTCTCCATGCCGCCGGCCACGACGATCTCGGCGTCGCCGGCCTGGATGGCCTGCGTCCCGAGCATCGCCGCCTTGAGCCCCGACCCACACATCTTGTTCACCGTCGTCGCCGGCACGGTGTTGGGGAGCCCGCCGTAGATGGACGCCTGGCGCGCCGGCGCCTCGCCGACGCCGGCCGCGAGGATGATGCCCATGTACACCTCGTCGACTTGGTCCGGGGCCACCCCCGCCCGACGGACCGCCTCGGCGATCGCCGTGGCGCCCAGCCGCGGCGCCGGCACCGGCGCGAGCGCGCCTTGAAACCGGCCGATCGGCGTCCGCACGGCACTCAGGATCGTGACATCACGCATGGATCAGTCCTCCCCTATCTGGCGTAGGGCCTCCGGCCGCTGCGCCTCCTGCGCTATGGGTAAGTATGAGCCGGTAAGTCCCCCGATGTATTCGTCAAGGAGGCGACCTGTGCCGCATTCCGAGATGGTTGTGACGTTCGCCAGGCTCTCACCGCTTGTCGCTCTAGTCGCGGGCATCCTCATCTTGATTATCCCGCGGCTCCTCAGCACGATCGTCGCGGTCTACCTGATCGTCATCGGCCTCTTCGGCCTCCTCGGACGGTAACGCCGCGGTCCGCGGCGGCATGCCCGGGACGGCGCCGGCCCCCGGCTCCACCCGCCGCGCCGTCACGAGAAAGCCGGTGTGGGCGACCATGCGGTGGGCCGGCCGGACGCTGCGTCCCTCGATGTTCCAGGGCCGCAGCAGGACCTCCACGGTCTCGATAAGGCCGAACGTCCCGGCCGCCTGGAGCGTCTCGACGGTCTGCATGATCTGGGGCACGGTCGGCAGGTAGGCGAGCAGAATCCCGCCAGGGACCAGCGCGCGCTCGGCCTCCGGCACCATCCGCCACGGCTCCGGCAGGTCGAGCACGATCCGGTCGACCGGCGTGTCGTCGGGTAGAATGCCCTCGGCGAGATCGCGCCGGCGCAGCACGAGCGACGGCGTCTCGCCGAGGTAGCGGGTGATGTTGCGTTCGGCCACGCGCGCAAAGTCCTCGCGCACCTCGTAACTCACGACCCGGCCGTCGGGGCCCGCCGCGCGCACGAGCGCCATCGTGAGGGCTCCGGATCCCGTCCCGGCCTCGAGGACGCGCGCGCCGGGAAACACATCCGCGGCGATGAGAATCGGGCCGAGGTCCTTCGGGTAGATGACCTGGGCCCCGCGCGGCATCTCCAGCACGAACTCGCCGAGCGTCGGCCGCAGCACGAGCAGCCGCTCGCCGCGCGTGGAGCGGATCGTCCCGCCTTCCGTCCGGCCGAGGAGTTCGTCGTGCGCGACCCGCCCGCCGCGCAGGTCGCTCGTGCCGCCGCGCCGCAGCGTGATCATGTACCGCCGCCGCCGGCGATCGTACAGGACGACGGCGTCGCCTTCGGCGAGCGCCCTCATGCCGGCCGATCGCCTACGGCGAACTGGCCGGCCACTACGAAATTGAAGCGGGAGACGTCGTGGCGGGGGCCGGAGCCCCGGCACGCCGGAGCCGCATGCGTTCCGCCGCGCGCTCCGTCATGCGGCAGAACGCGCAGACCTCTCCGGTGGTGGGCTGTCCGCAGTGCAGGCAGGCGCGCAGGTCGACGTCGTTCTGTCCCTGGACGAGCGGCCGGCCGCGCTCGAGAAACCCCCAGTAGAGGCTCTGTTTGGTGCCGGGCGCCGCCTGCTCGAGGACGTTGAGCGCTTCCTTATATAGAAGGCTGCGCGCGCCGACGCTGTTCGGGCACTCGTCGACGATATAGTCGAGGCCGCGGATGATCGCATAGGCGGCGGTCTCCCGCTCGGCGATACGGAAGAAGGGCTTGACCTTCTTGACCAGGGTGGGATGCGTGCTGTCGAGCACCGGCGCCTGGCGCGCGAGATACTCGGTCTGCCAGTGCAGCAGGTTGCCGAGCAGCACCGCCGCCTCGTCGTCGAGGTTGTGCCCGGTGGCCACGGCCGCGAAGCCGCCGTCGCGGGCGACTTTGTTGAACAGATAGCGCTTGCTGAGCCCGCACGCCGAGCAGCTGACCCGCCCGGTCGCGCGCGCGAACTCTTCGACCCCCATGCCGTACTCTTCGGGGATATCCGCGAGCAGCAGTTCCGCCTGCTGGGAGGCGGCGTACGCGACGGACTTCCGCTGCGATTCGGCGGAGTACTCGCCGATCCCGAGATTGATGTACAGCCCCGTCGTCTGATACCCCAGGCGGCGCAGGACGTCCCACAGCGCGAGGCTGTCCTTGCCGCCGGAAATGGCCACGAGGACCCGGTCGTCCGGCGTGAACATGTGCTCGTGCTCGATCGCCCGGGTGACCTGGCGCTCGAAGAACTCGAGAAAGTGCTCGTTGCAGAACGCCGTGTGGTGGCGGCGGATCTCCACGGTCGCGCCCGCGGTGCACTTCTCTTTCCGGCAGCGCATCAGGCGATGCCTCCCGAGACGACCGGGCGCAGCTCAACGGTGTCCTCGTCCGCGACGCGCGCGTCGTGCGTCAAGAGCGTGGCGTCGCGGATGACCAGCACCGACTCCGGATTGATGCCGAGTTCGACCAGGAGCTCGCGGACGCGGCGGGTGCCGTGAACCTCGACTTCACGCTTCTGATGGCGGATCAGCACCTTCACGCCGCGACACCCCGCGGCTTGACGTTGTCCCGCACCCAGCTGACGATCCGCTCGAGCGGCGTCCCGGGCGTGAACACCGCGGCGATCCCGGCGGCGGTGAGACCGGCCATGTCCTCGTCGGGGATGATCCCGCCGGCGAAGACCTTGACGTCCCCCGCTCCCTGGGCGCGCAGCAGCTCCATCACCTTCGGCAGCAGGACGTTGTGCGCGCCGGAGAGGATGCTGAGGCCGATCGCGTCGACGTCTTCCTGGATCGCGGCCGTCGCGATCATCTCCGGCGTCTGGTGCAGCCCGGTGTAGATGACCTCGAACCCCGCGTCTCTGAGCGCCCGCGCCACGACCTTGGCCCCGCGGTCGTGGCCGTCGAGGCCGGGTTTGGCAACGAGAATCCGAATGCGCGCATCCGCCACGCCGCTATTATCCCACGTTGGGAGGTCCTGCGGTAGACAGGGCACGAACCTGCCCGCATGCCACGGTACATCTGCGTCACCTGCGGCGTGCAGTTCCCGGAGCGCGCGGGGCCGCCCCCGTCGTGCCCGATCTGCGAGGACGAGCGCCAGTTCGTGAACCCGCGGGGGCAGGCCTGGACGACGCCGGACGCCCTCGCCCGCTCCCACCGGAACGTCCTGCGCGCCGAGGAACCCGGCCTGATCGGCATCGGCATGGAGCCGTCGTTTGCGATCGGGCAGCGCGCGCTGCTCATCCGGACCGCGGAGGGCAACGTCCTGTGGGACTGCACCAGCCTGCTCGACGGGGCGGTGGTCGAGGCCGTGCAGGCGATGGGCGGGCTCGCCGCCGTCGCGATCTCCCACCCGCACTTCTACGCGACGATGGTCGACTGGAGTCACGCGTTTGGGCGTGCGCCGATCTATCTCGCCGACGCGGACCGCGCGTACGTGATGCGGCCCGACCCGGCGATTGAGTTCTGGGACGGCGACCGCCGGCCGCTGCCGGGCGGGCTCACACTGGTGCGCTGCGGCGGGCACTTCCCCGGGTCGACGCTGCTGCATTGGCCCGCCGGCGCCGGCGGACGCGGCGCGCTCCTGACCGGCGACACCATTCAGGCGGTCCCCGACCGGCGGGCCGTGAGCTTCATGTACAGTTATCCGAACTACCTCCCGCTGCCCGCGGCGGCCGTGCGGCGCATCGCCGCCGCCGTGGAGCCGCTGGCCTTCGATCGGATCTATGGCGGCTGGTTCGACCGGACCGTGCCCTCCGGCGCGAAGGCGGTCGTGGCGCGCTCCGCCGCGCGGTATCTGCGCGCGCTCGATGCGCCCGGGACGTGACGCGGAGTCGATCGCGGGCGTAGGGTAATGAACATCACGAGGCCGCGGCGGAACGCCGCGGCCTCGTGTGCATCCGGCTCGTTCGGGGAGCCTTCCCCGAGAGCCTACATCCCGGTCTGGGCGTCTACGATGAGCCGCGTCTGCAGCCCGGCCGGAAGACCGCTCGACCGCGCCCACGCGGCGACCACTTTAGACCAGTCGTTGCGTGAGGCAAACAGCCCCGGAACCTCACCCGCGCTCACCTGTGTCCGAGCGTCCCACGTCGGTACCTGCGAGGTCCAGGCGTAGAGCAGCGGACGGCCCGCGAGCGTCCGACCGTCGAACCGGCAGACCTTGACGCAAGCGTACGTGCCGGCCGCAAACGGACGACCGTAGGCCGCGAGTGTCCACGCGCCTCCGGAGTACGTGCCGTCGACGGCGACGCCCCCAAACGTACCGGCGATCGCGCCGGACGGATGGGTGCCGGAGTACGTTTCTCCGTTTAGCGTGAGATGGTACGATAGTGACGCTTGGGCCGCCGCGGGCCTCGGCGACACGCTGCCGATGACCAGTATGGCCGCCAGTGCGATAAACAACCAGGATCTCACGATGAAGTCACCTGCGCTTTCCGGGCCGGCCCAGCCGGCCCGTTTTTGTGCGCCAACAGTGCGCACCTCGATTTTACCCAGGCTCGCACGTTCAGCGATCCACAAAATGCATTGACTTAGTCCACGACTTAGTCCACAATGGTCAGGGCGAGAGGTTAATGGCGACCGTCAACATTCACCAGGCGAAGACACATCTCTCCAAACTGATCCAGCGCGTGGAACTCGGTGAGGAGATCACTATCGCGCGCGCGGGCAGACCGGTTGCGCGTCTGGCCCCCATCAAAACGTCCGTTGCAACGCGAAAGCCAGGGTCCGCGAAAGGACAGTTCAAGGTATCGCCCAAGTTCGACGCGCCCATGCCGCGGGAGTTCCAGCGCCACTTCGAATGAACGCTTTGCTGGACACGCATGCGTTTCTGTGGTGGATTGCCGACGACCCGCGGCTCTCCGAGACGGCGCGGGGATTCATCGCGGACGGCACCAACGATGTGTACCTCAGCGTTGTGAGCGCGTGGGAGATCGTCGTCAAAGCCGCGGTGGGACGAATTGAGTTACCCGAGACAGCCTCGCAGTTCATCCCCCGTCACGTGACGCAGAATGGATTTGAAATACTGCCGATCCGGTTCACTCACGCCCTTGCTGTGGCGGATCTGCCGCCGGTCCATCGTGATCCGTTCGACCGCCTACTGATAGCGCAGGCAATAAGTGAGGGACTTGCCATCCTCACCGGCGATTCCGAGATCGAAAAGTACCACGTAAATATAATTTGGTAGGTTAACGCGAGATACTCCAGGCTCCGGCAGGCGTAACGCGCTCTGTTCCTTCCTGCGCCGCCGGCTCCGCCACGTGGGCCCCTGATTTGCTGCCGACCGGACGGCCCTCGTCGGCGAACGCGATCGGATCGCGGCTCTCGCGCCGCACCTGAAGCGTGAACACATCCGGCCGTCCATAGTGGCCCGCCACGTCCAACCTCCGGCGCGCCGCTCCAACCAGCGCGGGGTCGCACTCGGCGTATAGAATGCCCCGTTCCGCACGCAGCGGTCCGGCGATAACGGTGCCATCAGGATGCACGATCACGGAGCCCCCCGTGCTGAACCAGCCGCCCTCCCCCGGCACCAATGTCTCCCGGCCGGGCAGGTCGGCGGGGAGGTCGTCGACGTGCAGCACGCTCCCGCACCCGAGCACCCAACACCGTCCCTCAAACGCGATGTGGCGCATCGAGGCGACCCAGCGCTCCGAGCGGTCCCAGGTGGGCGCGAGGTAGATCTCTACGCCTTGCGCGTACAGCGCGTACCGGACGAGCGGCATATAGTTCTCCCAACAGATCAGCGCCCCCAGGCGCCCCGACGGCGAGTCCACCACGCGCAACCCGGTCGCGTCCCCCTGCGCCCACACGGTCCGCTCGAAATTTGTCGGGACCAGCTTCCGGTGCCGGTTCAAGAGGGCGCCGTCCGGGCCGATGGTCGCCACCGTGTTGTAGACGGTCCCGCGGCTGAACGCGTCGCGCTCGTCCACGCCGCAGACGACTGTCACACCATGCCGCCGTGCCGCCTCGCGGAGCGGAGCCAGATCGTCAGTCGAAAGGTCCACGGCGTTTGCGAGGAGCCGGCCGTAGAGTGCGTCGAGGACGGCACTGTCACGAGAATGGTTGATCCACACGGGAAAGCCGGGAACGAAGGCCTCCGGGAACGCCACCAGCCGTGCGCCGTGGCCGGCCGCCTCCCCGATGAGCGAGACGGCGCGGGCCAGGGTCCCCGCGCGATCGAGGAACACCGGCGGGTGCTGCACCACGGCAACGCGGTAGTTGTCGGTCGCGCGGGCCGTCATCGGTCCAATCCCCCCTCGTGTGTCGACCGGCCTACAGGATCGCCTGTTCGCGATACTCTCCGTAGACTTGGCGGAAGACGTCGCAGATCTCGCCGATGGTCACGCGGGCGCGCACCGCATCCACGATCGCCGGCATCGTGTTGCCGCCGGCGTCGGTCACGCGCCGCAGCGCGTCGAGCGCCTGCCGCGCCGCGGCCTGATCGCGGGAGGCCCGGGTCCGCCGGACGCGCTCGATCTGCCGCCGTTCGACCTCGGGATCGATCCGCAGCTGCGGGATCGGCACGGTCGCATGGTCGGCGAACTCGTTCACGCCCACGATCACCTTCTCGCGGCGCTCCAACTGCTGCTGGTAGTGGTAACTCGCCTCCGCGATCTCGCGCATCGGGTATCCCTGCTCGATCGCCGGCAGCATGCCGCCCATCTCGTCGATCGTCCGGATGTACGCGGCCGCGTCGACCTCGATGCGATCGGTCAGCGCTTCAATGAAATACGCGCCGCCGGCCGGATCGACGGTGTTGGTCACGCCCGTCTCGTGCGCGATGATCTGCTGGGTGCGCAGCGCGAGCGTCGCGGCCTCTTCCGTCGGCAGCGCGTAGGTCTCGTCGAGCGAGTTCGTATGCAGCGACTGGCAGCCTCCGAGCACGGCCGCGAGCGCCTGGAGCGCGGTGCGGACGATGTTGTTCTGCGGCTGCTGCGCCGTCAGGCTCACACCGGCCGTCTGCGCGTGGGTCCGGAGCATGAGCGACCGCGGGTTGCGCGCGCCGAACCGGTCCCGCATGATCCGCGCCCACATCCGGCGGGCGGCGCGGAACTTCGCGACCTCTTCGAAGAAGTCGCTGTGGACGTCGAAGAAGAACGACAGCCGCGGCGCGAACGCGTCCACCGCGAGCCCGGCCTCGATCCCGGCCTGCACGTACGCGATCCCGTCGGCGATCGTGAACGCGAGCTCCTGCACCGCGGTCGCGCCGGCCTCGCGGATGTGGTAGCCGCTGATGCTGATCGTGTTCCAGCGCGGCAGCTCCCGCGTCCCGTAGACCATGATGTCCTGGACGAGCTTCATGCTCGGCCGCGGGGGGACGATCCACTCCTTCTGGGCGATGAACTCTTTCAGGATGTCGGTCTGCGTTGTGCCGCCGAGCGACGCCGGACTGAGGCCCCGCGCCGTCGCGACCGCGACGTACATCGCCAGCAGGACGTTGGCGGGGGCGTTGATCGTCATCGAGGTGGTGATCTGGTCGAGCGGCAGGTCCCGCAGCAGGACGTCCATGTCGTCGACGCTGTCGATCGCGACGCCCTCCCGGCCGACCTCGCCGGCCGAGCGCGGGTGGTCAGAGTCGTAGCCCATGAGGGTGGGCATGTCGAACGCCGTGGAGAGCCCGGTCTGGCCCTGGCGCAGGAGGTAGTGAAACCGCACGTTCGTGTCTTCCGCCGAGCCGAACCCCGCGAACATCCGCATCGTCCACAGCCGCCCGCGGTACATCGTGGCGTGGATGCCACGCGTGTACGGAAACTCGCCGGGCGCGCCGAGGTCCCGCGCCGGATCGTCCCCTGCGAGGTCGGCGGCGGTGTACAGCCGCTTGATCTCGAGGTCCGAGACCGTGCTGAACCGGGCCGCGCGCTCTTTGTCGTCCGCCATCAGCCGCCCGCCGTTCGCCCCGCGTCAGACGTGGCCGCCTGCCTATCCCCGCCGGGCGAGGACCCTTTGAGCTTTCGCACCTCGTCGGTCAGAAGCGGCAGGATCTCGAAGAGATCGCCCACGACGCCGTAGGTCGCGATGCCAAAGATCGGCGCCTGCGAGTCCTTATTGATCGCGACGATGCACCGGGAGCCCGACATCCCGGCAAGGTGCTGCGGCGCGCCGGAGATCCCGCAGGCGATGTAGAGCTGGGGGTTGACGGTCTTGCCGGTCTGCCCGATCTCGTAATCGTGCGGGACCCAGCCGGAATCGACGGGCGGACGGCTCGAGCCGACGGCGGCGCCGAGCACCGCGGCGAGCCGATCGAGCAGGGCGAAATTCTCGGGCCCCCGGAGACCCCGGCCGCCCGAGACGATGATGTCCGCTTCCGTGAGCGGCACCGTCTCGCGCTTGATCGCCGACACCTCGACGACGCGCGTGCGGATGGCGTTGGCGTCGAGGCCGACCGGCACGGTCACCACTTCGGGCGAGCGGCCCGAGTCGGCCGGCGCCGGCGGGTACACGTTCGGCAGCACGACGGCGATGCGCGTGCCGTCCCCGAAGGCGACCCGGGCGATCGCCTTCCGGGTCATGGCCGGCCGCGTCGCAACGACGCGCCCGTCCTCCACCGCAACAGACGCGCAGTCCGTCACGATGCCGGCGTCGAGCCGCGCGGCGAGCCGCGGGGCGAGGTCCCGGCCCACGGCCGTGCTGCCCATCAACACCAACCCGGGCGCGGCGGCCTTGAGCACCGACCCCACGACCTCGGCGTGGGCGTCCGTCGTGTACGGCTCGAGGAGCGGCGAGTCCGCCGCGTGCACGACCTGGGCGCCGTGGATGGCCAGATCATCGGCCATGGCCGCGACGCCGCGGCCGGCGACGACGGCGTGGACCTTCATCGAACCGGCGAGCGTCTTGGCCAGCCCCAGCAGTTCATAGGTGATCTTGCGGGCCCGGCCGCCCGCGTGCTCGACAACCACCCAGACGTCCGTCGCCGCGCTCACAGGACTTTGGCCTCCTCGCGCAGCGCGCGGACGAGCTCCTGCACGACGGCCGGCGCCTCGCCTTCGATCCGCCGGCCGGCCTGACGCTTTGGAGGCGGCGTGAGCCCCAGCAACTCAACGTGCGCCGGTGGCGGCGTGCTCATCCCGAGGTCGGCGAGAGTGCGCGCGGTAATCGCGGTCCGCTTCGCCCGCATGATACCCGGCAGCGACGGATACCGCGCCTCGTTGATCCCGCGCTCGACCGTGACGACGGCGGGCAGCCGCAGTTCGAGGACCTCCACCGCACCCTCCACCTCGCGGTGCGCGGTCGCCTTTCCCTCGCCGAGGTCCAGTTTGGTGACCGCGGTCGCCTGCGGCAGACCCAGGAACTCCGCGAGGGCCGGCCCCACGACGCCCGCGTTGTCGTCGGTCGACAGTTTGCCGCACAGCACGAGGTCATGGGGCACGGCCTTGATCGCCGCCGCGAGGACGCGCGCGATGCCAATGTGGTCGAGTGTGGCGAGCGCCGGATCCTGAATGTGGATGGCCGCGTCCGCGCCCATCGCGAGGCCCGCCCGAAGGCCTTCCACCGCCCGCGCCGGCCCGGCCGTGACCAGCGTCACGGTGCCGCCGAGGCGCTCCTTGATCCGCAGCGCCTCCTCGACGCCGTGCTCGTCGTAGTAGTTGAGGACGAAATTGAGGCCGCCCTCTTCGATGCCGGTTCCGTCGGCGCGGATCCGCACCTGCGCTTCGGTGTCGGGCACGTGCTTGACGCAGACGACGATGTTCACGGTTGGCCCCTCACGCCCCCCGTGCCGGCTCGGCGGCGTGTTCCGGCGCGCCGAGGACGTTGCGCGCGATCACGAGCCGCTGGATCTCGGACGTCCCTTCATACAGCTCCGTGATCTTGGCGTCGCGAAAATGCCGCTCAACCGGATAATCCTGAATATACCCGTACCCGCCGAAGATCTGCACGGCCTGGGTTGCCGCCCACATCGCGGTCTCAGACGCGAACAGCTTCGCCATCGAGGCCTCCTGCGTGTGGCGCCGGCCCTGGTCCCGGATCCAGGCGGCCCGGTACATGAGGAGCCGGCCGGCCTGAATCCGCGTCGCCATGTCCGCGATCTTCCACTGCGTCGCCTGAAACTCGGCGATCGCGCGCCCGAACTGCCGGCGGTCCTTGGCATAGGCGATCGCGTCTTCCATCGAGGCGCGCGCGATGCCGAGCGCCTGCGCGGCGATGCCGATCCGGCCGCCGTCGAGGGTGGCCATCGCGACCGTGAACCCTTTGCCCTCTTCGCCGAGCAGCCGGTCGGCGGGAAGGCGGCAGTCTTGGAGCACGATCTCACAGGTGCTGCTGGCGTGGATGCCCAGCTTGTGCTCGATCTTACCGACGCTAAGCCCGGGGTCGCCGCGCTCGGCGATGAAGGCGCTGATGCCGCGCGGGCCCTCCCCGCCGCTCCGGGCGTAGACGATCAGCACGTCGGCCTCGACGCCGTTTGTGACAAAGATCTTGGTGCCGTTAAGGACCCAATGATCGCCGTCGCGGCGCGCCGTCGCGCGCAGCGACGCCGCGTCCGATCCCGCGGTCGGCTCGGTGAGACAGTAGCAGCCGAGTTTCCGGCCGCGCGCGAGCTCGGGGAGGTACGTTCGCTTCTGCGCCTCCGTCCCGAAGGCGTGGATCGGGAAGCAGTCGAGCGAGTTGTTGACCGAGAGCACGGCCGCCAGCGCCGCTTCGGCGCGGGCGATCTCCTCGAGGACGATGCAGTAGGACACGGTGTCCATCCCGCCGCCCCCGTACTCCTCGGGCACGAACACCCCGGTGAGCCGCATGTCGCCAAGTTCGCGGATCAGTTCGCGCGGATACGTTCCCGTGCGGTCCATCTCCGCGGCGCGGGGCAGCAGGCGCGTCGTGGCCCACTCCCGCACCGTGGACTGGACCAACCGGTGCTCCTCGTTCAGAGTGAAATCCATCGTCCCATTCTACCCCGTCCGCGTGATGATGCGCGACCCGTAGGCGACCGCCCGAGCCGGCCCGGCGGCGTCCGCGAAAAAGCGGACGTACTGCTCGGTCCCCCGCGGACTCACGATGAACGCGTCGGGCCCGACCGCCCGCGCCGTCAGGCGCTCGCCGTCGACCTCGATCACGAGCCGGCCGTCCTCTGCGCCGGCGCGCACGAGCGTGCCTTCGCCGGACCGGTACTCGCCCGCGTACGAGGTGAGCCGCTCGAGCGGACAGGCATAATCCGGGTAGACGATGGCCGGCGTCTCCGGCGCGGCGCCCTGCAGGACGTTCAGCAGTCCGTGCGCGACGGCCCGCACCGGCGCATCCGCCACATTGGCGAGCACCGCGACCGCGACGCCCCGCGCCGGTACGACGGCGACGTGCGCGGAGATGCTGCGCCGGCCGCCGCCGTGCTCGATCAGCGTTCGTCCGCGATACTCCGGCAGGACGCCGAGCCCGTAGCCGTAGGCTTGGCCGGGGCTGACCGCGATATGCGCCCGCGTCATCGCCCCGACACTCGCCTCGGAGAGAATCCGCTGCCGGCGGACCAGGCCGCCGGTGCGATAGAGGTCGAGATAGCGCGCCAGATCCGTCACCGTCGAGCAGAGGCCGCCGGCCGGATTCCATACGTCGGAGTACCACCACGTGCGGGCGGGCACGACCTCCCGCCCACCGTTGCTCTTCCGCGCGACATACGGCACCGTGACGCCGTCTTCCGCGGCTGAGGACCGGTCGGGCGCCGGCCCGAGCCAGGTCCTCGCGAGTCCGGCGGGCTCGAGAATCTCTTCACTGAGGTACCGCCCATACGGCCGGCCGCTCACCCGGGCGATGATCGCGCCCAACAGCGCGAAGCCCTCATTCGAATAACTGAACTGGGCGCCCGGGGGCCCCAGCGGACTCCAGTCCAACTCCGCGAGGTACGCCATGAGGTCTTCCGGCGTCTCGAACGGCGGCCGCGCCTCCACGTTGACCGGCGGCGGCGCGCCTTCCGCGTCCGCGCGCGCGCTCGCGCCAAACGCGTACCACCGCGACGGCAGCGGCGGCAGCCCCGCCGTGTGCGTCAGGAAGTGGTGAATCCGCACCGCGGCCGCGTCGCCGTGCGGCATCTGGAACTCCGGAAGATACTCAACGACCGGATCGTCCACCGACAGCCGGCCGCCGTCGGCGAGCCGCATGATCGCGGCCGCCGTAAACGACTTCGTCACCGAAGCGACGCCGAACATCGTGTCCGCGGCCGCGGGGATGCCGTGCTCGACGTCGGCCCAGCCGAAGCCGCGCGTGTAGGTCAACACGCCGTCCTGCGCGGCCGCCGCGGCGGCGCCCGGCACGCCGTGCCGGCGCAGCAGGTCCTCCGCGTAGGCCTCGAACGCCTTCAGCGGCGTCCCTCGGGATACTCGTAGAACCCGCGTCCGGTCTTCCGTCCGTGATGGCCGGCGAGCACCATCTTGCGCATCAGCGGCGGCGCCGCGTACCGGGTGTCTTTGAACTCCTGGTACATCGCCTCGGCGATGTAGTACGTCGTGTCGATGCCGACAAAATCGAGCAGCGTGAGCGGCCCCATCGGATGGTTGAGGCCGAGCTGGACCGCGGTGTCGATGTCTTCCCGCGTGGCCACGCCCATCTCGAGCGCCCGGACGGCGTCCAGCAGATACGGCACCAGCAGCAAGTTCACGATGAACCCGGGCGAGTCTTTACAGACAACGACGGTCTTGCCGAGCGTCTCGCAGAACGCCCGCGCGGCGGCGAGCGTCTCCTCCGACGTCAGGAACCCGCGCACCAACTCCACCGGCTTCATCACCGGGACGGGATTGAAGAAGTGCATCCCGACGAACCGCTCCGGACGGCGCGTGACCGAGGCCATCTCGGTGATGCTGAGCGAACTCGTGTTGCTGGCGAACACCGTCGTCGGCGGACAGACGCGGTCGAGCTCCGCGTAGAAGGCCTTCTTCGCGTCCATCAACTCGACGATCGCTTCAATGACGAGGTCGCACCGCGCCAGCTCCTCGATCCGCGTCGTTCCGCGGACGCGCTTGCGCGCGGCCTCCCGGTCCGGTGCGGAGAGCTTGCCGCGCTCGACGCCACGGCCAAGCGACCGCTCGAGCCGGTCGAGCCCGCGGGCGAGCAGGTCGTCCGACACCTCCCGGACGACCACGTCATAGCCGGCCCGCGCACAGACTTCCACGATCCCCGAGCCCATCAGCCCGAAGCCGGCGACCCCGACTATTCGAAATGCCACAACCCACCTCCCCATCCCGCCGGCGCTGCGCCCGCACGACGGACGATCCCCTGTGGTGCTCTTAGTACTACAGCCGCAGTTAAAACCCTGGTATAGTCAGGAGCAGATCCGACACACACATCGCACCCACAGGAGCATCTCATCATCATGGCACCCATCGTCGCAGCGCACGAACCCCGGAAGCCGAAGGAAGACCCCACGCCGGAGGAACTC
>Ga0207416_1002339_pt1 | contig 21094 bp, 17 predicted proteins | sample PaiPotPPM11metaG_FD_184107 | JGI IMG/M metagenome (GOLD analysis project Ga0207416, IMG submission 184107) | Iron sulfur acid spring bacterial and archeal communities from Banff, Canada, to study Microbial Dark Matter (Phase II) - Paint Pots PPM... ...
CGTGCCGGAGGAACACCTCGCGCTCTTCGCGGGAGCGGGCGCGTCGTTCCTGCTTGCCCGGAAAGCGTGAGCAAGCGGCTCCCCAGGGCCAGGGCAACCGCAAGCATTCGGCCAGGGCAACCGCAAGGGATTGCCCCTACCATACCACGAGCCAGCCTATGAAGCCGCCGTATATGGTAGGGGCAATCCCTTGCGGTTGCCCTGGCCCTTGATTATAACATAGCCTATGAAGCCGCCGTATATGGTAGGGGCAATCCCTTGCGGTTGCCCTGGCCCTTGATTATAACATAGCCTTGTTCTCTTTAGTTTGCCTCTCCATCTTTCCCTTACGCGGGAATGTCTTCGAGTATCCGCTGCGTATAGTTCTCGTAATCGGGCAGTTGGCGTTCGTAGTCTCCGGACAGCAGTGGCGATGAGATCATGAAATCCGCGGACGCGCGGTTGCAGGCGACAGGAATGTTCCAGACAACGGCAATGCGTAAGAGCGCTTTCACATCGGTATCATGCGGCTGCTGCGTGAGCGGGTCCCAGAAGAAGATCAGTAAATCAATCTCATGCTCGGATATCTTCGCTCCAATTTGTTGATCGCCGCCCAGAGGCCCACTCTGGAGCTTGTGAATCTCGACACCCAGTTGCTGTTCCAACAGCTTGCCGGTTGTGCCGGTTGCATACAGTTCGTGCTGGATCAGCAGAGGGGCGTTATATGCAGCCCATTCCAGGAGATCGTGTTTTTTATTATCATGCGCCACGAGGGCGATTCTTTTCTTGTGTTCCATACTGTGGTTTACCTTTCGTTAACCCCATGCCGATGAGAAGGCGTGGGATATGCTTCGCAACAATTCTATGCAGCGCCTGCCAGGGCATCGCCGCTTGCAGGTACGCTGTTCTGCCATCATAGGCACGGGAGAAGTGCTGCTTCGCACTGGTAACGATACCGTCAGGGGATGTTATCCACAACTATGTGGCATGAGAGAGGTTCGTGGCTGGCAGGACTCTGCGACAGCCTTCTCATATAAGACCTTTTTGATGGAGGAGATGTGCCTCTACGTTGACGGGCTCTGTCTCCTATCGCTATTATACCACATCATTTGGGTATCATGACCAGTTTCCATCCTGCGGGGAAAATTCGTAGGGGCGCGGGCTTGCCCCGCCCAACCACGGTGAAGGGTTGGTATGGCTTACCAGGGCGGGGCAAGCCCGCGCCCCTACGAATTTCGGCCATCATTTGGGTATCATGACAATAAGGTTCACTTTTTCGTATTCATGTTGTATCCTGGCAGGTAGGCAGGTGTTGCTGGAATAGCGAAAGAGACGAGTTTATGGCGTCCCATGTGAAATCTCCCTGTGACGAAGGAGTGGTGCTTGCCGCGCCCGGCGTCAGGCGTCACGCGCCCAATGTTGGCCGCTGGGTGCTGCTGGCGACGATTCTGGGATCGAGCATGGCTTTTATCGATGGCTCGGTCGTCAATGTCGCGCTGCCGGTCATCCAGGTGGACTTGAACGCGACCGCTACCAATGTGCAGTGGGTGGTGGAAGCTTATCTGCTTTTCCTGTCCGCGCTCATCCTCGTGGGAGGCTCGCTCGGCGACCGCTTCGGACGGCGGCGCATCTTCGCTATCGGCATCGCCATCTTTATCGTATCATCGATCTGGTGCGGCCTCGCGCCGAACCTGCTGCAACTTATCCTGGGACGCGCCATTCAGGGCATCGGCGGCGCGCTGCTCGTGCCGGGCAGCCTCGCGATCATCAGCGCCTCGTTCAGCGAGGATCAGCGCGGGCGCGCGTTCGGCACGTGGTCGGCTTTCACCTCGGTCACGTCAGTGGTCGGCCCGGTATTTGGCGGGGCGCTGGTGCAATATGCTTCCTGGCGCTGGGTCTTCTTTCTCAATGTGCCTCTCGCCGTGATTGTCCTTGTCGTCCTGTTCTGGCGCGTGCCGGAGAGCCGCGATGAAAGCGCGACGGGAAAGCTCGATTGGTGGGGCGCGACTCTCACCACCGTTGGGCTGGCAGCCGTCGTCTTTGGCCTCATTCAGGCTGGCTCGCTCGGCTTAGCTTCACCGCAAGTGATTGCTTTTGTGATTATCGGCCTTGTCATTCTGCTTGTCTTCCTCTTTATCGAGGGACGTATGTCGTCGCCAATGGTTTCACTGGCCCTGTTTCGCTCTCCTACCTTCAGCGGGGCAAATCTGCTCACCTTCCTGCTCTATGGCGCGTTAAGCGGATTGACCTATTTTTTCCCCTTCGACCTGATCCAGGTGCAGGGCTACTCGCCCACGGTGACGGGCGCGGCCTTCGTGCCGTTTATTGTGATTATGTTCTTGCTCTCGCGCCTGATCGGCGGCTTTGCCGATAGGTATGGAGCCAGGCCCATGCTGATCATCGGCCCCACCATTACCGCCGTTGGTTTTGTCCTCTTCGCTCTTCCCGGCACAGGCGGCAGCTACTGGCTCACCTTTTTCCCGGCGGTGTTGGTGATGGGCGTCGGTATGACGATCACCGTCTCGCCGCTCACGACTGCCGTGATGGGCGCGGTCGCATCCAGCCACGCGGGCGTGGCTTCCGCCATCAACAATGCCGTTTCGCGCGTGGCCGGCCTGCTCGCCATCGCCATCCTGAGTATTGTCATGGTTGCCGTTTTCAGCACTACTCTTGATCAGCAGCTAACCGCGCTGCAAATCTCTCCCGCTCTGCAACAGGCTATCGACGCCCAACGTTTCAAGCTGGCGGGCATCGCTATCCCCACATCCGCCAGCAGCGGGACTCAAGCGGCTATCAAGGATGCGATTGACAGCGCGTTCGTCAGCGGTTTTCGCGTCATCGCGTTTATCTGCGCCGCTCTGGCGTTGTTGAGCGCGCTGGCGGCCTGGGCGCTGGTGCGCGGCAAATCGGGATCAAGAAGCGCGTGATCACTTCTTGCGGAAGATGGGAGTTTACAGATCATTTACATATTTCTTACACTTTTCTGATGTGTATGCTATAGTCTTTTCTAAGACGTGTACTATATATTAAGGGCCTACGCCCCTACCGGTTTCGATCCCGTTTCCCCCCAAGGATGGAGAACCTGTATTAAAGGAGGATTGCTTTATGTCTAACGATAGGTTACCCCCTGAGGTAGTGTCAGCAGCGCAGAGCGGGCCTATCCGCATCGTGCCGCTGAAGATCCCTGAGACAGTCAAGCCCGCGGCTTCACCGGCGCAGCTTGTCTATAACGGTGGGCCGTTGCTGACCGCGGTGCAGGTCTTCACCGTTTTCTGGGGCGCGGCCTGGCAGCAATCGCCTGCGAGCGGCCTCATACCGCAACTGAACAGTTTCTTCGACGCGATCTTGACGAGTTCGCTCATCGATCAACTGGCGGAGTACGATACCGCGCAGTATAAGATCGGGCATGGCACTCGCATCGGTACGATAACGCTCACTACCCCGGACCCCGGCACGTCGGTCGCGGATAGCGACATCCAGCAGATGCTGAACAATGCCATTGCCAACAACACCGCGTTTCCACAGCCTACCGCCAATACCCTCTACTTTGTGTATCTTCCAGATGGAGTAACCGTGTCCCAGGGTGGGCAAAGCTCTTGCCAGTCGTTTTGTGGCTATCACGATGCCATTAATGGGCAGACCTTTTACGCGGTGATGCCCTATCCGGGCTGTTCAGGCTGCACAGGAGGCATCGCCACGTTTGACGCGCTGACCTCGACCAGCTCGCATGAACTGTGCGAGGCGATCACGGATCCTGTTCCTGGTCAAGGTTGGTACGATCAGAACAACGGCGAGATCGGCGATATCTGCGCCTGGCAAACGAAGCAGGTAGGGAACTACACTGTCCAGCAAGAGTGGTCCAATAGCGCCAACGCCTGCGTCTGATGCGGAAGAGCGCGCGCTTGACGGGTGAGCGTGGAATCCGGGCCAGGGCAACCGCAAGGGATCATGAGTGCTGAGAAGTCATAGCCGGAATTTTCTAAGCGCGCGCAATCCGGGCCAGGGCAACCGCAAGGGATCATGAGTGCTGAGAAGTCATAGCCGGAATTTTCTAAGCGCGCGCAATCCGGGCCAGGGCAACCGCAAGGGATTGCCCCTACCATACACGGATCGGCCTGTAGGGTCGCATCGTATAGGGTAGGGGCAATCCCTTGCGGTTGCCCTGGCCGTGGGGAGACGGTTGCTGCAAGCCGCTTTGCGTGTTGGGAGAGAACGGATCAATGCCCCTGTTTGATGTTTATTTCGCTGTAGATTGGAGCGCGCGCGGCACCGCCAGCCCGAAAACGCCGACTTATGATGCTCTATGGGTGGGCGAGCGGCTGGCTTGCGGCGCTGAAGACGATAGTATAGCCGGTGAAACCTACTGGCGCACGCGTCATGAATGCGTTGCATATATTCGCGAGCGATTGCTGCATCATGGCGCGGCGGCGCGGCGAGTCCTGGTTGGTTTCGATTTCGGCTTCGGCTACCCGGCGGGCTTTGCTGACGCGCTGGGATTAGTGGGAGATGCGCCGCCCTGGCGGCGTATCTGGGACATGCTGGCGAGCATGATTGTGGACAAAGCCGACAATACCAACAACCGCTTCGCTGTCGCTGCCGAGCTGAACGCGCGCTGCGGCGGAGCCGTCCCCGGCCCGTTGTGGGGCTGTCCCGTTGGCATGACGCTGCCTCTCTTATTGCCCACCAGTCCTGTATATCCGTATATCGTGCGTCCAGGGCTGGCCTTGCAGCGATTGCGCGCGATGGATCGCCGCGAACGAGGGTTGCAGCCCGCCTGGAAACTGTATGGCACGGCCAGTGTTGGCGGGCAGATACTCGTCGGTATCCCGTATGTGCGCCAACTGCGCGGCGACCCGGCGCTGGCAGCGATCAGCCGTGTCTGGCCGTTCGAGACGGGATTTTCCTCCGCGCCAGCTCCGGAGCGCGGCCCCTTCATTCTCTTTGTCGAGATCTGGCCCGGCATCGTCGCTCATCTGCTCGATCCCACCGTTACGATTCGCGATCAAGCGCAGGTTCGCGCCGTCGCCCAATGGTTTGCCGATCTTGATGCTGCCGGGCGGTTTGGCGCGCTCTTCGCTCTCGCCGGCGATCTGTCGCCGGAAGTTGTTGAGATGTGCGTGCTGGAAGAAGGATGGGTGTTGGGTGGCTGAATACGGAAAAACTCGACATTGATAAGCTCGAAGATATCTTTGGTTTTACCCCGGACCAGGTTCCCAATGAGGAGCGGAAAGAAAACGTTTCCATGTAACTTCTGATCTCAGTATAAGCCATCCGTCAATATAGCGCATCGTCCCATTGGACGATGTTTTTTTGCAGGATTTCAGGTATCATACCCAGGCGTCCTTTTTTGGGAGGGCATGTTCTTGTTGTATGCGTTTCGTATGCTTTGCATATCGCCTTCAATTGATCAAGGAGGAATGATGCCAATTCCGCTCAAACGCTATCTCGCGCTGCTTGTCACCTATCTCAAACCTCAGCGGCTGAGGGCGCTGCTCATGGCCCTCTGCTTGCTTGCCGGCATTGGCCTGGAGCTGTTCGACCCGCAAATTTTGCGCTATTTCATCGACACGGCGCTGGCTGGCGGAGCGACCACGGCGCTCGTGCTGGCTGGCGTGCTGTTCATCGGCGTCTCCCTGGCGCTGTTCGGCCTGACCGTCGCCACGTCCTATCTCAGCGAGTACGTCGCCTGGACGGCCACCAACCAGTTGCGCAGAGACCTCGTCGCGCACTGCCTCGCGCTCGACATGGCCTTTCACAAGGCACACACCTCCGGCGAGCTGATCGAGCGTATCGACGCCGATGTCGATGCCCTCTCCAACTTCTTCTCGGAGTTCGTCGTTCACCTGCTCGGCAATATGCTGCTGGCAATCGGTATCTTAATCGCGTTCTACCTGATCGACTGGCGCGTCGGCGTGGTCATGAGCGCAGTCGCCATCGTGGCGTTTCTCATCTTGATGGCGCTGAATCGCCGCGGCGTGCCGTACTGGGTCAAGCTGCGGCAGGTCAACGCCGATTATTCCAGCTTCCTGGGCGAGTACCTGGCAGGTACGGAGGATATTCGCGGCAATGGCGCGGCGGGTTTCGTTATGCTGCGCTTTTACGAACTGCTGCGGCGCTGGTGGCCTCTCTATCGCAAGGCGCATTACCTCGATTACGCGCTGGGTGGGACAAGCCTCTTTATCTTTGTCTGCGCCAGTGCGCTGGCCTTCACGCTCGGCGCGTACCTGTGGAGCATCGGCGCGATCACGGTCGGCACGGTCTATGTCATGTGGTCGTATACCGACATGCTGTCAACGCCGATCAACCGGTTACAAAACCAGTTGCAGGACTTCCAGAAAGCGCAGGCGGCTGTACAGCGCATCGATGAACTGCTGCGCACGCGGCCCGCTATCCGCGATGGCGTGGGTACGCCGCTGCCCGCGGGCGCGCTTTCCGTCTCGTTCGCCGGCGTCTCCTTCGGCTACGAAGTCGATGGCGACGCGGTATTGCAAGATATCACCTTCACGCTTGCGGCGGGACGGACGCTGGGCGTCGTTGGGCGCACGGGCAGCGGCAAAACCACGCTGGCGCGCCTGCTCTTTCGCCTCTACGATCCGCAGTCGGGCCTGATTTGCCTGGGCGACGTACCAATACAGAGCGCGACGCTGCACGATCTGCGCCAGCGCGTTGGTATGGTGACGCAGGATGTACAACTCTTTCATGCCAGCGTGCGCGATAACCTGACCTTTTTCGATCGCGCCATTCCTGATGCGCGCATTCTGGCCGTTATCGATGATATGGGACTTTCCGCGTGGTATCGCCGCCTGCCGCGCGGACTAGATACGCTGCTGACTTCCGGAGGCGAAGGACTCTCGGCTGGCGAGGCGCAACTGCTGGCCTTCGCGCGCGTCTTCCTCAAGAATCCAGGGCTGGTCATTCTTGATGAAGCCTCGTCGCGTCTCGATCCCGCCACCGAACAATTGATTGAGCGTGCGACCGCGCGCCTGCTGGCGGGGCGCACGGGCATCATCATTGCTCATCGCCTGGCAACGCTGCAAAAAGTAGACGAGATCATGGTCATCGAAGAGGGCGCGATCCGCGAATATGGCCCGCGCGCTGCCCTCTCCGGCGACGGCGCGTCGCGTTTCGCGTCCCTGTTGCAAACCGGCTTAGAGGAGGTGCAGGCATGAAAACCTATCGCTTACTCTGGCGGCTGGTTCTCTACCGCCCCTGGGTTTTCCTGGCGAGCGCGCTCGTGACCGTCGCGTTCTTTCTCACCCGCATTGTCTTCGGCTATACCGTCCAGGGGACGTTCAACGTGCTGGCCGCGCAGAACCGGCAGATCACCCCGTTCTTCTGGGAGTTGATGGCCTTGACGGTGATCTCGGCGCTGGCGCGCTACCTGTTCACGCTCTTCGGCGCGGGCATCGTCCGCCCGCTGAATTTTTTCCTGGTGCAATCGCTGCTGAGGCGCAACCTGCTTGAGCGCATTCTGGAACTGCCAGGCACAAAGGCGCTGCCGGACGCAGCGGGCGAAGCCATCAACCGTTTCCGCGACGATGCCGAGAACATTGTCGATATGTTCGGCTGGCTGTATGCCGCGCTGGGATTGGGCCTGTTCTCAGTAGTCGCCTTCATGATCCTGCTGCTCGTCAACGTTGAGATCACGCTGCTGGTCTTCGTGCCGCTCGCTTGCGTGGTGGCCCTGGCCCAACGGATGCGCGCGCGCGTGGAAAGGTATCGCCACGCCAGCAGGCAGGCAACAGGGCAAGTCACCAGCGCGCTGGGCGAAATCTTCAGCGCCGTGCAGGCCATCCAGGTAGCGGGCGCGGAAACGCCCGTCGTCAGGCATTTTGACGCGCTCAACGATCACCGGCGCGCGCAGATGCTCAGAGATCGCGTGCTGGCAGACACACTGGACGCCATATTCCTGAATATCGCGGGCGTCGGCACAGGCTTCATCCTCATTCTTGCTGCTTTGACCATGCAGTCCACGCGCCTGACCGTTGGCGATCTCGCGCTGTTCATCTACTACCTGCAATTCGTCACCGGCTTTACCGGAGCCTTTGGCACGCTCATTGCGCAGTATGCCCAGACAAGAGTCTCGTTCGCGCGCATGGCCGCGCTGCTGCAAGATGCTCCCGTGGAGCGGCTGGTGGCTCGCGAACCGCTTTACCTGAAAGGCGCGCTGCCAACCATCGCGCCGCCCAGCAAGACAGAGCACGATCGCCTGGAAACGCTGGCGGCGAGCGGCCTGACCTATCTTCATCCCGGTACTGAACGCGGCATCGTGGGCATTAATTTTATCGTCAGGCGCGGCACGCTGACTGTGATCGCCGGGCGCGTCGGCGCGGGCAAAACGACGCTGCTGCGCGTGCTGCTTGGCCTGTTGCCCAGGGAATCCGGCACGATCTATTGGAATGGCCGCGCCATCGCTGATCCCACAAGCTTCTTTGTGCCGCCGCGCAGCGCCTATACGCCGCAGGCGCCGCATCTCTTCAGCGACACGCTCGCAGCTAATGTGCTGTTTGGCCTGCCTGCTGATGCCGCCAACCTTGCGCAGGTATTTCATATAGCCGATATGGAACAGGATATTGCGCGCATGGCGGAGGGCAGCGAGACGATCATCGGTACGCGCGGCCTCAAGCTCTCCGGCGGGCAGGCGCAGCGCGCGGCGGCGGCGCGGATGCTCGCGCGCGCTGCCGAACTGCTCGTTTTCGACGATCTCTCCAGCGCGCTCGACGTCGAAACGGAACACGCCCTGTGGGAGCGTTTATTCGCCGATCGAGCCATGACCTGCCTCGTCGTCTCGCACCGCCGCGCCGTCTTGCAGCGCGCCGATCATATCATCGTCCTCAAAGATGGTTCCGTCGCCGCCGAAGGCACGCTGGAGGCTCTATTGGCAACCAGCGATGAGATGCAGCGTCTCTGGCAAGGCGAAATAGTTCAATAAGAGGATGTTTGCCGGACATAGGCAAGCCATGTCCGGCAAACATCCTCTTATTGATTACTCTGGCCCGGACCATTGCAGATGTGTAATATAATATATCCTTGAGGGAGAACCGAACACGTTTCATTAACGAAAAACCTGAAGAGGGACTTTAAGGAGAAATCGATGGTTTTCCGGCATCACTGTTCTTATCTCGCTGGGCGATCACCTCTCTTCTCAGCAAGTTGCGCCTGCCTACTGACCACACTGCTGTTGATAAGCTGCTCTTCCCCCGGCACAGGCAATTCAAGCGCCACTTCAACGGCAGCAGCGGGGAGTCCACACATCACTGCCGCCGCACCTACGAGCATTTCACCGGCGCCCTCAACGGTAATCACTAACCTCGCGCCGGTGACGACACCCCTGGCTCCGCCTCCCCAGAATTGCGCCATCAAGCCTCCACCGCAGCAGAAGCACCTCGACAGCCTGGGCCTCAACACTGGTGTGCAACTGGTCGGGGGCGGAGCATTCTGGATCTATGCTAGCTTCTATGCGAGCGTTCTCCACCTGAAGCAGTTGGGCTTTGATCAGAGATGGCCAATGACGAAATGGGTCGTGGAAGTCGGGCCGAACTTTTCTCTGCCAGTCACGTTGCGCTTGCAAGACATGCAGACGCATACCCTGGCCTGGTGGACCGATGGCCAGACCCCTCCCAGAGCAGCCACGCAGACGCTGGTCCTGAACCCGCCCACAGATACAGGGGATGTCGGCTCAGTACCCGGCGTGCCAGACATTCCGCATGGCCCATCAGGTTCCGGCTGGTCGGAATGGGGACTCTTCCCCGTTTTCTCCGCTGCTGGTTGTTACTCCCTGGAGGCAAGTTGGTCGGGCGGCTCCTGGCAGAGCATTATGGCTGTCGGGAGCTAAGGACAATCACGTAGCTTTCGTGCCTACATGTAGCCAGACCCCCACAAGGGGGGTCTCTACATGTCAGATGTCGTGGCAGGCCGCAATATGTAGAGACCCCCCTTGTGGGGGTCTGGTCGTGGGGGTCTGGCTGTGTTGGTGTGGGATCTTCTGGCCGTGGAGGTCTGGCCGTGTTGGTGTAGGGTCTTCTGTCCATTGGGGTCTGGCCACTCTCCTTGTTTCCCAATGTTGAGCCATGCGTTATAATAGACGAGGCTACAGTAAAGCCAGCAGAGGAAACACGAGGCCGAAGCAAGATGGCAGCGCCAGAGACAATAGTAGAACTGATTGCACGATTTGAGCGAAACCGCGCCGCGTATAAGTCAGTTCAGTATAATGAAGCCCGACTGCGTATCGAGTTTCTTAATCCCTTTTTTGAGGCCCTGGGATGGGATATCAACAATAAGCAAGGATATGCCGAGGCATATAAAGATGTTATTTACGAGGACGCGATAAAAATAGGCGGAGCAACCAAAGCGCCTGACTACTGCTTCCGTATTGGCGGCACCCGTAAGTTTTTTGTCGAGGCAAAAAAGCCCGCGGTTAATCTCAAAGATGCCAGCGATCCGGCGTTTCAGCTTCGCCGCTACGCCTGGTCAGCGAAACTCCCCTTGAGCATTCTCACCGATTTTGAAGAGTTTGCGATTTATGATTGCCGGGTAAAACCTGATCGGGACGATAAGGCAGCGACCGCTCGTGTCGTGTATTTACCCTACACGGATTATGTGACCCGGTGGGATGAAATCGCCTCCATTTTTTCGCGGGAAGCCATTCTCAAAGGTTCTTTTGATACCTACGCGGAGGCGACCAGAGGGAAGCGAGGCACAACTGAGGTTGACGCGGCGTTTCTGCAAGAGATTGAGTCCTGGCGGGAAATGCTTGCCCGTCACTTAGCCCTTCGCAATAAGCATCTCACACAGCGAGAACTGAATTTCGCCGTCCAAATGACCATCGACCGCGTTATCTTCCTGCGTATTTGTGAAGACCGGGGCATCGAAGAGTACGAACGGCTGAAAGCCTTGTTAAAAGGCCCAAACGTCTATACACGCCTCTGCACTATCTTTCAGGAAGCAGATGATCGGTATAACTCCGGCCTCTTTCATTTTCGCACAGAGAAAGATAACGCCGAAGCGCCTGATACCTTGACCCTCTCCCTTCTGATCGATGACAGGCCGCTGAAAGACATTTTCAAGCGCCTCTACTATCCTGAAAGTCCCTATGAGTTCTCAGCCTTGCCCGCAGACGTGTTAGGCAAAGTGTACGAGCAATTTCTGGGCAAGGTCATTCGTCTTTTTCCTTCGCACCAGGTAACGGTTGAGGAAAAACCAGAAGTCAGGAAAGCGGGAGGCGTCTATTACACGCCCAATTTCATCGTTGAGTATATTGTTCAACACACGCTCGGCACATTGCTGGAAGACAAAAAGCCAGGAGTAAAGGGAAGTGCAAGCAAAATCAAGATTGTTGACCCCGCGTGCGGTTCAGGCTCGTTTCTCATTGTCGCCTATCAGTACCTCCTTGACTGGCATCGAGACCGCTATGTAGAAGATGGGCCAGAGAAGCACCGCAAAGAATTATATCAAGGAGCGGGTGGACAATGGCTACTCACGACTCAGGAGAAAAAACGCATTCTGCTGAACAATATTTATGGCGTGGATATTGACCCGCAGGCCGTTGAAGTCACGAAACTATCACTGCTGCTGAAAGTTCTCGAAGGGGAGTCAAACCAATCGCTGGTGGCACAACTCAGTTTGTTCAAAGAACGGGCATTGCCGGACCTTGACCACAATATTAAATGTGGGAACTCGCTGATTGACTCACAATTTTACGATAAGATTCAGCAACAAACTCTTTTTGATGAGGATACGCAGTATCGCATCAATGCCTTTGATTGGGCGCGCGCTTTCCCAGAGGCGTTTTCAGGTGAAGACCCAGGCTTTGACGCGGTAATAGGCAATCCGCCCTATATCCGTATTCAAGCCTTGAAAGAATGGGCGCCGCTTGAGGTTGAGTATTACAAAAAAGCCTATCAAGCCGCGGGGAAGGGAAACTATGATATTTATGTGGTGTTTGTTGAACGCGGTCTTTCGCTGCTGAACAAATATGGACAACTTGGCTATATTTTGCCCCATAAATTCTTCAACGCTCAGTACGGTGAGCCGCTTCGCGCGCTTGTAGCGGAAAACCATAACCTGTCTGAGATTGTTCACTTTGGAGACAAACAAATATTCGAGCAGGCAACAACGTATACGTGTCTCCTGTTTCTGGATAAAGCCAGGAGCAAAGCGTGCCGTGTGGTGAAGGTGGACGACCTCTTAGCATGGCGCAATACCAGAGAGGCACCAGAGGGGTTAGTACCCGCCGAGAGTATCACCCAGGATGAATGGAATTTTGTGATAGGGGGAAGTACTGCTCTGTTTGATCGACTCATAAAAATGCCTGTGAAGCTGGAAGACGTGACGAACCGTATTTTTCAAGGAATAAAGACCAGCGCAGACAAGATTTATGTCGTTGAAGAACGGGAGCGGGAAGAAAATCGCGTTAGAGTCTATTGCAGGGAAAAAGGCGCTGAATATTGGTTAGAGCCTGATTTACTTCATCCTCTCATCAAGGGCGGGGATAGCCGACGGTACATTCTTACACGCACGAAGAGGCTTATCATCTTTCCTTATACGCAACAAGAAAATGGGTTAACAGCGTTACTTCCAGAAACGAGGCTCCAGGCTAGTTACCCGCTTACATGGGCGTACCTGAAAGACAATAAGACATACCTTGAAAACCGCGAGGATGGGAAGATGCGAAATTCACGTTGGTATGGGTATGTATATCCCAAAGCCCTCGATGTTATGCCGCTTCCCAAAATTTTTACACCTGATATTGCAGCACATGCTTCGTTTTCTTTGGATGAAACTGGCGAAGTGTTTTTTACTGGTGGAGTAGCTGGAGGATACGGTATTTTGGTAAAACCAGAATATTCACGCGAGTACATCTTAGGACTTCTCAATAGTAAGCTACTTGAGTGGTTTATTCGCCAAATCGCTACACAGATGCGTGGCGGTTACTACAGCTACGAGTCACGCTTTATCCGTAACCTTCCTATAAAAACCATCAATTTCTCCGACCCTACTGACAAATCCTGCCATGACCGAGTAGTGGAACTTGTTGAACGGATGCTATCTTTACAGAAGCGCATAGCAGACGTAAGAATGCCGCAGGATAAGACAATGCTTCAGCAACAGATTGATACAACAGATCGGCAGATCGATAGGCTGGTATACGAGCTATACGGGTTGACGGAGGAGGAGATCAAAATAGTGGAAGGAAAGCTTCACAGCTAACAGGGAAATTGCCCCGTAGTTTGGCAGAAGCAAACAAGCGTAGCGAGTAGAGCAGGCAGGTAAAAACACTTTTATGGCTCAAAACTCTTCCGCAAATCAGTTACTTGACCCTGTGATGCTTGGCTCATGGATTGCTCAGCGTAGCCATATATGGCAGATGAACTTTCTCACAGCCAAAGAGCTTGCCGATTTTGCCCATAAGCGCGGTTTATTATGATAGACCCGTTTGTCAGGGTCTCCGTCATCTTCCATGCTAAGCTGTACTATGGAGAAATTTTGCTGTTGCTCAACCTGCTTGATAACCAATCTCCTCGACGAACGTTTACCAAGATACTAGAGCTTAGCACGGAAGATGACGGAGATCTTGACAATGGGGGATACTTTACTTATTGTACCTGATATTTGCGCTGGTCCCACAACGGCTCCCGAAACCGTTACCTTCATTGGAGGAGAAAACTCAACTTTAGTGCATTGGATGTGTTAAGCTTTCTTGCGACTCTTGACATGAACAAGGTAGTTTATGCCAAACAAAAATACAAGTGCTGTGTGGCTGATTTTGAATCTTTTGCTGACGGTTTTTCAAAAGCGACTTTATAGAGGTATCAATTACCTGCCAAGCTATGGTGCTACCCTTGTGACGTAGAAGGTTTAAGACGACGTTAAGTAAGGATGGGATTATCGTGGATAACCTACGGCGCTATAACTTTGCATTCTCATCTACTCAGATACGATCACTTTTTTTGAGGTTACAATTTCGGCAGAGCAGTTGTATATTGGCTGCGGTATTTGCTCCTCCTTTGTTATGAGGAATAATATGGTCAAATTCTAAATAACTTGTTGCCCCGCATTGCACGCATTTTCCTCCATCCCGTTGCCATACAGCATTTTTCACATTTTGAGGAATGTGCCGACTCGGATCGGTATTCGTGACGACAAGCTGGCGTTTGGATATTTTCACCAGGGTATCGAGAACTGCTCCAACGAGAACGGGGTCAGCCATTGCATACAGTCCGTTGCCCGTTCCTTTTGAAAGTTCGAGAAACACCCCGCCTTGAGTGGATGAAAATGAACGTACCTGTACGCGCATGATATTACTCCAATTGATAGTCGTTCCTCGTGTAGCTGAGAGAAAGTGGAGTCTTTTATTCGTCGCGACGAGTCGCCCAGGAACTAATGTTGTCGATTTTGGATTGAATTTATAATAGGTCGCGGGTATTTCCAGGTGACATAGCTCATCTGACTCCAATTGCACACTTGTTTGGACAGTAAGGAGTTTGCCTTTGTGTATATCGCTAATTTGCTTGGCATACGCTATTCGTCGTAATCCAGCTTGTGCTATCTCAGGGGGAATAGCTAAGGATTTTTGCAATTGTTGAATGTACTGTACTGCTTCTTCTGTCACGTCTGCATATGCCTCTATTTGCGCCACTGCATGATAAAATTGTTGGGCGTTTATTCGCTGCTTCAGGGCAGTGAGTCGATGGTAAAAGGGTTGCATTACCTCATTAGGAAGAACAAGTGTGGCGTGGAGATGAAAAATATGGTGTTCAGTTTCATGAGCCAAGTCATTTCTTGCTTCTGCTAGGGCAACAATACGCCCTACAAGAGCAAGTGCATCTTGTTGTATAAAAGCAAGAACCTCTGGCATATCTAAACGCTCTTGGGTTACAAGCATTTGTAAACTCTGCCATTCCGTAGAGGTTAAAGCAGTGAAGCGGGTAACTTCGAGAAATTTTTGACGAAACCGTTGTAGTGATTGCTGGATTTGATTATTGCAGTCGCGGCAACGATAGGTTTTCTTATCGAGGCTCAGGCGATCAAAGAAGCCGAGTTCTTTCCCGCATCGACTGCATACGGAGACATGCCCTGCCTGAGCAGGATGGGATTGAGGCTGCTGGCTCATGTTCTGCCCTTCAATCTACATAACAAATATACGTTCCCCTCAGTTCGGTAAAACGCAAGAGGTAATTCTGGTAACACGGTTGGTACACTCAAGAGCCTACTGAGTGCATTATATAATGGGAAATGACGACATACAAGGTTTTTTAATCGGCGTGAGTACCGTTGGACTTTTCACCCGTATGGGGGATTTGACTGCTATCCCTTAATTGCATAAGTTGCTCTTTTGTTTCAGTTGAAAGCTGCTCATATTGAATCCGTGTTTTAGGGGTCTCCGAGTTATACATACACAGCAAATCAGATGCAAATTGATTAACCAAGCTTCAGCGTTCCTTAGAGAAAAGAAAATACTTGGAAAAAAGTCTGAGCTAGTAACTGCTATCAATTCGCCTTTGCGGCTCCGCCAACAGATAGCCAGACAAGAATCCGAACTTGGATTGATACCCCAGGCCGAAGGTGAATGCCATGTTTGTCACAAGCCACTACAAGCTGATGCAGAATTTTGTGTTTATTGTGGCGCATCTGCAATCCTTCGCCCACATGTTTGCCCAAATTGCGCGACAGTTACTTTTCCTGATGCGCAGTGGTGTCCGCAATGCAGGACACCGCTGAGTAAGATTCTTTAAATTCGCTGTTCCGCGACGGCCATCGCGCTGGTCTGGCCGAGCGGCGCGCCTGTGTTGAGGTTGCGGTCGAACTTGGGGAAGGCGCTCGAGGCGATCTCCAGTCCGATACGATGTCCCGCGCGAGAAACTTGCGGGGTCTCCGCCCTTCCTCCGAAAATCGCGTTTTCGATGCAATAGATGTATATGGTGGCGATTTTCGGAGGAAGGAAGTAGTCCCAACTTGAACCTGGGCTTGCCTGTAGACAGGAAACCGCATATAATAGAGATATCAGAGCATTTTGCGACTCACATTGTGGAGTCTCAGAGTGGATGTTTGGCTTTGTTGCAGATCGCCGGGTTGAGCGTATTCTGAAAGGCAAGGAACTGACTATGAAAGCAGCAATTGCTCGTTTTGGAGTGGCTACCATGGTACGTGCAGTACAGGCTGACCTCTTTCTGCGTGGGATCATTGCATTTCTCTTTGGCATCGTAGCGTTCTTTTGGCCCAACCTGACCACGCCAATCCTGGCAATCCTGTTCGCGGCCTTCGTACTCGTTGATGGTATTCTCGCTCTGTTGTTGATCTTCGCCGATCTCAGCCAACATGTTCACTGGTGGGGTCATCTGGTAGAAGGGTTACTCGGTCTCATCATTGGACTCATCACCTTGCTCAAGCCAGATATCACGCCGATCGGCTTACTCTACCTGGTTGTGATCTGGGTACTTATTCTGGGTATCCTGGAAATCTTCACGTCTTTTTGGGGACGCAGTGCCGCCAGGGAGAGTTGGTTGACCTTGATCAATGGGCTGTTTGCCTTGTTCTTTGGCCTCATCCTTCTCATTCATCCTGGCTCTGGAGCCTTGACATCAATCCGGGTGATTGCATTTTATGCCCTGGTTCTTGGCACAATGCAGGTGACACGTGCATTGCGCATCGGGAGGTCACAGAGAACTCCTGCTGCGGCCTGAAGGAGACAGGAAAGCAGTTGAGGGAAAAGCGGTCAAACGTGCGGAGAAAGCAGGCATATGTGTCCTGCTTTCTCTTGCCCAGACACCACGCATCGCCCTGCCGAATTTCGTCCGCCGACGAGATTACCTGTAGCCATCCGTTATCAACTTACCCATCACCCATCACAAGCGGCAACACGACTCTTGAAGGATGCTCCGCGTCGTGATAAATTTGTTGTTCCGCGACGGCCAGCGCGCTGGTCTGGCCGAGCGGCGCTCCCGTATTCAAATTCCTATCATATTTGGGGAAGGCGCTGGAAGCGATCTCCAGGCCGATGCGATGCCCCGCGCGAAAGACCTGCGCCGTGTTCCAGCAATTGATGGCGTAGCGATAGATCTTTCCCGGCTCAATCAGCGATGGGCGATCCAGGCCATCGCGGAAGCGCGCGCGCACCATGCCGTCGGCTATGCGCTGCGTGAAACCCGACGGCCAGATATCGACCAGCTTCGCCATGAAATCGGTATCGGGCGCCGAGGAAGCGGCGTATAGTTCGACGCGCAGCGGGCCGGTCACTTCCAGGTCTGCCGCCAGCGGTTCCGTTATGTAGACCAGCACATCGTCGCGCCGTTCGATGGCCGCGTAGTCGTCGGGGCCGCCGATCTGCGACGAGGTGGGTTCGGTGATGAACGGCACGGGCCGCGCCGGGTCGTAGCGATAGCTATCCGGCGCTTCATCGCTCGCGGGTGCTGCCGTCGCGAGCGAGCCGTCGCCGAAGCGGCTGTTGGCGCGGCCCGCGCTGTGCAGGTAGTAGGGCGTCCATTGCGTGCGTGCGAGCGGCCATTCCTGCTCGTCGCGCCAAACATTCTCTCCCATGATGAAGAGGCGCACCGGCGCTTCTTGCTGCTCAATCTCAGAGCTTATTTTGCCTTTGAGATAGCGATCGAACCAGCGCAGCTCCTCGCCGCGCAGATCGATCAGCGCCTGCGGGCCAAAATCCACTTCGCCCAGTTTGGATATTGTATTGACGGCGTGTCCCCACGGCCCCATCAGCAGCCGTTGGTTGGCGCGCGCGAAGGGTGTGGCCCCGCGCGTCGTCATGCCGATATAGTTCAGCGGCGTGCCGATCTGCTCATCGTCGTACCAGCCCGATATATGCAGCGCCGGTACGTCGATCTGCTCAAATTTCTGCTGGTAGCATTGCGGCTCCCAATACTCATCAAGCTGCGCGTGAGCGAGATCGTCATGCCAGCGCTGTATGTAGCGACCGGCTCGCTCATCCATCGTCTCAAACGGCAGGTGTTTGTACACCTCAGCCCAGTCCACCGCTTCCATGACCTGGTTGACGCGCCCGCTCGTGTAATGGAGCCAGCACAGGTGCATCGGCGACGGCAGGCCGGTGGGAGTTTCAACAAACGGATCAGACGGTGGGACGCGCACGACCATCGCGCGCAGGTGCGGCGGCCTTTGCAGCGCCGTCAACCACTGGATGCAGCCGGGATACGAACTGCCCAGCGTGCCGACATTGCCATCCGACCAACCTTGCGCCGCGATCCACTCGATAGTATCGTAGCCGTCCCGTCCCTCGTTGCGATACGGCGTAAACGTTCCCTCGGAATCGCCGCGCCCGCGCACATCCATCGCGACGAAGACGTACTCGTGCCGGGCATAATACCTTGCCACGTCTATAGCGCTGGCGACCGCTTTCACATACGGCGTGCGCGTCAAGAGAACCGGCCACCTGGCGGCAGCCTGCGCCGGGTCGCTGGGGAAATAGATATCGGCTGAAAGGGTGATCCCGTCGCGCATGGGTACGCGCTGATCGAAGGCAATCCGCATCCGCGGGACTTTTGGCGTGAACATGAGGTGAATCCTTCCTGATCTCAAGTTTGGTATTGTATAGTGTAATATGCGAAGCGTGGAAACGTCAACCAATATTGTAGGGGCGCGATATTCAGGAGTATTTATTATGTCAGCAGAAGAAAACAAGGCTATCGTGCGCCGCTATCTTGACGAAGCATGGAATAAGGGCAACGTCAATATCCTCGATGAGTTGATGACGCCCGACTATGCCCGCTACATGGGTACGGCGGGCGCGCACCTCGACCGCGAGGGCCAGAAACAGCGTATCGCCGGATTTCACAAAGCTTTAGGCGATCTCCAACTGGCCCTCGACGATATGGTGGCCGAAGGAGACAGGGTCACTATTCGCATCAGAGTTACCGGCACGCACCGCGACGCCCTTATGGGCGTTCCCACCACCGGCAAGCAGATCACGGTAGCGGCTATCGACATTCTCCGCCTCGTCGATGGCAAGGTCGTCGAACACTGGGGCGTTATGGATACCTACGGCCTGTTGCAACAATTGGGAGCCGTTTCATAATATGTCCGGTATCACGGCAGAAAGCTTTCTGCCGTGATACCGGACATATTATGAAACGGCGAAGCGCGCTTTTTGCTGCTGGTGGAATGGCGCGAGGGCGTTATTGGCCGACACGATTACCTGCAAGCGTTCCACCAGAGCGGCGAGATCGCTGCCGCGCAGCGTCAGCACCAGTTCTGACGGGGCCAGGCCGGTGTAGGTGCGCGCGCCCACGCAGCCAAAGCTCATCGAGACCTTGCCTGTGTGCAGCGTGCGCGGGATAATGGCGCAGGTTGGCCGCCCGAAGGCCGATTGGCCGCCGCCTTGCAGCCAGTCCGCGTTGCCCAGCGCTTCGGAAAGCAGCATCGCCTGCCGCGTGTCGATAATACACAGTATGACATCCGCCTCGATGGGAAACTGATCGAGACGTCCGTACACGATGCTCTGGTGCGGCTTTTGTACGGTCGGAAGCGCGCTCACCTCGGCGGGCGAAAAATATTGCACGCTCGCCATCGTGCCGACGAGTTCCTGCGCTCGCTGCTGGTCGCTTTCCGGCATGGTAAAGCCCATCGTCATCATGCCGATGGGACATTGCTTGTGATCGTCGCTCGTCGCGTAAAATACGCCCTGCTCGGCCAGGCGCCAGAACGTACACGCTGACGGTACGCCCGCGCTTGAGTGTGCGATGCCCGCGGGTACATCTTCAATAAACGTAATACCAACGGCTGGTTGTTGTAATTGGAGGAGTTCGCTGAAACGTTGTGCCAGGCTCTGGTACAAGGTTCACCATCTTTCTTTTTGCTTGTCTGTTACGCTGTAGGATTTCCACCCGGCTTTATTGTATCACGCGGCCCTCCGCACGAACACCGACTTATTTTGTCAAATTTCATAATGGCGCGGGTCTCTGTCCACGAAGGGGGAAATCCCGTAGGGGCGTGGGCTTGCCCCGCCCAAAAACCGTGCATCATCGCATACAAGGGCGGGGCTTGATCTTCATCCCATGAAGCTCGGCCCACGCCCCTACGGGATTGGCGGACATTTCCCCCGGACGGATGGATAGCCAGTTGCGTCCCTACAACAGCGCCACCACGCCGAAGATCACGAGAACCGCGCCTGAGATGCGGTTGAGCCAGGCCAGCCAGCGCGGCGTGATCTTCCTGCGCAGCAAGCTGACTCCGCTCGTCAGCAGCAGCCACCACGTGGCCGAGCCGAGAAACACGCCCGTGACCACCAGCGCCGCCGCCAGGTAGCCCCCTTTGCCGCTGCTGACGCCGATACCGGCAAAGATCGCCGCGAACGAGAGGATGGTGAGCGGGTTGGTCAGCGTCAGCAAGAGGATGGAGGCATACGCGCCGGGCAGGTTGCGCGCTTTCGCCGCGCTCGCCGCTTTTTCTGCTGGCTTGCTCAAGATGGTTCGTACTCCCAGGTACAGCAGAAAGACGCCGCCGATAGTGCGAATCCAGACCTCCTCGTTGACCAGGAACGTCGAAATGGCCGTCAGGCCGAAAGCGGCGATGCTGCCATACGTGCCGTCCGCCGTCGCCACGCCCAGCCCGGAAATCAGGCCGTACACATAGCCCCTGGAGAGCGTGCGTTGAATGCACAGCACGCTGATCGGGCCGACCACGGCGGCGATCGATAGCCCGATGATAAAACTTTTGATCAGTAAACCTATGTTCACTGTTTGCTCCTGTACAGAAAACTGTTGTATAAAACTGCCAAAAAAGGGTAAAAAAATCGCCAGACCCTCGATTGAAAGTCTGGCGTGGTGAAACCGTTCGCTGCTTGCTTAGCCGGAGATGTCAGGGAATCGTGGACAAGTTAAACAAACCAGACCTGCAATCGGGCTGGTTTGCTGCTTTTCAATCCCAGACGGGATCAGGCGGCCATTTAGCTGGAGGCTGTAATCTCGTGCGAACATTGCGATTCTCTTTCATTCACCTGTATTAGTGATGGGATTATAGCATCAATGGGAACAGTTTACAAGCATTCAAGCGTCTCGGCCAGGGCTTGTGAATACTCGACGAAAAACCGGATGTGCGCGTTGTGCATGACCCCCACAAGGGGGGTCACTACATGTTGCACGCCTCGACG
>Ga0207416_1002340_pt1 | contig 21082 bp, 19 predicted proteins | sample PaiPotPPM11metaG_FD_184107 | JGI IMG/M metagenome (GOLD analysis project Ga0207416, IMG submission 184107) | Iron sulfur acid spring bacterial and archeal communities from Banff, Canada, to study Microbial Dark Matter (Phase II) - Paint Pots PPM... ...
CATCAGCGCGGCGCCGGCAGCTGAAACTCGTGCCGGTCCACGAACGCGCGCACAAAGTCGACCTTGCCGGCGCCGCGCTGATGATGGCCTCCGCCGTCACGCTGCTGCTGGCGCTGACCTGGGGCGGCACGCGCTATCCCTGGCTGTCGCAGCAGATCGTCTTTCTGACGATCGCAGCGGCGGCGCTGACAGCGGTGTTCGTCTGGTGGGTGTTGCGGGTGCCGGAGCCGTTCCTGCCGATCGCGGTGCTGAAGAATCCGGTGATGCGCGCCGGCTGCGTCACCACCGCCTGCACCCAAGGCGTGTCGATCGGGCTGACGATCTTCGTGCCGCTCTATTACGAGATGGTGCACGGCCTGTCCGCGAGCGATTCCGGGCTTGCGCTCATTCCGATCGTCATGATGACGACGCCCGGCTCGTATCTTTCCGGGCGCGCCATGCTGTACATGGACCATTACAAATGGGCGCCGATCGTGATGCTCAGTATTGCGACTGCGGCAGTCGCGCTCCTGGTGGTTCATCCGCTGCTGCCGGTCTGGGCCGTCGCGCTGATCACCGGCCTCGTCGGCATCGGCACCGGCAGTTCCTACCCGACCGTCACCGTTTCGATCCAGAACGCGGTTGCGCACCAGCAGATCGGCATCGCCATGGGGGCGATGAATTTCTTCCGTGCGCTCGCCAGCGCCTTCGTCGTTGCCGTGATGGGCGCGATCATGCTCGCAGACCTCGGCGCCTCGCCGCAGCGCGGCGGTGCGGCGTCGTCGGCGTTCATCGCCACGGCATCGAATGCGTCCGTGGATGATCTTGCCAATGCGTTCAGTCACATTTTCGCGGTCGCGGTCGCGTTCATGGTTGTGGGCGTCGTGTCGCTCATCGTCATGGAGGAGCGGCCGTTGCGCGCCACTGTCTTGGCTGTGCCGGCCGCGCGGGAGACGCCGCCGCGCGCCACTGAGTAGTGCCGCTCCCCGCGACGGCCTAAGCGAGAGCATGATCCCGAAAAGTGGGTACCGGTTTTCGGGACAAGATCATGCTCAAAGAAATTGTGAGGAACACATGGATCGCAAGTCCATACTGATCACTGTGGCGACCGCCGCAATGCTATTCGCAGCAAATGCCGCGCCGGCGCAGGCCATCATCGATGATTGGTACCAAGCCAAGCTGCCGGCGCCGCCGCAGCTCAAGCCGGTCACGCTCATGCCCAAGTTCATCAACAGCGATCCGGAAAAGACGCTGAAGGACAAAGGCATCAAGACCGTGGTGGCGATGGGCACGCCGGCGCAGACCTCGGTGCTGCACACTGGCGGCGAGGCGGCCTTGCGCGGCTTCAAGGTGATCGTGCCGGTCGATGCGATGTCGTCGGACGATCTATTCCCCGAGCTTTACACCGCTTGGCATCTGTCCACCGCGGCGCGCATCAGCAATCAGACGACGCTGACCAAACTTGATATGATCGGGTTCTGAGTTTTTGCTCGCTCCGCCCGTCTTCTCCCTCCTCCTTGTGGGGGAGGGGAATTGTTTGTTACGGGCCGAGCGGGGAACCGAGCGCGCGCGCCGTCTCCACGATCCACGCGCGATAACGCGCAAGCGGCGTGACCCCGGTCAGGCCGCCGCAGCCGGCATCAAGTTTAGGGCCTGTCGACCAGCTCACCACGCCGATGACGACTGTGCGGCCGTCTTTGTCGCGAAACACCGGCGCGCCGGAATCGCCGGCGCAGGCGCCGAGGCCGGGGCTGTCACCTTTCGTCTTCGGATCGAACAGTCGGATTTGCAGCGAGCCGGGCTGGCCGGTGGCGATCAGCGTTGCCGCGCGCACCGTGCCGCCGGTGCGGCCGTCGCCGCGCACCGTGACGCCATAGCCTGCCACCACAAAGGCATCGCCGACCGCGACCGGCTCCTCTTCGGCGCCGAGCGGCACCGGGGCGATCTTCGCCGGCAGCGGCTCGGCGAGCTTGAGCAGCGCCACGTCGGCAGTGGCGAGATGACCGAAAAGTCGTTTGAGGTCGAATTGCGGATCGCGCTCGATGTGCGCGATGTCTTTGAGCACCGGCATTTGTCCCGGCGCGCTGGCGACGAGCTTGTAGTCGGCGCCGGGCAGCACGCAATGCGCCGCGGTGAGCAGAAGATCGCGCGCTATTGCGGTCGCCGTGCAGGCGGTGCCGCCGGAGCCGAGGATCATCACCACCGACCGCCCTGCGCCCTCGGCCGCCGGCCGCGCGCCGCCGACCATCGCGGCGGCAGGCGTCATCGTCAACGCGACAACGATACCGATGGCGCAAGCGCGAATGGCATTCATCGTCACTTTCCTCTTGCGTCCTCAACGTTCAGATTAGCGGCAAGTCTGCCCAGAGGTCTTTCCCATGGACGTGCGCGACGCCATAGCCAGCCGGCACTCCTGCCGGGCTTTCTTGCCCACTCCCGTCCCCGAGGCAACCGTGCGCGACATCCTCGATCGCGCCGCGCGCGCGCCGTCGGGCGGCAACCTTCAGGCTTGGCGGATCTATGCCATCGCCGGCGCCCGCCTCGAAGCGCTCAAGGCGTTGCTTGCGCCGCGCATGGGCGAATTGCCGAAAGGCGAGGGCGGCGAGTACCAGATTTTTCCAACCGATCTCAAAGAGCCGTATCGCAGCCGCCGCTTCGGCGTCGGCGAACTGCTTTACCGGGCGATCGGCGTTGCCCGCGAGGATCGCCCCGGCCGCTACCGCCAATACGCCAAGAATTTTCAATTCTTCGGTGCGCCGGTCGGCCTGTTCTTCGCCATCGACCGCTGCATGCTGCCGGCGCAATGGGCCGATCTCGGCGGCTATATCCAAACCGTCATGGTGCTCGCCCGCGGCTATGGGCTGCACACTTGCCCTCAGGAAGCCTGGATCAGTTGGCAGCGCACCATGCGCAGCTTTCTGGAACTGCCCGACGAACTGATGCTGTTTTGTGGCATGGCGCTCGGCTATGCGGATACCGCGGCGCCGATCAATTCCTGGCGCTCGCCGCGCGAGCCGCTTGATTCTTTCGCGACTTTTACCGGGTTTCGGACCTAACTTGCCCTAAATCAGCCGTTCAGCCGGGGTTCAGTGCGCCAGCCTTAAGGAGAAGGATGCGCTGCGCCCTTCGATTCGCGGCTGCCGCACTCGCTGTCGTTGCACTCGTGCCGGCGCGCGCGGAGGAGCCTTTGCGACCGGCACCGGCCGGTGCCAAGATCGTGCATTGTCTTGATCAAAAGGAACGCCGGGCCGAGAGCGAGGCCAGCCACGTTGTCCGTCTCAGCGCCGCCATGCGCGTCGCCCGGAGCCGGATGCCCGGCACCGTGGTCCAGGCGCGGCTCTGCCGGGGTAACGATGGGCTCGTCTATGTGCTGACAGTGCTTGCGCGCGATGGCAAAGTGGCGCGGCTGACCATTGATGCCTTAAAGGGCACGCTGGTGGGCGGTCTCTAAGCGAAGTTTTTGAGCGGAGTTACAGGTTGCGCCTTCTCGTTGTCGAGGACGATCCCGATCTCAACCGGCAGCTCGCTACGGCGCTGACCGACGCGGGCTATGTCGTCGACCGCGCCTTCGACGGCGAGGAGGGCCATTATCTCGGCGAGAGCGAGCCCTACGACGCCGTCATTCTCGACATCGGCCTGCCGAAGATGGACGGCATCTCGGTGCTGGAATCCTGGCGGCGCGCCGGCCGCGCCATGCCGGTGCTCATCCTCACCGCACGCGATCGCTGGAGCGACAAGGTGCAGGGCTTTGACGCCGGCGCCGACGACTATGTCGCCAAACCCTTCCACCTCGAAGAAGTGCTGGCGCGGGTACGCGCGCTGCTGCGCCGTTCCGCCGGCCATGCCAAGAGCGAGTTCACCTGCGGGCCGGTCCGGCTCGACACCCGCACCGGCCGCGTCGCCGTTGACGGTAATCCGGTGAAGCTCACGTCGCATGAATACCGGCTGTTGTCCTATCTGATGCACCATACCGGGCGCGTGGTGTCGCGCACCGAACTGGTCGAGCATCTCTACGACCAGGATTTCGACCGCGACTCCAACACCATCGAAGTGTTCGTCGGACGCATCCGCAAAAAGCTCGGCGTCGACGTGATTCAGACGGTGCGCGGTCTCGGTTATCTGCTCACGCCGCCCGATGCGCGCTAATTCGCTTGCGCTGCGGCTGTTTCTCTGGGCCACCGGCTGGACGGTGGTCATCCTCATCATAACCGGCATCGCGCTGTCGACGCTGTACCGCCACGCCGTCGAACGCGCCTTCGACCGGCGGCTCGACGTTTATCTGCGCACGCTCGTGGCCGACGTCGCCTCGCCCGAGGAAGGCAGCGACAAGTTCCCGCAATCGATCGGCGAGCCGTTGTTCGAACTGCCGCTGTCGGGCTGGTACTGGCAGGTGACGCGGCTCGACACCAAGAAACCCGAGGTGCATTCCTCGCGCTCGCTGTGGGACGCCGGCCTGCCGCGGCTGCCCAATAACGGCTCCGCGGCGCTGGCCGAAGCGCGCGAGGGCTACGCCCAAGGGCCCGAGGAGCAGAATTTGCGCATCGTCGAGCGCAATATCGATCTCGGCGACGATGGCCGTTACCTGATTTCGGTTGCCGGCGATGCTGCCGAGATCGATGACGAGACCCGCAGCTTCGACCGCGCCATAGGCGCCACCTTTGTGCTGCTCACCGTGGCACTGCTGCTGACCACGGCATTGCAGGTCCGGTTCGGGCTCGCGCCGCTCAAGCGCATTTCGGCAAGCCTTGCCGCCATCCGCTCCGGCCGCGCCGAGCGGCTGGAAGGCGAATTCCCGGTCGAGATCGCGCCGCTCGCCCGCGAGACCAATGCCCTGATCGACGCCAATCGCGAGATCGTCGAGCGCGCGCGGACCCATGTCGGCAATCTGGCGCATGCGCTGAAAACCCCGCTGTCGGTCATCGTCAACGAGGCGGCGACGCGCGGCGACGATCCGCTCGCGCACAAGGTGCTTGAGCAGACCGACATCATGCGCGACCAGGTGGCCCGCCAGCTCGAGCGGGCGCGGCTCGCCGCGCGCTCCACCGTCGTCGGCACGCTGATCGACGTGCCGCCGGTGGTCACGGCGCTGGCGCGCACCATGGAGAAGCTGCATCACGCGCGCGACATCGCCATCGCTGTCGACGTGCCGGCGCATGCGCGCTTCCGCGGCGAACAGCAGGACCTCGAGGAGATGGTTGGCAATCTCGTCGATAACGCCTGCAAGTGGGCGCAATCGCGCGTTGCCATCGAAGTGGTTGCCGATCGCCCCGCCAGCGACGCAAACAAAGCCGGGTTGAGCGAGAACGGCGATAAGTCTCGCGTGCGCATCATCGTCGACGACGATGGTCCCGGCCTGTCGCCCGCCGAGCGCGAACAGGTGGCGCTCCGCGGCGAGCGGCTTGATGAGACCAAGCCCGGTTCGGGCCTCGGCCTGTCCATCGTTGTCGAGCTGGCCGGCCTTTACGGCGGCGTACTCACGCTCGGCACCGCGCCGATCGGCGGGCTGCGGACCGAACTGGCGCTGCCGGGGGGATAACGGCGCGCCAGCATGCAGTTGAGCGCTGGGGCTCTATGCCGCGTGGCCGTCGAAGTCGCCCGACTTCGGTGTCTTCTTCTCGCGCTGCGGCGTCATTTTCGCAGGGCTCGGAGTTCCCGGTACGCCGCGCGGTCCGAGTTTTTCGCGGGCGATATCGTCCTCGGTCGGCCGGTCTTTGCCGATTGGCAGGCCATATGCGTGCGAGCCAACATTGAAAATCCATTTCAATCAATTAGGTCATTACGTATGAGAAAATTTGATTCTCGCTATCCGGAGATTTCGGACATTCTTGCTCGGAAAGCCGCTGGGCGGCGGCAGCGGGCGGGGCTGAGTTTTGGAGAAAAACTGGTAGTCTTGGAGGCGCTCAGAGACCGTGTTGCGCCAATCGTTCACGCCCGAAAAGTTCGCAAAGCTCGGCAGCTAAAATCTGCATTGCCACGACTTTAGCGCTGCTTTAGCGACCCCCAATCCTCGCATGCCGCAATCGCTATTTCCCCCAAAGCTCCTTCGAGGCGATCCGCGCGCCGTCGCTGAGCGCCTGGAACTTGGCCCAGACGATCGAGGGATGAACTTCCTTCGATCCAGCGAACGTGGCAAAGCCGCAATCGGAGCCGGCGATGACGTTCTCGCGCCCGACGACCGAGGCGTAGCGCACGATGCGTTCGGCGACGAGCTCGGGGTGCTCGACCAGAATGGTCGAGTGCGAGATCACGCCCGGAATCAAGATCTTGCCGTCTGGCAGCTTGACGTCCTTCCACACTTTCCATTCGTGCTCATGGCGCGGATTGGCCGCCTCGAACGAATAGGCACCGGCGCGAATCTTCAAAATGATATCGACAATGTCTTTCAGCTCCATATCGTGAATGCGAGGGCCCATATTGATGCCGTAGCAAGTGTGGAAGCGGATTTTCTCAGGCGGGATGTCGCGCAGTGCGTGATTGAGCGCGGCGACGCGGACCTCCGCCCACTTCCGGCAGTCGGCGATGCTCGCCTCGGGGTGGATGATGTAATAGGTGACGAGCCGCGGATCGTCGATCTGCACCAGAAATCCGGTATCGACGATCGCCTGGTATTCCTCGCGCATCGCGTCGGCGATGGCAAAGACATATTCCTCGGCCGATTTGTAATAAACGTTCTTCTGCCAGTCCTCGATGTTGGACGGCGAGATCGCCGGCATGAAGGCCTCTTCGACCTTCGCGCCTTTGAGGGCGGCTTTGAAATTGTCGATGTCGCGCTTGAGCTGAGCGTGGCCCTTGTAAGTGATCGGTCCAGTGCAGACCATGTGGGTGTGGGTCGAAGCGGCGTGGGTCTGCGAATAGAATTCGGGGAACGACAGACCTTCGCGCGACGTGGCCCACTGGTTGCGCGGGCCGGACTTGGTGTCGACCTCATAGCCGCCGAGCCGTTCGTTGATATAGCTGACGAAGCTCGGCTTGCCGTATTCACCGTCGTCGATCACGTCGATGCCGAGTTCGGTCTGTTTCTGTACGATCTCTCCGACTGCCCCGGTAAGCCGTTTTGCGGCCGCCGCCGTGTCGAACGCTTTTGCGCCGTCACGCTCGACGAGTTCGAGCAGATCGGCCGGCCGCGGCAGGCTACCGGCGTGGGTGGTGAGAATCCTATTGGTGCTGTGTTTCATTGTTCCTACCATCATTCCAGCGTGACGTGCGCGGACGTGATGACGTTTTTCCAGCGCGCGACCTCGTCCTTGAAATAGGCGGCAGTCGCTTGCGGCGTGCCGCCGACGGGTTCGGCGGACAAATCGGCAAAGCGCTTCTGAACATCGGGATCGCGCAGTGCTTCGTTGACGCTGGCGCTGACTTTGTCGACGATCGCGGCGGGCGTTTGCGGCGGCGCAGCGAGCGCGTACCAAGTCACCGACGCAAAACTAGGCAGCGTCTCGGCGATGGTCGGAACGTCGGGCAGGCTCGCCACGCGCTGCGGCGAGGCAACCGCAATGAGCTTCAGCCTGCCGGCTTTCACGAGCTGCAGCGACACGCCGAGATTGTCGAACATGCAGTCGACGCTGCCGCCGGCGAGATCGGTCAGCGCAGGGGCCGAGCCGCGATAGGGCACGTTCTGCAATTTCACGTGCGCCATCAATTGAAACAATTCGGAGGTCAGGTGCGAGGTGGTGCCGTTGCCTTGAGTCGCGGCGGTGAGCTTGCCGTCATTGGCCTTGGCATAAGCGATGAAATCTTTGACGCTGTTGGCCGCAACTTTGTCGGGATTGACCACCAGCGCGTTCGGCACGCGTCCCATGACGGTGATCGGCACGAATTGCAGAGGATCGAACTCGAGATGCGGATAAAGGTTCTGGTTGATGACCAGCGGTCCGGGCGGTGACGCCAACAGCGTGTAACCGTCGGGGTCCGACTTGGCGACGACCTCGGCGCCGATATTGCCGCCGGCGCCGGTGCGGTTCTCGATGATCACCGACTGGCCCCATTTGCGCGATAGCCAATCGGTCAGGATGCGGGGCATCACGTCGGCGGTGCCTCCTGCGGGATATGGCACAACGATCTTTATCGTGCGCGTCGGATAATCCTGCGCTTGCGCCGCCGGGGCCGCCGCGCCGAACGCCAGCGCCAAAGCCGGTAGCGTCCATCCCAAGCGCCGGCGGAATGCGGCGTGCTTTTTCGACATCATGATTTTACTCTCGAGGGTTTTGCTGGGGTTGCAGCGGAACTTAGCCAAACCGCACGGCAGCCGCCAGTGCGCGAGGCCGCGGCGGCATCGCTTGCGGCACCGTTACGCGGACCCGTAAGGCGGACGCGAACAGAGTTTTGCCCCAATGACCCTCTTTGCTCCAGGCGACTATGTGCTGGCCGGCGCTGGGCCGTTCGGAAAGGCGCTTGGGGGAACATGCTGGCGAGCCGTTTCATCGCAATGGCACTTTGTGGCGCGAGCCTCGCGGCGTGCTCGGCGAATTCCGGTCCCAAGGAGGCAGGCGGCACGGTGGCGGGCGCCGCGGCCGGCGGACTGATCGGCAATGCGATCGGCGGCAGTGCGGGCAACCGGCTTGCCGGAACCGTGATCGGGGCGGCTGTGGGCGGTCTGATCGGCAACCGCATTGGGGCGGCGCTCGATGACGAGGATAAGCGGCGGGCTTATGCCGCCCAGGTGCAGGCTCTCGAAACCGGCCCATCGGGCGCTCCAGTCGCCTGGCGCAACCCGGATTCCGGCCGCTACGGCAATGTTGTGCCTGGACCCGCCTATCACGCCAACGGCGCCACCTGCCGGCAATTCACTGACACGATCTATATCGACGGCACCCCGCAGACCGAGCGCGGCACCGCTTGCCGCAACCCCGACGGCACCTGGACGGCGGTGAACTGATAGGCGGAAGCCGGTTTTGGGCCTATCGCCTTGAATTCCCAGCATTTTACGTAACACCTTCTTAAGCGCCCCGCCGGTAGAACATTAACGGTGTAGCCTAGGGCGAGATCAGCGATGATAAGCGGCGGGCAATCCGTAGAACGGCTGCGGGAATATCTCCGGAGTCTCAAGCCGGAGGCGCACTCGATGCTCGTTCAGGAACTCGAGCGCGGACTGCTGCGCGGCGACGAAAATCCCGGCAACCACCTCGTGCTGGAGGAATTGCGGCGCGCCATCCGCGCCGAGGCCAAGCCGGTGCCGCGCATCGGCGATGCGGGCGCATGCGCGACACACTCGCCGCTGTCGGTTCCGACGAACGGGCGCAAGGCGACGTTAACGAGGCCGACGCGCGGGTCGAGTTCGTAAGCGCGTGCCGCAACTATGCCGGCAAACTTGCCCTCAGCGAAGTGACTGCGCGCGCCTATTCGGAGCTCACGCAATATCTGGAAACCAGTACCAAGGTCTTGCTCGATTCATTGCGGCATGCCGGTGACACCGACCGGTTGTTCCGGCAGTCGTAGGTCGATGCCGCGATTCGCCTCTGCCGGACGCTGTTCGGCAATGACTATGCCGGGACCCTGGCCAAGGCCGCCGATGTCGCGGTGCAAGCCGCGATTGTCGAAAGGAAGTCGGCTCGCGCCTGAGCTAAAGCAGTGCGCAATTGTCGCGCTGGGGCTCCCATTGCAGCCGTATTCCCGCCGTGATGTAAGGGCGCGGCGCATCTCATGGCGCCAATGAACCGCACATGATGCTTTGGATCATTTTCGCGTCGATGACCGTAGCGGCGATGCTTGCCGTGCTGTGGCCGCTTGGGCGAAAGGCGGCGAGTTCTCCGGCCGGCGGCAACGACCTTCTGGTCTATCAGGATCAATTGGAGGAGATCGGCCGCGATCGCGACGCCGGTCTGATCGGCCAGGCGGAAGCGGAGGCGGCGCGCGTCGAGGTCTCACGCCGATTGCTGGCAGCGGCCGATACCCAGGCGGTCGCGGACACGCCGCCACCGAGTGTCGCGCGCTCGTTGCGACGCCGCCGCGCGGCGGCGGTTGCGGCGCTGATCATGGTGCTGTTTCTTCCGCTCGGACTTTACCTCGCGCTTGGCTCGCCGAACGTGCCGGGCCAGCCCGCCTTTGCCCGGGTCAGCGCACCGCAAGGCAACCAATCGATCGAAAGTCTTGTCAGCCAGGTGGAAGCGCACCTTGCCAAAAATCCCGACGACGGCGCCGGCTGGGAGGTGATCGCTCCGGTCTATCTGCGGCTTGGCCGGTTCGACGACGCGGTCTTGGCGCGGCGCAAATTGTTGGCGATCAATGGCGAGACGGCCGCGCGGGATTCCGATCTTGGCGAGGCGCTGGTCGCGGCCGCGAACGGTGTCGTCACCGATGAAGCCAAACAAACTTTCAGCAGTGCGGCGGGGCGCGATCCGAACGAGGCTAAGGCGCGCTATTTCCTGGGCTTAGCCGACGAACAGGACGGCAACCGCGAAGCTGCGGCCGCCCGCTGGCGCGCCATGCTCCAGGATGCGCCGGCCGGCGCGCCGTGGATCGGCTTTGTTCGCGCCGCGCTCGGCCGCGTCACTGGCGAGCCGGTGCCCCCGGCGGCGGGCCCAAGCGACGCTGACGTCGCGGCCGCGGCAGGCATGAATGACGAGCAGCGCACCGGCATGATCCGCAGTATGGTCACGCGGCTGGCCGATCGCCTGCATGCCGACGGCGGCGGCGACATCGATAGCTGGTTACGGCTCGTCCGCGCCTATGTCGTGCTCGGCGATCGCGACAAGGCAAAGAGCGCCGCCGACGATGCGCGGCGGGCGCTGGCGAGCCGTCCGGACGACATCAAGCGCATCGACGAACTCGCCAAGGGTCTTGGTCTGGAAGGCTGACGAACAGATGACGCCGCGGAGACAGTTATAATGACACGCAAGCAGCGACGCCTCGTTCTGATTGGCGCGGGCTTAGGCGTGCTGGCGGTCGCGGTCGCGCTGATGCTGAACGCCTTCCGCGACTCCATCGTGTTTTTCAATTCGCCAAGCGACGTCGCCGAAAAACATGTCGAGCCCGGCACGCGCATCCGGCTCGGCGGATTGGTGAAAGATGGCAGCATCGTGCGCGGTAACGATCTTCGCGTCCGCTTCGCGGTCACCGACGGCAAGACCGAGATTCCCGTGACCTATCAGGGTGTGCTGCCCGATCTGTTCCGGGAAGGGCAGGGCGTCGTCGCCGAGGGTGCGCTCGACGGTGGCGGCGTGTTCAATGCCGATACGATTCTCGCCAAGCATGACGAGACCTATATGCCGAAAGAGGTTGCTGACGCCTTGAAGAAGTCCGGGCATTGGAAGGACGATTATGCGCAGCGGGCGGCGATGCCGGTCACGGGAGCGGCGAAGTGATCCCTGAACTCGGCCAATACGCCTTGATGCTGGCGCTCGGGCTGGCGCTGATCCAAGCCACCATGCCGATCGTCGGCGCGCGCACTAACGATGCGGTGCTGATGAACATCGCAGCACCCGCGGCGCTGGGGCAATTCGTCTTCGTCGCGATTGCGTTCGCCGCGCTTGCCGAATGTTACGTCGCTTCCGATTTCTCGGTGCTTAACGTTTATGAGAATTCGAATTCGGCGATGCCGCTGATCTATCGGCTCACCAGCATCTGGGGCAATCACGAAGGCTCGATGCTGCTGTGGGTGTTTATCCTCGCCTTCTGCGGCGCACTGGTCGCGCTGTTCGGCACCAACCTGCCGGCGGCCCTGAAAGCGAACGCGCTGGCCGTGCAGGCCTGGATCGCCGCCGCCTTCCATCTCTTCATTCTCACCACATCGAACCCGTTCCTGCGCATCCCCGATGCGCCGTTCGAGGGCCGCGATCTCAATCCGATCCTGCAAGACCCCGGCCTCGCGTTTCATCCGCCGATGCTCTACCTCGGCTATGTCGGTTTCTCGATCGCATTTTCCTTTGCGATCGCCGCGTTGCTGGAGGGCCGCATCGACGCGGCATGGGCGCGCTGGGTAAGGCCGTGGGTGCTCGGCGCCTGGATGTGCCTGACGCTCGGCATCGCCGGCGGATCGTACTGGGCCTATTACGAGCTCGGCTGGGGCGGCTTCTGGTTCTGGGACCCGGTCGAGAACGCCTCCCTGATGCCGTGGCTCGCCGGCACCGCGCTGCTGCATTCCGCGGTGGTGATGGAGAAGCGCGCCGCGCTCAAAGTCTGGACCATCCTGCTCGCCATTGTTGCCTTCTCGCTGTCCTTGATCGGCACCTTCCTGGTGCGCTCGGGCGTGCTGACTTCGGTCCATGCCTTTGCCGTCGATCCGACGCGCGGCATTTTCATTCTCGCCATTCTCGTCGTCTTCATCGGCGGAGCGCTCGCGCTGTATGCTTGGCGCGCGCCGCTTCTGAAGCAGGGTGGCTTGTTCGCTCCGATCTCGCGCGAAGGTGCGCTGGTCTTCAACAATCTGTTCCTGACATCCGCCTGTGCGACTGTTTTCGTCGGTACGCTCTATCCGCTGGCGCTTGAAGCGTTGACCGGCGACAAGATTTCCGTCGGCCCGCCGTTCTTCAACTCGACATTCGGCCCGTTGTTCATTCCGCTGATGCTGGTGATGCCGTTCGGGCCGCTGCTGGGATGGAAGCGCGGCGATATTCTCAGTGCCGCGCAGCGGCTCTTTGCGGCGGCAATGCTATCGGCGCTTGGGATCGCTGCTGCCTTTGCGCTCGAACACGGCGGGCCGGTGCTCGCGCCGTTCGGTATCGGCATCGCGATCTTCGTCATGGCCGGCGCGGTGACCGACATTGCCGAGCGCACCATGATCCTGCGCGTGCCGCTGCGCGCGGTGCTGCGGCGGGCAATCGGGCTGCCGCGTTCGGTGTGGGGCACCGCCTTTGCCCATTTCGGCATCGGCGCGACGCTCCTTGGCATTGTCAGCGTCACCGCCTGGGGCAGCGAACACATCGCGGCGATCAAGCCGGGAGACGTCATCGATATCTCCCATTACCGCCTGACCTTCGATGGTGTGTTCGACCGTTCGGGCCCCAACTACCGCGACGTCGTCGGCCACTTCACCGTGCGCCGGGCGAGCGGGGATTTTATCGGTGTCATGGAGCCGAGCCGGCGCACCTTCCCCGCCCGCAACATGGCGACAACGGAGGCCGCGCTGATGTCGCGCGGCGTAAGCCAACTGTATGTTTCGCTCGGCGATCCGAATCCGGACGGCACCGTGCCGGTGCGGCTCTATTTCAAGCCGCGCGTTCTGTTGATCTGGCTCGGCGCCATCATCATGTTCCTGGGCGGCGGTTTGTCGCTGTCGGATCGGCGGCTGCGTGTCGGTGCGCCACGGCCGGCGAAGGCCAAGGCCGCGTTGCAGGCGGCGGAGTGATCGACGTGAGAGCTCTTTGCGCCATCCTTCTCCTAGCCGCGCTCTTTGCGCCGTCCGCGTCCTGGGCGGTGCAGCCCGACGAGATGCTGCCCAATCCGGCGCTGGAGGCGCGCGCCCGCGCGCTGTCCAAGGAATTGCGCTGCATGGTGTGCCAGAATGAATCGATCGACGATTCCGAGGCGCCGCTCGCGCACGACCTGCGCGTTCTGGTGCGCGAGCGACTCAAGGCCGGTGACAGTGACCGCGAGGTGCTCGATTTCCTGGTGGCGCGTTACGGCGAATTCGTGTTGCTCAAGCCGCGATTGTCCTGGCATACAGCGGCACTGTGGGGCCTGCCGCCGGCCGTGTTGCTCGTCGGCGCGGTGATTATCCTCATTGAGGTTCGGCGGCGTCGCGGCGTTGCGCCGGGCGCCGATGAGAACGCGAACCTCAGCGCGGCCGAAGAGGCGCGGCTTGCGGAACTATTGCGTAACGGTTCTGCTTCATAGCGTCGACGTCTGGTTGTCTTGCCCGCGGCTCGCCAAGTATCCGCGTTTATTGTCCCTAACATGCTGTTATCACAATAAAATCCAATGCAGCCAAACATTACAAAGTTTTAATCTCGCCGACATTTGGCCGTAAGGCTCAACGTACCATCTTCCTCTGCAAAGACCGGGGCCTCGGGGGCGCCATCCGTCGCGAGACGGCGAACCGAAATTGGAGACGTGTCAATGAACGGCAATTGTTTGCGTTCGCGCCGAACGCTGTCCGCGCGGCGTGTTGCGCTATTGGCGACAACGATCGCCGGTTTTGCGGCCGCGGCGGTTTTCGCCGCGCCTACCTTCGCGCCCAACGCCGATCTGTTCGGAACTGCGGCGCAGGCGCAGAATCTGACCGACAAGGTCCAGCAGCTTTCGCAACGTCCGGTCGGCTTTGCTGACATCGTCGAGAAGGTGAAGCCTTCCGTCATCTCGGTACGGGTTAAGATGGAGCGTCAGGCGAACTCGGATTCGACCGACCAGCAAGAGTTGCCGTTCCCGCCCGGTTCGCCGTTCCAGCGGTTCTTCAAGCGGTTCGGCATGCCCAACACGCCGAACGGCAAAGAAGTCATCACTGGCCAGGGCTCGGGCTTCTTCATCTCGCAGGACGGCTACGCGGTGACAAACAACCATGTCGTCCAGAACGCCGATAACGTCACGGTCACTACCGATGATGGCAAGACCTACACCGCCAAGGTCATCGGCACCGACTCGCGTACCGATCTTGCGCTGATCAAGGTCGATGGCAATTCGTTTCCTTACGTGAAACTCGCCGATGCCGCGCCGCGGGTCGGTGATTGGGTGCTCGCCGTGGGCAATCCGTTCGGTCTCGGCGGCACCGTGACCGCCGGCATTGTATCGGCCCGCGGCCGCGATATCGGCGCCGGTCCGTACGATGACTTCATCCAGATCGACGCGCCGGTCAACAAAGGCAATTCCGGCGGCCCGACCTTCGATGTTGACGGCAATGTCATCGGCGTGAATACCGCAATTTTCTCGCCGTCCGGCGGCTCGGTCGGCATTGCCTTCGCGATTCCCGCCGAGACGGTGAAGAGCGTCGTCGCACAGCTTCGCGACAAGGGCACGGTCACCCGCGGCTGGATCGGCGTGCAGATTCAACCGGTCACACCCGACATCGCCGACAGCATGGGCTTGAAGGCATCGACCGGCGCGCTGGTCGCCGAGCCGCAGCCAGATAGTCCGGCGGCGAAAGCCGGAATCCAGAGCGGCGACGTCATTACATCCGTTGACGATGCAGCTATCCACGACGCGCGCGAGCTCGCGCGCCGTATTGGCACGATGGCTCCGGGCACCACCATCAAGCTCGGCGTAATCCATCAGGGCGAGACGAAGACCGTATCGCTGACGCTGGGCACGCTGCCCAACGAGAAGCAGGCTGCGAACTCCAGCCAGCCAAATCAGCGTGAAGTTCCCGACAGCGACATGCCAAAGCTCGGCCTGACGCTGGCGCCGGCCAGCAAGGTTTCCGGGACCGACAGCAACGGCGTCGTTGTTACCGCTGTCGCGGACGGCGGCGTCGCCGCCGAGCACGGTTTCCAGGTTGGCGACGTCATTCTCGATGTGGGCGGCAAGTCGGTATCGACGCCGGCCGACATCCGTAAAAGTCTTACTGATGCCCGTAAGGAGGGCAAACACGCCGTGTTGTTTCGGGTGAAGTCGAGTCAGGGCACCAAGTTCGTCGCCTTGCCGATCGGCAACGCCTGAGTAATGGGGCGATCCGCTGGCATCCGTCGCCCCCGCTGGCGGGCGTTCCCTGGGGGCGGGCTGCAAGGCCCGTCCCCGCCAAATACCAACTCTGCCTCCCGGCACATGTCGCCCCCGCCGGAGTGGAGTCGGTAGGGGGGTGGCGGGCAACGCTCGCCACCCCTCACTATTTTTTCAGCCATTTCATGCCGTATTCTTCGTACCAAGACTTGTTCTTCGTACCAAGACTTGTTCTTCGTTCCAAGACTTGCGCCGCGACCCGGATTGGCGGCCGATATTGCCGAAGGCGGTTCGCGAACAATATGATTCGAGATGGGATGCCATTATGTGGCTCCCCAACCACGGCAGCACACCATGCGCCTTCTCATTATCGAGGACGATCGCGACGCGGCTGATTATCTGGTCAAGGCATTCCGCGAAGTCGGCCATATCGCCGATCAGGCGACCGACGGCGAGGAAGGTCAGGCACTCGCTCTCGACGGCCAGTATGACGTGCTGATCATCGATCGCATGCTGCCCAAGCGCGATGGGTTGTCGGTCATCAGCACCTTGCGCAGCAAGTCGGTGGAAACGCCGGTGCTTATTCTCTCCGCGCTCGGCCAGGTCGACGATCGTGTCAAAGGGCTACGCACCGGCGGCGACGATTATCTGGCAAAGCCATACGCATTCTCCGAGCTACTCGCCCGCGTCGAGGCGCTGGCGCGCCGGCCGGGCAAGCGCGGCGAGGAAACCATCTATCGCGTCGGCGATCTCGAGCTCAATCGGCTGTCCCACGAAGTCAGCCGCGCCGGCCAGGAGCTGCAACTTCAACCGCGCGAATTTCGCTTGCTCGAATATTTGATGCGGCACGCGGGCCAAGTCGTGACCCGTACCATGCTTCTTGAGAATGTCTGGGACTACCATTTCGATCCGCAGACCAACGTGATCGACGTCCATATTTCGCGCCTGCGTTCCAAGATCGACAAGGGTTTCGCGCAGCCGCTGCTGCAGACCGTGCGCGGCGCCGGCTACATGATCCGCGACGGCGCGCGGTAGTGCGGTGGCGCGCTTAAGTCTTCGGCGAATGTTGCGCTTGCGATCTACCCAGCGCGCCGCAGGCGAGCAGCGCGTCGATCCTTTGTTTCGAGATTCCCCAGTCCGCCAGCGCCGACCGCGTGCCTTCGCCGGGCGCTTGCGGCGGCGTCGGGTGATCGGCCGGCGTCCTGCTGAAGCGAGGCGCCGGCGCGGGCTGCGTCACGCCGTCGATCTCAATGAACGAGCCGCGTGCCGCGTTGTGCGGATGCCGCGGCGCTTCTGCCATGGTCAGGACGGGTGCGAAACAGGCGTCGGTGCCCTCCAGCAGCGAACACCATTCGTCTCTGCTTCGTGTCTTGAACAGATTTTCAAGCTTGCTGCGCAATGCCGCTCCATCGTCGGTCGTGTAGGGCAGGCCGAGACGCTCGAACAGCACCTTGCGGAATTTCAGCTCGATCGGCGCAAGCGCGATGTATTGGCCATCCGCACATTCATAGACGTCGTAGATCGCCGATCCGGAATCGAGCAGGTTGCTGCCGCGCTCAAGCGTGTGCATGCCCGCGCCGTAAAGGCCGTACATGCTCGTCATCAGCGAGGCGACGCCGTCCGTCATCGCCGCGTCGACCACTTGCCCCTTGCCGGAGCGCTGCGCGTCGATCATGGCGCAGGCCATGCCGAAGGCGAGATAGAGCGCGCCGCCGCCGAAATCCGCGATCAGGTTCAAGGGCGGCGTCGGCTTCGCGCCGGCGCGGCCAATAGCCGCCAGTGCGCCGGTCAAGGCAAGGTAAGTCAGATCATGACCGGCTGCTTTCGCCAGTGGACCCGATTGACCCCACCCGGTGATGCGGCCGTAAACAAGGCGCGGGTTGCGTTGCAGCGCTATCTCGGGGCCCAGCCCGAGACGTTCCATGGTGCCGGGCCGAAATCCTTCGAGCAGGGCGTCTGCCGTCGCGATGAGATCGAGCGCCAGCGCCTGCCCGTCCGAATGCTTCAGATCGACCGCAACGGACGGACGCGAGCGTGTGGTCAAATCAAAGCGCGCCGGCCGCTCAATGCCCAGCCCGCTGGGAGTGACCCGGTCCAGGCGGATGACGCTGGCGCCGAGGTCGGCAAACAGCATCGCCGCCATCGGCCCCGGCCCAATGCCCGCGAACTCGACGATGCGAAAGCCCGCAAGAGGCCCCATCACGTGCACCCCAATCGGTGTGCGTCCCGGAAACAGAACGCCGCGAACGGCGATTGTGCCTATCTTGTTGAAAACAGCAAAAGCATATTTCATGAGCGAAATCGTTGCGGCTCAACCGGGAGTTCGCCATGACTTCGAGCGACATGACTTCGAGCAACGCTGAGCCATTCGTTGCGGCCCGCGATTTCCTGCTGCGCCACCGCGAGGACTACGCCACCGCCTATGCCGGCTTTAAGTGGCCGAAGCTCGAGCGCTTCAACTGGGCGCTGGACTATTTCGATCCGATGGCGCGCGGCAATGCGCAGCCTGGACTGTGGCTGGTGGATGAGGATGCCGGCGAGACCAAGCTGACCTTCGCGGAATTGAGCGAGCGCTCGAACCGGATCGCCAATTATCTGCGCGGCCTCGGCGTCCGCCGCGGCGACCGTATCCTGCTCATGCTCGGCAATGTCGTTCCGCTATGGGAATGCATGCTGGCGGCAATGAAGCTCGGCGCGGTGATCGTGCCGGCGACGACGTTGCTCACCCGCAACGATCTCGCTGACCGCTTCGCCCGCGGACGCGTCCGTCACGTTGTCACCGGCGCCGATGCGACGGCCAAGTTCGCCGATCTGCCGGGCGATTATTCGAGGATCGCCATCGGCGGGGAGGCGCCCGGCTGGATCGCGTACGAAAAGGGTTACGAGTCGTCCTCGCAGTTTGCGGCTGATGGTGAGACGCGGCCGGACGATCCGATGCTGCTCTACTTTACTTCCGGCACCACGGCGACGCCCAAGCTCGTGCTGCACAGCCACCAAAGCTATCCGATCGGGCACCTTTCGACGATGTACTGGCTCGGCCTGCGGCCCGGCGACGTGCATATGAATATTTCATCGCCGGGCTGGGCAAAGCATGCCTGGAGTTGTTTCTTCGCGCCGTGGAATGGGCAAGCGACCGTCTTCATCGCCAATCAGAAGCGTTTCAACGCGAAAGGTCTGCTCGACACGGTCACGCGCTGCGGCGTGACGACATTTTGCGCGCCGCCGACTGTCTGGCGCATGCTGATCCAGGAGGATCTCGCCGCCTGGAAGGTCCGCATGCACGAACTGATCGGCGCCGGCGAGCCGCTCAATCCCGAAGTCATCGAGCGCGTGAAGAGCGCGTGGGGCCTCACCATCCGTGACGGCTACGGCCAGACCGAGACGACGGCGCTGGTCGGCAACACGCCGGGCCAGAAGGTAAAGCCCGGATCGATGGGCCGGCCGCTTCCCGGTTACCGTATCGCGCTGCTCGATGCCGCCGACGCGGCGCAGAAGGAGGCCGAGATTTGCCTGACGCTGACGCCGCGGCCGACCGGGCTGATGCAAGGCTATCAGGGCGACGACGGCGGCGTGCGCGCCATGGCCGAGGCGGTCTACCGCACCGGCGACGTCGCATCGATCGACGACGACGGTTACCTCACTTACGTCGGCCGCGCCGACGACGTGTTCAAATCGTCCGATTACCGGATCAGCCCGTTCGAGCTCGAAAGCGTGCTGATCGAGCATCCGGCCGTAGCCGAGGCGGCGGTCGTGCCGTCGCCCGATCCGCTGCGGCTTGCGGTGCCGAAGGCTTATCTGGCGCTCGCCCCCGGCCATGCGGCGGACCGCGCCACGGCGCTGTCGATCTTCCAGCATTGCCGCACGGCGCTGGCGCCTTTCAAGCGGGTGCGGCGCCTTGAGTTCGCCGAACTGCCGAAGACAATCTCCGGTAAGATCAGGCGAGTCGAATTGCGGCGGACCGAGGCGGCGAACCAGCGGGACGGCAAACGCGCATCACTCGAATTCTGGGAAGAGGATTTCTCCGAAAGCGAGATCGGCGCACGAGCTGAAAGACATTGATCCGTGACGGCGCTCGGCAAACTGCTTCGCACGACGGCGTTTCGACTGACGCTGGTCTATTTGCTGGTCTTCATCGTGTTCGCGGCGTCGCTGCTCGGTTATTTCGCGCTCAATACGCGACGGCTGATCACCGAGCAGATCACAACGACGGTCAATACCGAGATCAGCGGGTTGCGCGAGCAATATAGCCAGGGCGGCATCAGGCGATTGGTCATCGTCGTCGATCTGCGCTCACGGCGTCCGGGATCGAGCCTTTATCTGGTCACGACCGCGACCGGGGAGGGCCTCGCCGGCAATGTTGGCTCGCTCGAGCCGGGTGTGCTTGACCATCCTGGCTGGCTCGAAACCAATTACCGCCGGCTCGAAGCGCCGGAGGGCAACGAGCATCGCGCGCTGGTGCAGGTCGTGCAGCTTCCGGGCGGTTTCCGCCTGCTGGTCGGCCGCGATCTCGACGAGCGCGAGCGGCTGTTCAGCATCATCGCCAATGCCGGGCAGTGGTCGCTGGCGCTGGTGGTTGTGCTTGGCCTTGCCGGCGGCTTCTTCGTCAGCCGGCGCGTGCTCAGCCGCATCGACGCCATGACCGAGACGGCGCAGACCATCATGGCAGGCGATCTTGCCGGCCGGCTGCCGGTTGCCGGCACCGGCGACGAGCTCGATCGGCTGGCCGATCACCTCAATGCCATGCTTGAGCGCATCGAAGCGCTGATGCGGGGCTTGAAAGAGGTTTCCGACAACATCGCCCACGATCTCAAGACGCCGCTGACGCGGCTGCGCAATCGCTGCGAACAGGCGCTGCGCGGCACCACGGGTATCGCCGACTACCGCACCGCGCTGGAAGCCACGATCGCGGAATCCGACGAGTTGATCCGCACTTTCGACGCGCTGTTGATGATCGCGCGCGCCGAATCCGGGCAAGCGCGCGACAACATGACCGAATTCGATGCCGCCGAGATTGCGCGCGACGTCAGCGAGCTTTATGAGCCGCTGGCCGACGAGAAAGGGTTGGCGCTCACGGTCGATGCGCCGGCCGCGGCGCCGGTGCGCGGCAATCGCGAGCTGGTCAGCCAGGCGCTGGCGAACCTGGTCGACAACGCCATCAAATATGCCAGGCCGGACGGCCAAGCGAACGGCGAGCCGACCGAGATCATCGTCAAGGCCGGCAATGACGGCGAACGCATCATGCTCAGCGTGGCCGATCGCGGTCCCGGCATTCCCGAAGCCGATCGCGGCCGCGTCGTGGAGCGTTTCGTGCGCCTGGAGCAGAGCCGCTCGGAGCCAGGCTCGGGATTGGGCTTGAGCCTCGCCTCTGCCGTGGCGCGGCTGCACGGCGGCGAATTGAAGCTTGAAGACAATCAACCCGGCTTGCGCAGCACCATCGCGCTGCCGCGCGCCGGACCGGCGGGGCCGGGATGACGCGGCCCGCGGTCAAGAAGGGGCCGAGGAAAAAACGCGGCGATGCGGCATTGATCGGGCGGCTTACCCCCTCCCATCCCTCCCCCGCAAGTGGGGGAGGGATGGG
>Ga0207416_1002341_pt1 | contig 21076 bp, 15 predicted proteins | sample PaiPotPPM11metaG_FD_184107 | JGI IMG/M metagenome (GOLD analysis project Ga0207416, IMG submission 184107) | Iron sulfur acid spring bacterial and archeal communities from Banff, Canada, to study Microbial Dark Matter (Phase II) - Paint Pots PPM... ...
GTCGCAATAGGCGTTCATGTCGGCGAATTTGGTCCAGAACAAAGCCAGGTCCGCGAACGTCGACGATACGTCCGGCAGGTCGAGCGAGACCGCTTCCTCGGCAAGGAGACCGCAATGGCCGTCCTCGTGATAGTGGCTGTAAGCAAAACCGTCGCCGGGGAACAGCACGCGCTCGCGCGTGTCGAAGCCCCACAGGGTGGTGCGCAGGTCGCGGATCACCGGCTCGACCGCCATCAGCGTCCGCCCGCCGAGATCGATCTCGTCGCCCTCCTTCATCCACTGCATGCGGTGTTCGTATTGCGGGAAAGCGAGGTGATAGTCGCTCACGTCGCCGCAGAGGATGGCGTCGGGATGGGTCTTGAGCACGCGGCCGAGCCCGCCGCAATGCGGCGTTTCCTGGTGGGTGACGAACAGATATTTCAGCGGCGGCACGCCGCGGGCGAACAGCTCGTTCATGTGCCGGTTGATGACCGGAAAGTCCTTTGGATGGCCGGTCTCGACCAGGCACGACGCGGTGTCGCCGGCGACCAGGAAGGCGGCGTTGTAGCCGTGATAGACCTTGCCCTTGTGGCGCTGCGCCAGACAATCGCCGATCCAGAACACGCCGGGCGCGATCTCGCGCGGCATTTTGTTGGTCATGGTGCCAACCTAATCATGTTTCCCGGATGCGGTGCAGCGCCATAAGCGCGTTTACGCGCGTCTTCGACGCGCTATGGCGGTGCACCGCTGATCCGGGATCGTCCCAAACTCGGCGTGCGTAACGATCCCGGTTCTGCAGCGCACCACTTCGCTGCGCTTCGTGCTGCGCTGCGCCCGGGAAACATGGTTAGTTTTGTGCACATGCACTACCGCTCCTCGTCGCGCGAGACGTAGCGCGACACCGCCACGCTTTTATCGCAAGCTTTGAGAAACTCATCGAGCATCCGATAGTGCCGCGCCACCACGTTGCGGCCGCAGAGGATGCAGCCGTAGCCGGGCGCGATGGTCTCGATGTCGTATTTGTCGAAAACGTTGCCGATGCCGCGGCGGATCGAGTCGGTAGGCGCGCCTTCCAGCCACCAGTAGCGCGTGTTCAGCATGAACGAGCGCACATCGCGCTGCGACGTCGAATCGTTGTCGGTCTCGGTTACGATCCACGGCCCCGTCTCGGCGTCGCGCCAGACATGGGTGAACATGTCGGAGGAGAACAGCGTGCGGGTCGCGCGGTCGTAGAGCCAGCGCGTGGCAATGAGACGGATCGGCGCCTGCATGACGTCGATTTCCCGGTCCTCCCCGCCGAGCCGGATGGTGTCCGTCCGGCTCACCGCGGTGACCTTCATCGACTGCAAAATGTCGCGGCCTTCCGCCTTGGCGCCGAAATCGAACCACAAAGCCGCGTCGATATTGCTGGTGTAGCAGGTCTCGACGTTGAAATGTCCGGCGAAGCTCTCGACGTTATTGATCGACATGAATTCGTTGAGCCGCAACGGGAACAGCGACAGCGGCAGACCGGGCGCGATCAGCGACTCGATCTGCGCGCGGATCGCCGGCTCGTCCTTGCCGAAGCCGGTGTCGATCAGCATGGCGGCGTCGCTTTGCGTCAAGAGATAGCCGTTCGCCACCGAGAAGCCGCGCGCGCTCGCCGGATAGAAGCTGACCCGGCCGTCGAGCGCGTAAGAATGCTGCAGGGCGTAAAGCCTGCCTTCGGCCAGCGCCGCGATCCCGCCGGCTGGCCCGTTCGTTTCGCGCGCTTGCCGGGGCGCGTGCTGCATCAATTCGGACATGGCGGGCAGCTTATCGGGCCTCCGCGGCGAAAGAAACAGGTCTCGCGCTCTCCCGCATGGACGCGCAGACCTGGCATGAAGCAATAATGACCCTAAACGCCCAGATACCGCGATTTGGTCTCGGCATCCTCGGCCAGCTCGGCCGGGCGGCAGTGATGCACGATTTGCCCCTTACTGAGAATGTAGATGCGATCGGAGTGGCGGAGCACAAAGGCAAGCTGCTGCTCGACCAGAAGGATCGAGGCGCCGGTCGCTTTCAAAGTTTCAACCAGCCGGCCGAGTTCGCGCACCATGAGCGGCGCCAGCCCCTCGGTCGGCTCATCCATCAACAAGAGATCGGGGTTGCCGACGAGCGCCCGGCCGGCCGCGAGCATCTGCTGCTCGCCGCCGCTCAGCTTGTTGGCGGTCTGGCCGAGCCGCTCGGCGAGATTCGGAAACAGCGCGATTATCCGCTCCAGCGTCCATTGCACCGCGCCGCGGCGCCGCGCCGCGACTTCGAGATGTTCGCGTACCGACAGCGAGGGAAAGATGCGCCGGCCCTGCGGCACCAGCCCGACGCCGAGCCGCGCGATCCGGTGCGGGGACATGTGGGTGATCTCGGTGTCCTTGAACAGGATGCGCCCCTTTCGCGCCGGCGTCAGCCCGACGATCGAGCGCACCAGCGTGGTCTTGCCGACGCCGTTGCGTCCGATGACGGCGACCACCTCGCCGGGCTCGATGGCGAGCGAAATCCCCTGCAGGATGTGGCTTAAGCCGTAATAGGTGTGGATGTCCTCGACCTTGAGCACGGGCTCATTCCGCTCCCAGATAAATCTCGGTCACCTGCTTGTTGGCGCGGATGGCGGCCTCGTCGCCTTCGGCGATCAGCCGGCCCAGGTGCATGACCGCGATCCGGTCGGCAAGCTCGAAGGCCACGTCCATGTCGTGCTCGATCATCACGATCGTCATGTCGCGCGGCAGCTCGTGCACCATCGCGACGACGCGGCGCGTCTCCGCCGGCGACAGGCCGGCGGTCGGTTCGTCGAGCAGGAGGAGCCGCGGCTTGCCGGCCAGCGCCAGCGCAATCTCAAGCTGGCGCTGCTCGCCATAAGAAAGCGTGCGCACGATGCGCCGGGCGGTGGCGGCGAGCCCCCACCGATCCAACACTTGCTGGGCTTCGCCGTAAAGGCTGCGATAGCTCGACAGCGGCCGGATGAGCTGCATGCCGCGCCCGCTGGCGCCGCCGAGCGCGAGCAGGACGCTGTCGAGCGCCGTCAGCCGCGGAAACAGATTGGTGATCTGGAACGTGCGTGCCAAGCCAAGCCGCGCACGCCGATCGGGCCGCAGACGCGTGATGTCGAGGCCGAACAGTGCGATGCGGCCCGCGGAGGGCACGACGTTGCCCGAGATCGTGTGAAACAGAGTGGTCTTGCCGGCGCCGTTGGGACCGAGGAGAACGCGGCGCTCCCCCTCCTGCACGTCGAGCGAGATGTCTTTCAGCGCGGCGACGCCGCCGAAATTCTTGGAAACGTTTTCGACGGTCAGCGCGGTCATTTCGCGGCTCGGCGTTGGCGGAATTCGACCACGAGCCCGATCAGGCCGCGCGGCGCGAACAGCGTGACCAGCACGTAGATGATGCCCAGCACCAGAACCCAGTGCTCGGTCATCGAGCTGACGAAATCCTCGAGGTACACGATCAGCGCCGCGCCGATCGCGGGACCGAGCAGAGTGCCGGCGCCGCCCAATATCACCATGATCAGCGCCTCGGCCGACTGGACCACGTTCAGGTATTCCGGGCCGACGAAGCGGTTGTAATAGGCGTAAAGCGCGCCCGCGATCCCGGCGAAGAAGGCGGACAGCACGAACGCCACGTATTGATAGCGCCACACGTCGTAGCCGAGCGCCTGCATGCGCGACTCGCTTTCGCGAATGCCGCGCAGCGCGCGGCCGAAGGGCGAGTTGGCGATGGCGGCGAGCAACAAAGCGGCGACGCCGACGGTCGCCAGCACGAAGTGGTAGAACGAGACGGTATTATCGAGCGACCAGCCGAAATCGGGGCGCACTACGTTGGGCATGCCGTCGTCGCCGTTGGTGAGGGATCGCCAGCCGAAGGCGATGCTCCACACCACCTGGGCGAGAGCGAAAGTGATCATCAAAAAATAGCTGCCGCGCGCGCGCAGCGCCAGCGGAGCGAACAGCACGCCAGTCACGGTGGCGGCGGCAAGGGCCGCCGGAAAAGCGGTCGCGCTGTTCACACCTGCGCGCACCACCAGGAGCGCGACCGTATAGGCCGCCACCCCGAAATAGGTGGCGTGCCCGAGCGAGGCGAGCCCGGTATAGCCGAGAAGAAGGTCGAGGCTCATCGCGAACAGCGCGAAGATCAGCATCTTGGTCGCCAGCGCGACATAGTACCCGCGCACGACATCGGGCAGCGCAATGAGCAGCGCGAGAACCGCGAGCGCGCCGGCGAGGGACCAGATCCGCACCGTCATCGGCGACCGAACAGGCCGGTCGGCCGAACCACGAGAATGACGGCCATCGGCACGAACACGGTGAAGAGCGCGAATTCGGGAAAGTACGCCTTGCCGAAATTATCGAGAATGCCGACGAGCAACGCGCCCACCAGCGCCCCCCTGAGACTGCCGAGTCCGCCGACGATCACCACGACGAAAGCGAGGATCAGCACCTCGAAATCGGCGCCGGGATACAGGCTGAGCACAGGGCCGGCAAGAACGCCGGCCAAGGCCGCCAGCGCCGCGCCGACCGCGAAGACGAGCGTAAACAACAGCGATACGTTGATGCCGAGAGCGCGCGCTATCTCCGCATCGTCGACGCCTGCGCGCAGCATCGTGCCAAGCCGCGTATGCTCCTGAAACCACCACAATGCGCCGGCGACGGCTAGCCCGACCGCGATCAGGAACAGCCGGTAGACCGGATAGGCATAATCGCCCATAGGTACCGAGCGCGCGAAAATCTGCGGCTCGTTGAGCATCAGCGGGTTGCCGCCCCAAATCCACAGCGACAGGTCGGCGAAAATGAACAGGAAGCCGAAGGTCAAAAGCGTCTGCGGCAGCTCGTCGAGATGGAAGCGCCGCAGGAAGAACCGTTCGATTGCGGCGCCGACGAGCGCAATGGCCACGGCGGCAGCGATGAGCGCCAGAACGAAGCTCCCGGTGAGCCGCATCACTGTGAGACCGATATAACCGCCGACCAGATAGAACGAGCCATGGGTCAGGTTCAGAATCTTCATCAGCCCGTAGATGAGCGAAAGTCCGGCGGCGAGCAGGAACAGCAACATCCCGAACGCGACGCCGTTGAGCGTCTGAATCACCCAGATCATCGAGCAGCCCCGTCCCCGGCGATCGGCGATCGCCCCGGCGCCCGCGCCTTGCGCCGGCACCGGGACGCGTGTCCTAGTTCTTGGCCAAGAGCCTGGCGCAGTCGGTCAGCGAGTTCTTGGAATCCTTGTAGGTGTATTTGAACGATGCGAACTCCGCCTCGGTATAAGGCCAGAACTGGTCGACGTTCTTATAAGTAGCGATCGGCACGTTCGCCGGCTGCCCGTCGACCATCTCGACCTGGCGAATATACATGGACTGGATGACCTGGCCGTATTTATCGAGCGAAATCTCACCCTTCGGCGAGTCGAACTTGATGGCTTTGAGCGCCGCGATGAACTTCATCTTGTCGGAGAGATCGCCGTGGAGCGCATTGATCGCATCGACAATCGCATGCGCGCCGACGTAGCCGTTCGGCCCCTCGTTGGCCGGCAAGGAGTGCATCCTCTTTTGGAATTCGGCGACGAAGCGCTCGTTCTCGGGCGTCTTGAGCATCGGCGAGTAGAACAGAGCCGAATACATGCCGAGCGTGGCGGCGCCAAGTTGCGGCAGATTCGGTTCGTAGACGAGCCCGGCATACAGGTCGAGCACCGGCAGCTTGCCCTTGAGGCCGAAGTCGGAATATTGCCGCGCAAGCCGCAGCCCGTCCGCGCCCGGCTCGAATGTCACCACGGCGTCGACATTGCGGTCGAGAGTGGTGAGATACGGTCCGAAATCGGGGGTATCGATCGGCGGCCACTCGGCCTGGGTGACCTTGCCGCCGAGCCTGCAGAAGGCTTGCGCGAAGGCGAAGTTCACGTCGACGCCGCCGGCGTAATCGGAGCCGATCATGGCGACCTTGCGCCAGCCTTTCTTGTAGGCCCAATCGGCGCCGACGGCCGCGACCATGCGGCCATTCTGCGACGTCCGCACCAGGTAGGGATTGACGAGCGGGCCCGGCATCGTCAGTTCGTCGGCGCCGGCGTCGCCCGACAGCACCAACGGCTCCTTGTTGTCGCGCGAGAAGGCATTGAGGGCAATCGCCGCACCGGACGTGACCACGCCCGTGAGCACCGCGACGCCGTCGCCCTGCACCAGCTTGCGCGCCTTGGTCACGGCGACGTCGGGCTTGCCCTGCGTATCCTCCACGAACAGTTCGAGCGGGTGGCCGCCGGCCTTGTTACCGACCTTGTCGAAATACATTTTCAGGCCGGTCAGGGTTTGCTGGCCATTGACGGCAAAATTGCCCGACAGCGGCACCAAGATGCCGATCTTGATCGGCTCGGCCGCGCGAGCCGCAAGGCTCGGCACGGCGAACAGCAGCGCGGCGACACCGGCCGTGGCGATGGCGCGCAGCCCGCAGCGGCGCGCCGGGCCTTCGTCCGCATGCGGCGCGATCGTCAAGTCAAACGGCACTGTGTTTTCACTCATCATGGCGCTTCCCCTTGTTATGGCCGCGAGGCGCTTGCGTGGCATTGCGTTCTCGCGTCGTGACTCCCCCGCTCCGGCATCGGCTCTATCGATCGAACGCGGGCGCGACACTTGCAAGCGCGAAGTGACGAATACCGCGAAGATGGAGCACTTTCCGCACCGGGTCATTTTGAATAACGCGCGTTCGATCCGACGTTCCGCCTGGAACCGTGCACGCACGATATACCCGCGGGTCGCAGCCGGCTAGGCGGATTCCGCCGATGCAACGGCGCAGTCTGTCGCACTTGCGGCGGCACAGTGTAGGAATCCGCCGCGTCCCGTCGTCCGAGACGAAGCCGTCACGATGCGGAGTGCCGCGGACGCGCGGAAAGGCAATTCACTCCGCCGCCGCGGCCTTCGCCGCCGCCTGCTCGCGCACGAATTTCGCCAGCGCCAGGTGGTCGACCTTGCCGGAGCCGAGCAGCGGCAGCTTGTCGAGCACGATCACTTCCGACGGCAGCATCAGCTCGGAGGCGTGTTTGCTCCGCGCGTAGGCCTGGAAGTCGGAGCGCGTGGCGCCGTGCTTGTCGGTGATCAGAATGAGACGCTCGCCCTTGCGCGCGTCGGGCACCGCGGTCACGGCGGAAACGTTGTCCGGCCACAGATCGGCGGCCAGCATCTCGACGGCGGCGAGCGAGATCATCTCGCCGCCAACCTTGGCGAAGCGCTTGGCGCGGCCTTTGATGGTTATGAAACCTTGCGCGTCGATGCCGACGATGTCGCCGGTATCGTGCCAGCCGTCCGGCGGCGGTTCGAGCACGCCGGGCCGGTCGGCGCGCAGATAGCCGAGCATCACGTTCGGTCCGCTGACGTAGAGGCGGCCGCCCTCCTCGACGCCGTCGACGCGTTCGAGCTTCGCCGTCATGCCGGGAAGCAGGCGGCCGACGCTGCCGAATTTGTTGAACATCGGCGTGTTGAGCGCCAGCACCGGCGAGGTCTCGGTCAGGCCATAGCCTTCGAGAATGCGCAACCCGAATTTTTCCAGATAAATCTCGCGCGTCGATTCGCGCACCGGCTCGGCGCCCGCGAGTACGTAGCGCAGCGAGCGGAAATCGTACGGATTGGCCATACGCGCATAGCCGTTGAGGAACGTGTCGGTGCCGAACAGCACGGTCGCGCACACGCCGTATACCAGTTCGGGCACGGTGCGATAATGCAACGGAGAGGGATAGAGGTAGATCGGCACGCCGGAAATCAACGGCAGCACCACCCCGCCGGTGAAGCCGAACGAGTGGAAGATCGGCAGCGCATTGAACAGCCTGTCCTCGCGTCCGAAATCGATGCGGGCCGCACATTGCGCGACGTTGGTCAGCATGTTGCGGTGAGACAGCACCACGCCCTTGGGGAGGCCTTCGGTGCCGGAGGTGAACAGGATCACCGCCCAGTCGTCGGGCTTGCGGGCGACCAGCGGCTTCTTCCAGTTCAACAGGCCGCGCAGCTTGTCGAACGCGGTGAGCGTCTTGCGAACGTCTTCCAGATAGACGATGCGCACGACCTTCTCGAGGTGGCCGACGAGATTTTCCAGCCGGGCCTTTTCCACGAAAGTACGCGAGGTGAGAATGGTGTCGATTTCCGCGGCGCGGCAGGCGCCCAGAATGTTGGCCGCGCCGGCGGTGAAATTGATCATTGCCGGCACGCGGCCGGCAGACATCACCGCAAACAGCGTGACCACCGCGCCGTTCGAGGTCGGCAGCATGATGCCGAGAGCGCGCGCTTCGAGCGCCAGCGGCATCAGCTTGGCGCCGAGGATGGCAACCGCCTGCAGAAACCGCCGGTAGGTCAGCCGGCCGCTGACCGGATCTTCGATCGCCGGCCAGCTTTTGCCGTGGACTTTCGCCGCCTCGATCAGCGCTTCGACCACGGTGCGGTCGGTCGGGGCGCTGCGGAACATCAAGTCGGACATGATCTCGTAGAGCGCCGCGCCCGCGGCCTGCCGCCGCCTGCGGCCCTTGAGTTTTTCGTCGATTTCGAGCTTCAGCGGTTCGAGCGCCGTGACGGTAATTCTTGGAAACAGCCGCCGGCGCACCTGCGACCGCTTCAGCCGGCTGAAGACGGTCGCCGCCGGCCCATCGATATGCACCGGCACCACCATCGCTTCCGACTTGTCGGCGATCATCGCGGCGCCGTCGTAGATTTTCATCAGGCTGCCGGTGACGGTGATGCGGCCTTCGGGAAAAATGACCAGCGTGTCGCCGTTGCGCACCGCATTGATGATCGCGCGCAGCGAAAACGGCTTGAGCGGATCGAGCGCCATGGTGCGCACGAATTTGAGGAACGGCTGGATCCACCAATGGCGCGACATCGCCACGTCGATGGCAAAGACCGGGCGCTTGGGCAAAAGCGACATTGCCAGCGGCGGATCGAGGAAGCTCACGTGGTTGAGCGCGACGATGGCGTTGGGGCCGGCCTTGTCGACGTTCTCCAAGCCCTTCACTTCGAGACGATAGAAGGCGCGAAACACGATGGAGAGGAAATCGATGATCCAGTTCGCCGGCATGGTGCGGCCGATGGCGACCGCCACGACAAGATTGCCGACGCCGATGAGCGCGAACAGGATCGGCACCCCGAAGCCGAGATTCTGCAACAGCGCCTGAACCAGCGCGCCGACGACCATGAACGCGGCGTTCAACACGTTGACGCCGGCGACCACGCGAGCGCGGCGATCCGGGCGCGCCCACGCCTGCACTGCGGCAAATGTCGGCACCACGAACAGGCCGCCGCCGATCGCCAGCCCGGCGAGATCTACGGCGATGTGAATGCTGCGCGGCGCGGCGAAGAAGCCGCCTATTCCCAATGGAGTAACGGATGGCACGAAGCCATGTGCGATCCAGCCGAGATCGAGCGAGAACAGCCCGAGCAGCACCGCGCCGAACAATGTCGGCAGGATGACAATGCGGCCGGCGGCGAGCCATGCCGCAAGCCCCGAGCCTAACGCCACCGCCACCGAAAAGACGGTGAGGAAAAGAGTGATCACCGCATCGGTGCCGTTGATGTTGACGTGCACGAGCGGCAGCAGCAGCGACAGGACCAGCGCGCCCACGAGCCAGAACCAGCTCACCACGATAGCGCCCCACCACAGCCGCGGATCTTCGCGCAGCTCTTTGATGAGGTCCGCCGTGGAGGACATGATGTTGCGCTTGATCGCGAGATTGGGCGCGCCCTCGCCGGTGCGCGGTATCAACAGACTCGACAGCCAGCTCGACAGCGCCGTCAGCAGCATAAGCCAGACGAAGTGGATTGGATTGCTGGTGCTGTTGGCGGCAATCCCGGCAAAGATGGTGCCGAGCAGAATGGCGAGAAACGTGCCGGCTTCGATCAGCGCGTTGCCGGCCGGCAACTCGGAGCGGGCGAGATGGTCGGGCAGAATGCCGTATTTGATCGGACCGAACAGCGTCGCCAGCGTACCGAACATAAACAGCGCGACGAACAGCAAGATGACCGAATGAAAAGCAAAGCCGACGACGGCCAGCGCGGCGGCGCCCATCTCGGTGAGTTTGATGCGCCGAGCGATAAAGGCTTTGTCGTAGCGGTCGGCGAGTTCGCCGCCGAGCCCCGACAGAAAGAAGAACGGCGCGATGTAGACCGCGCCCGCAAGCGTGATCAGGGCTGCGGAATTGGCGCCGGCGATCTGGGCCAACACGACGAAGCTGAGCGCGGTCTTGAGGAAATTGTCGCCGAACGCCGCGAAGAACTGGCAGAAGAACAAGGGTGCGAAACGCCGCCTCGTCATCAGGGATTTGAACATCGCTCTCCCGCCGTTGTCGTCGTGCCGGTCTCGATCCGCCAGTTTAGACGGCGGCGCGGTCGCTGGCGACAAGGCAACCGTAACCGATTGTTTTCAACAATGAAAACTAATTTTACCGCACAATTGATGGGCCAAAAGCAATGGCCTATCGTGCCGCGAAGCGGCCGAATTCGGCGATGTGACCGGCGCAATGGAAAGGGATGGACACAATGAAGCTCAAGGACCAGGTGGCGGTCGTGACCGGCGCCGGCCGCAATATCGGCGAGGAAATCGCCAAGCTGTTCGCCGCCGAGGGCGCCAAGGTCGCCCTCGTCGATATGGACAAGGCGCGCGGCGAGCGCGCTGCCGATGCGATTAAGGCGGCGGGCGGCGACGCCACTTTGTTCGTAGCCGACGTGTCCAAGGGCAGCGATGTCGCGGCTTTGGTCAAAGCCATCGTCGCCCGCTACGGCCGCATCGACATCCTGGTCAACAACGTCGCCATCTCCGACAACAAGCACATTTTCGACATCAGCGAAGAGGAATGGGACCGCGTGCTGGCGGTGACGCTGAAAAGCCAATTCCTCATGGCGCAGCAAGCCGGCAAGCAAATGGCCGCGCAGGGCGGCGGCGGCCGCATCGTCAACATCGGCTCCACGTCCGGCTTCACGGGACGAAGCCGCGCCATCGCCTATTCGGCCGCCAAGGGCGGCGTCGCGAACCTCACCCGCGCCATGGCGGCACAGCTCGCCCCGCATAAAATCCGCGTCAACGCCATCGTGCCGAACAAGATCGGCTCCCCGGTCGGCAAGGACGAGTTCGATCCCTCGCGTCCGGTGCCCAACATGGCGAAACGGCCCGGCCAGCCGGAAGAAGCCGCCAAGGCGGTCCTGTTTCTGGTGAGCGACGATTCCTCGTTCGTCTGGGGCGCCAACCTGTTCGTCGACGGCGGCGTCTCGGCGATGGATTTGTCGTAACGGATTTATTCGCCCGGCAGCGCGATCAGAGAGAAAAACCGTCACGATCCGCTCAATAAGAAGGCAATCCGCCGGGCGATGCGCGTCAAGGAAATACCGCCAGCTGCGCGACCATTTCGCCAAAATCCGGGAAACGAAGGACCACGTTGATCGTTACCAGAAAGCCGATCGTGCAGAATGCGACGGTAGCCTGCAGGTCGCGATTCGAAATTACCGCGATTAATCGGGACCATCCGGTCCCTGCCGCCGATGGGCGCGCATATGATCGTGCGGCAACGGACGGAAGCTCGCCTCGCATGGGCATGTCGTCACTCCGGTTAGTGCCAAACCGGTCTTGCACGATACGTGCCAGCCTCATTGCGGCAAAAATCTGTAGCGGCGATGAAATTCACCGCCCCATACTAATTAGATTTTGTCATCAACTTTTCGTCAGACGATTGGTTTTTCGTAATCTTGCGTTCCGCGCCGGCTGCGCAGTCGCGGGTAAGTAAAACTAGCCATACTTCACCGGTCTGTTGCCGGTCCAATTCGGCGGATTGCTCGCCTTGATGCGGCGCGCTTCCTTGACCAGCTCTTTGATGGCGCCGGTGATCGGCAGCGACAGGCCGGCCTTGTCGGTCATGTCGGCGACGATCTGCATGTCCTTCAGCGCCCAGGTGAAGGAGACACGGTCCCATTCCTTCAGCGAGTCCGACGCGGCAGAACTCGTAAGCAGCGCATCGCGCAATTTGACGAGATCGACGCCGGTTGTTTCCGCGAGCCGGCCGGCTTCCATGACGCCACAGGCGTTGAACCACAGCATCAGATTGTTGATCGCCTTGCCGACCTGGCCGTTGCCGACTTCGCCCAGATGGACGACGTCGGAGGCAAAAGTGGAGTAGACCGGCCGCGCGCGGTCAACGATTTCGGTCTTGCCGCCAACGAGAGCGAGCAATGTTCCCTCGTCGGCCGCAAAGCGGCCGCGGCAGATCGGCGCGTCGATCACTTCGATGCCGTTTGCTGCGACGCGCGAAGCGAGATTTTTCATATTATCGGGCTTCGCCGTCGACGATACCGCAATGATCGAGCCGCGCGCCATGGTCTCCGACAAGCCATTCTTGCCGAACACGACTTCGTTGACCTCGTCGTCATAGCCGACGCCGAGGATGACGATATCGCTCGCCTTGCCGACGTCGGCCGGCGTGGTGAGGACGGCAGCCCCCAAGGCGCGCGCCGCGTCGCGCTGCCTATCGCTAATGTCGCAGACCGTGACCGCGTAGCCCTTGGTGATAAGGTGCTTGAGCATGGCGAGCCCCATGCGTCCCGCACCGACAATGCCAACCCGCTCTTTCGTGCCGTCCGCCATCTCTTTGCTCCCGAATTTCTCAGCTCGTTTCCCGGGCGCAGCGCAGCACGAAGTGGTGCGCTGCAGACCCGGGATCATTACGAATTCCGAGTCTTTTACGATCCCGGATCAGCGGTGCACCGCTCCGCTTCGCTGCGCGCTGCACCGCATCCGGGAAACATCACGAGCCGCCATACTCGCGCTCCGCCGCCGCGGCCGAGACGTAGCCTTCCGCAATATCGCGCGCGAGCGCGGCGCGGTCGCGCTTTTGCGGATCGCCGTAGCCACCGCCGCCGGCACTTTGTAACAAGAACCGTTCGCCTGCGCACAGTTCGTACCGCCCGGACGCCGGAGTTTCCCGCTCGTTTTTCGTGCCCAGCCGGATCACGAAGCGGCTGCGGCTGCCGGGCCTGCCGCCGGCAACGCCGTTCGGCGGGAATTTGGCGCGATCGTAGCGGCGCACCACCGTCGCATCCTGCAGCAATTCGTAGGTGCGTCGGAACGAAAGCCCGCCGCGAAACTCGCCGGCGCCGCCGGAATCGGCGACGAGATCGAACGTGAGGATGCGGCAAGGAAACTCGGATTCCAGAATCTCGATCGGCGTGATGTGCAGATTGCTCAAATGCGTCGCCAGCGCCGAGGCGCCGTCGTTGCCGTTGCCGCCCCCATAGGCCGAACCAAGGATTTCATATTGCATGGACGGCTGGCCCGGGCGTCCGCCGTCCTTCCAGGAAATAAGCAGCGCGCCGCTCGACCCGGCGTTGGCCACCGCGCGCCTGGGGCAGAACGGCGCCAGCGCTTGCAGGATGACGTCGACGAGTTTCAGATTGGCCGCCTGATAGGAACTCACCGGCGCCGGCGCGCTCGCATTGGTGACGGTGCTCGGCGCGTAGACAAAGCGCACCACCTCGCGCATGCCGTCGTTGAAATGCAGCTTCGGATCGAGCGCGCCGATCAGGCAATAGAACACGCAAGCCTCGACCATCGAGGGACGCAGATTGACCGGACCCTTTGCCTGCCGGTCGCTGTTGCTCAGATCGAAGGTAATTTCGCCCTTTTCGACGCGCACGGTGACGGCAAAACGCACCGGCCGGTCGAGCTCGACGCCGTCGTTGTCCATAAATCCTTCGGCCGAAGCCTCGCCGTCCGGCAGCGTCTCGATCGCCGCGCGCAATTCTTCGGCAGCGCCTTTGAGCAGCGCCGCGAACGCGTCCATGACCGCGGCGACCCCGAACTGTTCGCCGGTTTGCAGAATGCGATCGGTGCCCATCTGCGTCGCTGCCATCTGCGCGTGCATGTCGCCGCGCACCAGCTCGGGCTGCCGGCTGTTGGCGAGGATGAGACGCTCCAGATCGGCATTGAAGGTGCTGCGCGAATAGATTTTCACCGGCGGCAGCAGCAGACCTTCCTGAAAAATTTCCGTGGCATTGGCCGAAGTGGAGCCCGGCATGGTGCCGCCGACATCGGCCTTGTGCGCGATCGATCCGGAGAAACCAACAAGCGTTGCGCCGGAAAGAATCGGCGCCACAAAGGCCATATCGGAGACGTGCGGCAGGCCGCCCTCGTAAGGATGATTGCAGACGAACATGTCGCCGGCATGGATGTCATCGCCGTAGCGCTGCGAGATTTTGCCGACCAGGTGACGATAGACCGGCGCGTGAAAGAACATCGGCGGCGCCACGATGAGCCCGCCGCGGCAATCGAGAATCACGCAGGAGAAATCGCGCGACTCGCGGATGATGGTCGAATAGCCCGAACGGTAAAAATGGTAGTGCATCTCCTGCATCAGGCTGGAGATGCGGTTGCGCACGACCTGCGTGGTGATGGCGTCGACCATCTTTTCCGAACGTCCGTCTCGGCTGTCGCTGGCAAGCGACGCATTCGCCGGACGAGCGTCTTACATATTTATGGCGCGATTTGCCACCGCCAGCGCCGCCTCCTTCACCGCCTCGCTCAGCGTCGGATGGGCGTGACAGGTGCGGGCGATATCCTCGGACGAGGCGCCGAACTCCATGGCGATTGCGGCCTCGCCGATCATGGTTTCGGCGTCGGGTCCGAGAATATGCACGCCAAGCACGCGGTCGGTCTTGGCGTCGGCGAGGATTTTGACGAAGCCTTCGGTCGCCAGATTGGCCCTGGCGCGGGCATTGGCGGTGAACGGGAATTTGCCGACTTGGTAGGCGATGCCGGCGTCCTTCAGTTCCACCTCGGTTTTGCCCACACTGGCGATTTCCGGATGCGTGTAGACGACGTTGGGGATCACGTCGTAGTTCACATGCCCCGCCTGGCCGGCGAGGATTTCGGCGACCGCGACGCCTTCGTCCTCGGCCTTGTGCGCGAGCATCGGGCCGGCGATCACGTCGCCGATGGCGTAGATGCCGGCGACGCTGCTGCGGAAATGCGGATCGACGATAACCCGGCCGCGATTGTCCCGTTTCACGCCGGCCGCATCGAGGCCGAGACCTTCCGCGTAAGGCGCGCGGCCGATCGCGACCAGCACGACATCGGCTTCAATCATCCCCGCCGCACCGCCGGACACTGGCTCGACCTTCACCTGGAGCACCTTTCCGGATGTATCGACCGCGGTGACTTTCGAGGACAGTTTGAAAACGATCCCCTGTTTCTGCTGGATACGATGAAATTGGCGAGCGATCTCGCTGTCGATGCCGGGCAGGATGTGATCGAGAAACTCGACGATCGTTACTTCGGCGCCGAGCCGCCGCCATACCGAGCCGAGTTCGAGCCCAATGATGCCGGCGCCGACGACGAGCAGTTTTTGCGGGACCTTGGGAAGCTCGAGCGCGCCGGTCGATGACACGATGCGCTTCTCGTCGATGTCGACGCCGGGAAGCCGCGCCACGTCGGAGCCGGTGGCGATGACGATGTTCTTCGTCTCCAGCGTCTGCGTCTTGCCGCTTTCGTCTTTTACTTCGACCTTACCGGTCGCGACAATGCGGCCGGCACCATGAAACGCCTCGATCTTGTTCTTCTTGAACAAAAAGTCCACGCCTTTGACGTTGCTCTCGACGTTCTGATCCTTGTATTTGAGCAGCGCGGCGAGATCGACGCTCGGCGTGCCGACCTTGATGCCCATTTGCGCAAAGCTGTGGCCGGCCTGTTCGTAGAGCTCGGAGGCGTGCAGCATCGCCTTCGAGGGGATGCAGCCGATATTGAGGCAGGTGCCGCCAAAGGTTGCGCGCTTCTCCACCACGACGGTCTTCATGCCAAGTTGCGCCGCGCGAATGGCGCAGACATAGCCGCCGGGGCCGGTGCCGATGACGATGAGGTCGTAAGGCATGATTCTTTCTTTGCTGATTCAAGAGCCGTTTGATCGCGTTCTAGTCTCCTAAATATGACTGATTCTTTTTTAGCCATCCGGGCGGTAGTCTAACGAACGGTTTGCCGGCCCTGTTATTCTCTAAAATCTCTCGGGGAACTCATAGTACTCGACGCGGTTGGATAAAGCGTTGAGTTGATTCATAAAAGCGATTCCTTGCCTGGCAGCGAAGGATCGCACTCATGCAATCGATATTCTCGAACGCGTTATGCAGGGCGGTAGCCAAACACATCGGTCTGTCGGCGACAAGGCGAGAAACGCTGTCGTGGCTGGCGCTGTTGATTATGCAGCACGGAACGATCGGCCTGTGGCGGCTGGCGGCCTACGTGGCAAGCGCAGCGCGGACGGCTTCGATGCAGCGGCGGTTTTATCGCTTCTTCCAGTTTGTACGGCTCGACGGTGCGCACTCGGCGCGCGTAGTGGTCGAGCTGCTGGGCATTTCCGGCAAGCCGTGGATTCTGGCGTCGCCGTTCGCTCTCGGTCTCAATACGCTCCGCAAAATCTTCGCCGCCGCAAGTCCCGATCAAATAATCGCTTTCCCCGCCCAACTCCTGTCCCCAAAACTCCCCCTCAAACCCTTGCTCTCTTTGGCCTTTCGATAGCGGGTCGAGTACACTGGCTCATGCTAGCCTCACGCGGGAGAGGGAGACTTCCGCGCGACGCGCAGAAGCCGGGTGAGGGCCGTCAGTTCGGCACTTATTGCTCGGCCTTCACCCGGTCAGCAGCCGCGCTGCTTGCCGGCGACGCCCGCAAGCGGCGAGGAAAACGCGATCGCGTTTCCCGCCTTCGTTCCCCCGCTTGGAATCGCGGCCGCGATGTCCTAGATACGCACGCGGTGGAATGGGCGCATAGCTCAGTTGGTAGAGCAGCTGACTCTTAATCAGCGGGTCCAAGGTTCGAGTCCTTGTGCGCCCACCAGCCTTCGCCAGCGGAGCGCAGCGAAGGCTGCCGCGCCGAAGCCCTAAAGGGCGAACGCGGGCATTGCATCCGCGAGCTATTTCGCGCTTACGCTCGCTTGTGAATCGCCCGCCAAATGCGGTCCGAGGTGTAGGGCATATCGAGCTGTCGAACGCCCATCGGCTTGAGCGCATCCAGCACCGCATTGGCGAGCGCCGGGACCGAGCCGGTGGCGCCGGCCTCGCCGGCGCCTTTGGCGCCGAGCGGATTGGCCGGCGACGGCGCGCCGCAATCGATCAGCGCGATCGGCGGCAGATTATCGGCTCGCGGCATGAAGTAATCCATGAAGCTGCCGGACAGGAGCTGGCCGCTGTCGGGGTCGTAGTCGATATGCTCGCCGATGACCTGGCCGAGGCCCTGCATGAGCCCGCCATGCAATTGGCCCTCGACTAGCGCGCGATTGTAGATCGTGCCGCAATCGTCGGCGGCGACGTAATTGACCACCGCAAGCTCTCCGGTGTCCGGGTCGATCTCGACCTCGGCGACATGCGCGCCTGAGGGAAAGGCGCTGGCGAGATCGATGGTCGTATTGGTGTCGAGCGGATGATTGGGCTCGCTCCACTTTCGTTCGATCAGCGATTGGATGCCGACGGTGAGATCGGTGCCGGCGACTTTGTATTGACCGCTTTCGAAGACAACATCGCCCGGCGCAACTTCGAATTCGCTCGCCGCCAGTTTGCGGCCCTTCTCGACGATTTCCTTGGCAGCGGCCTGCAGCGCGCTGCCGTGGCTGATCAGCGAGCGCGAACCGAAGGAGCCGGTACCGGCGAGTTTCGGCGCCGCGACATCGTTGTAACGCAGTTCGATTTTGTCGGCCGGGATACCCAGAACGTCCGCCACCAGCATGGGGAATACGGTTTCGTGTCCCTGTCCCGACGGACCGGCATTCGAATACATCGCCAGGCGACCGCCCGGTTCGATGCGGATTTCGGCCTGTTCCTTGCCCAGGCCGCCCGACGGTTCGAGAAACAAAGCAAGCCCGACGCCGCGCAGCTTGCCGCGACGCTTGGCTTCCTGCCGCCGCTTGGCAAAACCATTCCAATCCGCCGCCAGCAATGCCGTCGCCAGCAGGCGAGCCGGGTCGGCGCTGTCGTAATTCGAATTTGTCGGCGTGCGCATCGGGAACATGTCTTTGCGCAGAAAATTCCGCCGGCGAAGCTCGACCGAATCGATTCCCGTAGCGGCGGCGGCTTCTTCGACCAGCCGTTCCCAAAGATAAGCGACATTCGGCCGTCCGGCGCCGCGGTAAGCCGTCGTCGGCGTCGTGTTCGTGAAGATCAGCCGATGCCGGCCGTAAATGGCGATGACGTTATAAAGGCTGATCGCCGAGCTGGTCGGCGCCGCGACGGTATTGATAAGCGGGCCCGCATTGCTGCAGAAGGCGCCAAGGTTGACCAGCCATTCGACCCGCAAGGCGACGAAACGGCCATCGCGATCGAGGCCCAGCTCGCCGGTCAGATCGGCCGCTCGCCCATGATGATCCCCGGAGATCGTTTCCGAGCGCGTTCCCGTCCATTTGACGGTACGCCCAATCTTTTTGGCAGCCAGCAACACGGCGAGAAATTCCGGATAGACCTCGTTCCTCACGCCGAAGGCGCCGCCGACGTCGGCGGAGCGAATGCGGAAGCGGTCCGCGGGCAGTCCGGTGATCTGCGACAGCGCGTTCTTGAGGTCCGTCGTCCCTTGGGTCGGCGCGCTCAGCTCAAACGCGTCGCTCGCCGCATCGTAAGACGCGACGCAGGACTTCGGCTCCATCGGATTGCCGGCAATTCGTTGCGCCCGCACCTGCGCGCGAACGACGTGGGCCGCGGCCGCCATCGCCTCCTCGGCGGCTTGTCGATTGCCGTATTCGTACTCGAACGCCAGATTGCCGGGCACATCGTCGTGGATGCGCGCGGCGCCTGCGGCGCTCGCGTCGCCGGCCTCGACGAGCACCGGCAGGTCCTCGTATTCGACCTCGACGCGTTCGGCGGCGTCCTGCGCGATGTGCTCCGACTCGGCGACAACCAAAGCCACAGGCTCGCCGACAAAACGGACCCGTTCATGCGCCAAGGCGTATCGCGGCGGAACGCGGAGCGAGCTGCCGCCGACCCCTTTGAAGAAAGCCATCGCCGGCATGCCCTTCCAGCCGGCGGCCGCCACATCGGCACCGGTCAGAATGTCGAGGACGCCGGGCGTAGCGCGCGCTTGCTCCGCGCCAATACGCGCGATTTTCGCGTGCGCCCGATCGCTGCGCACGAAATACGCCGCCGCCTGTCCGCTGGTATTGACATCGGCCGTGTAACGGCCGCGGCCGGTGACGAGCCGCCAGTCCTCGCGGCGGCCGGCGAACTTTCGATCGGACAAATTTTGCTCCGCTATGCTGGCGGCTACCGCTGCCGACGGGCAATGGAGCAATCTTGGCCGTCCTGCGCAAGCCGCTTCTGGCAGGGCCAATCCAGGCACATCATCACAAGACGCGGCGGCGGATTTCCTCGATGATGATGCTGTTGTCGGCGTCGCCCTCGCCGTGGCGCATGCAGGCTTCGAGCGCCTCGGCATGAACTTCCAGGAGCGGCAGCTTTTGGCCGGCGTGGTGCGCCTGGTCGAGCATGAGATGGACATCCTTCAAATGCTGGCGCACGTAGCCTTGCGGCGCATAATCGCCGCTCACCATTTTCGGTCCCTTGGTATCCATGACCTGCGAGGCCGCCGCCGAAGCGCGCGCCACGCGTAAAAATGCCGCCGGGTCGAGCCCGACACGTTCGGCGAAGACCAGACCTTCCGCAAGTGCCATGCGGTTCAGCCCGAGAATGAGATTGACGGCGAGCTTGGCGCGGCCGCCGTCGCCGACCTTGCCGATGTGAAAGCGTTTGGGGAACAGCACGTCGAGCACGGGCGCGGCAGCTTCGGCGATCGCCGCGTCGCCGCCGATGAGGCCGACGCCGTCGCCGCGGCGAACCTGCTCGCTGGTGCCCGACACCGGCGTTTCCAAAAAGCGCAAGCGGCCCGCCACGCGCGCGCCGAGCGCCGCGATGCGGTCCGGATCGCAGGTGCTGGTGCACAGAACGATCTTGCCGGAAGCGGCGGGCAGGAGATCGCGCTCGACGACCTCCTCGACCTGATCGGTATTGAAGACGGCGAGCACAATCGGATCGCAATCGCGCGCGATGTCGGCAAGCGATGCGCTGCGCGCGCCCAATTGCGCGAGGTGCTCATTCTTCGCCGGATCGATGTCGAAGCCGATCGCCGAAAAGCGCGCATTCGTAAGGCGACGTGCATAGACCTCACCCATCAGCCCGAGACCGACGATGCCGACCGGAGTGCGTTCAGCCATAGGACAGGCTATTTCTTGTAGAGATCGATGATCTCAATGCAGTTACCGTCGGCATCGTGGAAATAGGCGTGACGCCCCGGAAAGGTGGTGTGTCCCTCGTCCGAATATTTGATCATCTCGACGCCGCGCGCCTTCATGATCGCCAAGGCCCGGTCGAATTCCTCGGGCTCAACCATGAACGCGTGATGGTGGGCGTCCTCGCCGGGCGCATTCGGATTCACATGAGTGGGTATTTTGGCGAGCACGAAATAGCTGCTTCCGCATTGCATGAATGAATAGCGCTCGTTGGAGCGCATATGCTTGCAGCCGAGCACTTCCGAGTAGAATTTTGCTGCGGCGACGTGATCTCGTACACCGATGGTAAAGTGCAAAATTCCGGCCGTCCTGATCGTGTCGGAAGCCGATACTGCCGATGTCGCGAGTGCGGTATCTGTCATGGCTCGCTCCTTCGCATGTTACAATCGCGCTTTCGCGGAAATGGAATCTTCCATGATCGCGCGGCCATTTCAATCCAGTGGCCGTGTATCTGCGGCGCGGTCCCTCTCCGCGTAGCGCGCGGAAGACAAAGCGATCCCGTTCTCGCGGCGCGTTCTCCTCCTTCTCCCCGCGTGCGGGGAGAAGGTCGGGATGAGGGGGCCTCTCCGCTGGGCTGAGATACGCGGGACTGTCTGCAACGCCGCCGCACGATCGGGAACGCTCAGAATCGCGGAGAGGCCCCCTCACCCGCCGCGCTTCGCGCGGACGACCTCTCCCCGCACGCGGGGAGAGGTAACAAAGCGACCTCCTTCTCGCGGCGCGTTTTTTTGTTCGCGTCCGAGCTATGAGCAAGCCATTCCAAAAACCTCGCCGCTTTCCCGACCTTCGTCAGATCGATCCGGCAGTGGAGGGCCGGATCCATCACGGTCGGGCGCG
>Ga0207416_1002342_pt1 | contig 21057 bp, 18 predicted proteins | sample PaiPotPPM11metaG_FD_184107 | JGI IMG/M metagenome (GOLD analysis project Ga0207416, IMG submission 184107) | Iron sulfur acid spring bacterial and archeal communities from Banff, Canada, to study Microbial Dark Matter (Phase II) - Paint Pots PPM... ...
CCTCGGAGGTGGCCAGGGCAGTCGCGGCCAGGCTGGGTTCGACCTGGCGCTTGGGCTGGGGCTTGGTGCCGAGCAGCCGCACCTCCACCCGGAGCGCGTCCTCCTGGACCTGGAAGTTGATGCGCACCTTGGCGTCCTCGATGCCGGCCGCCGCGGCGGTGCGGATGGTGTGCTCGCAAGCCTCGGCGATGGCGATGTTGAGTTCGTCCAGCGCCTCCAGCCCCAGACCGGCAACGCTGGCCATTCCTGCCGCCACCCGCTTGGCGACCACGATGTACTGGGGATCGGCGGGGATCCGCAGCTCGGTTGCCTCGGCGGTCCTCTGAGCCATCACCTCAGTGCTTGCCCCTCCCGGCTCGAACTCAAACCTGGCCGATGGCCCCGGGGGCTCCCGCAGGCTCTTGGCTCCGATCCCTCGAACACCAGGTGGGTGCGCCGCACACGACTTTCCACATCCTCTCCAGGAGGCTCGTGGGCCGTCAGCGATGTTGGCGCTCCCGAGAAATCAACACTAGGGTCGGGTGCATTTGTCCGGCGGGGCCCCGGGCCCGCTGCCACCCTAGCACGGCTCACTTCGGCTGTGTCTCCGTCGATCCCTTGGGCTTGGGCAACAGCGCCAGGCCCACCTCCGCCAGCTGCTCCGGCGAGACCGGGGTCGGCGCCCCGGTCAGGGGATCGGCCCCGGTCTGGGTCTTGGGGAAGGCGATCACCTCGCGGATCGAGGGCTCTCCCACCCCCACCATCACCATCCGGTCGATGCCGGCCGCGAATCCTCCGTGGGGAGGAGCGCCGTAGCGAAAGGCCGAGATCAAGAAGCCGAACTTGCGCTGGGCCTCCTCCGAGCTCAGTCCCAGGGCAGCGAAGATGGCCCGCTGCTGGTCGGGATTGGTGATCCGCAGCGAGCCACTGCCGAGTTCGACCCCGTTGCAGACGATGTCGTAGGCGCGGGAGCGAACCCGAAGCGGGTCGCTCTCGAGCAGGGGCCAGTCATCGGGATGGGGCTGGGTGAAGGGATGGTGCACCGGGGTCACCCGGCCGTCGGCGCCTCGCTCGAAGAGCGGGAACTCGGTGATCCAGAGGAAGTCGAAACGGCCCTCGGGAATCCAGCCCAGCTGGCGAGCGGCATGGAGGCGGACCGCGCCCAGGGAGGTGGCGGCGACCTCCTCCTCGCCGGCGGTGAAGCAGACCAGGTCACCGTCCTCCAAACCCAGCTGATCGGTGAGCTGGCCCATCTCGAGCTCCGAGAAGAACTTGGCGATCGAGCCCTCGTACTCACCGCCGCGCCGCCAGAGGTAGGCCAGGCCCCGGGCCCCATAGGTGCGGGCCACCTGTAGCCACTCCCCCTCCAGGTCGCCGCGAGTGAGTTCGCCCCCTCCCGGCACCCGCAGGGCCAGCACTTTGCCCCCCGCCTCCAGCGCCGCCGCGAAGACCCGGAACGAGGTTGCCCGGAAGACACCGGAGACGTCGCTGAGCTCGTTGCCGAAGCGGGTATCGGGCTTGTCGGATCCGAACCGGCGCATCGCCTCGCGGTAGGGCAGCCTGGGCCAGGGGATGGGCACTCGCACCCCGAAGGCCGCCTCCCAGGCAGGAGAGATCATCGCCTCCAGCACCTGGTAGACCTCCTCTTCCTCCACGAAGGACATCTCCAGGTCCAACTGGGTGAACTCGAACTGGCGGTCGGCGCGCAGGTCCTCGTCCCGCCAGCAGCGGGCGATCTGGAAGTAGCGGTCAAAGCCCGCAACCATCGAGAGCTGCTTGTAGATCTGCGGCGACTGGGGCAGCGCCCAAACGCGACCCGGCCAGAGCCGGCTGGGGACCACGAAGTCCCTCGCACCCTCGGGGGTGCTGGGGACCATGGTCGGGGTCTCGATCTCCACGAAGCCCATGCCGTCGGCCTCGTCGCGCAGCCCCTTGATGAAGCGATGCCGGGCTCGCAGGTTGTGCTGCATCCGCGGTCGCCTCAGGTCCAGATAGCGGTACTGCAGTCGAACCAGCTCGTCCGCCTCGGCCTCGTCCGCGGTCCCGATCGGCATCGCCTCGGCCTGGGCCAGGACCTGGCAGCTGTCCACCGCCACCTCGACCGCGCCAGAGGGAAGGTTGGGGTTCTCGCTGCCCTCGGGGCGGAGCTCGACCAGGCCCTCCGCCCGCAGCACCCACTCCAGGCGGCACCTCTCAGCTACCTCCTGGGCCGTCCTGGAACGGGCCGGGTTGAAGACCAGCTGGACCACGCCGGTGTGATCGCGGAGGTCGATGAAGGTGAGGCCGCCGTGGTCGCGACGGTGGTTGACCCAGCCCGCCAGCAGGACCCGCTCGCCCCGGTCGGCCAGGCCGACCGTGCCGCACATGCGTCTACCGATCACCAGCTCACTCCGGCAGCCGGCTCCTAGTATTCCCAGTCGCGGAGCTGGGCCGAGACCTCGTCCACCCGCAAGCTCAGCTGCTCACCGGTGCTGAGCCGGCGCAGAGTCACCCGCTGCGCCTTGATCTCGTCGTCTCCCATCAGGGCCACCGCCACCGCCCCGCTGCGCTCGGCGGCGCGCATCTTGCCCTTGAGGCTGCGGGCCCCGACATCGCTGAGCACCCCCAGGCCATCGTGGCGGAGCCGCTGAGAGAGGTTGATTGCAGCCTGCACCGCCTGGGGTTGGGCGGAGCACACCACCACTTGGGGTCGCTCCGGGGGTGGGCCCGGCGGAGCCACCATCACCACCCGCTCCAGCCCGGCCGCGAACCCTACCCCCGGCGCCGCGGGGTATCCAAGCAGCTCGGAGAGGCCGTCGTATCGCCCGCCGCCGAAGAGCGCGTTCTGGGCGCCGAGGAGGTTCTCGTGCCAGACCTCGAAGGTGGTACGGACGTAGTAGTCGAGGCCACGCACCAGCCTGGGGTTGAGGTCGAAGGGGATGTGGTAGGCACGCAGCGCCGCCTGCACCCGCTGGAAGGCGTCCTGGCACTCGTCGCAGAGGAAGTCCAGGGTCTGGGGCGCGGTCTGCATCAGCTCCTCGGTACCGGCCTCCTTGCTGTCCAGGATGCGCAGCGGATTGCGCCGCAACCGCTCCTGATCCAGCTCGGGGAGGTGGGCCAGATGGGGGGCGAAGTGGTCGAGCAGAGCCTGCCGGTAGGCCGGGCGGCACTTGGAATCACCAATGCTGTTGAGCTGTAGCCCGATACCGCCCAGGCCGAGGTCGCCCAGCCAGTCCCAGGCGACCGCGATCACCTCGGCGTCGAGCTCGGCCTCGGCGTCACCGACCGCCTCCACCCCGAACTGGTGGAACTGGCGGTAGCGACCCCGGCCGGGGCGGTCGTAGCGGAACATCGGCCCCGCGTAGCTGAGCCGCACCGGGGCCGGCAGTTCCCGAAGGCTGGACTCGCCGAAGGCCCGCAGGATCGGAGCTGTGTTCTCGGGCCGGAGTGTCAGCGACCGTCCCGAGCGATCGGAGAAGGTGTACATCTCCCGGCGCACCACGTCGCTGGTGTCGCCGACTCCCCTGATGAAGAGCTCGGTGGCCTCGAAGATGGGAGTGGCGATCTCCCGGTAGCCGTAGCCGCTGGCCACCCGCATCCCCACGTCCCGGGCCCGGTTCATGGCCGCCAGCTGGTCGGGAAGCAGGTCCTCGGTGCCGCGCGGCCGTGAGATCGAGGTCATCGAATTGGCAGTGTAATTGCCCGAAGCGCGACTACCGCCCTTCAGCCCACCTCCCGGACCACCTGCTGCACGTCGCGAACACCCTCCAGGCGCTCGAGAAGCCGACTCAGCTCGGTGAGGCTGGTGATGTCGACCACGGCCGAGATCACCGCCGCCTGGGCGCCGTCCACCTCCACCGCGGCCCCGCTGAGGTTGACCTTGCTCTCGGCGATGGCGATGGCCACGTCGCGGAGCAGCCCGGTGCGGTCCCTGGCCTCGATTCGCAGCCGGACCGGGTAGACCTCGCGGCTGCCCTCATCCCATTCTGCCTCCACGATCCGCTGGGGATCGGTGGCGTGGCGGATGTTGACGCAGTCCTCGCGGTGGACCGTGACTCCCCGCCCACGTGTGACGTAGCCGCGGATTGGCTCTCCCGGCACCGGCTTGCAACAGCGGGCGATGTTGGTCATCAGGTCGTCGAGTCCCGCCACCCGGACCCCACCGCTGGGGGAGGTGGAGGAGCGGGAGGTGAGGGGAATGGTGCTGGCCGGCGCCGGCGCCGCGGCGTTGGCGGCGGCCTCCTCGCGCGCCGCCCACTTCAGCACCACCGAGCGCGCCGCCACCTCGCCATAGCCGATGGCGGCGAAGAAGTCGGTGAGGTCGGGGATCCTGAACTCCTTGGCCAGCTCCAGCAGCCGCTGCTGGGGGACCGTGCCCAGCTGCACCCCACGCATTCGCCGCAGTTCGCGGTCGAGCAGCTCCCGGCCCCGGGCCACGTTCTCCTCTCGACGCTCCCTTTTGAACCATTGCCGGATCTTCTCCCGGGCGCTGCTGGTCTTGGCGAAGTTGAGCCAGTCCCGGCTGGGGCCGTGGCGCTCGGAGCGGGTGGTCAGGATCTCGACGATGTCGCCGTTCTGGAGCAGGTAGTCGAGCGAGACCATACGCGAGTTGACCTTGGCGCCCAGGCAGCGATGGCCCACGTCGGTGTGGATGCGGTAGGCGAAGTCGATGGCGGTGGCCCCGGCCGGAAGCGAGAGCACGTCGCCCTTGGGGGTGAAGACGAACACCTCGTCCTGAAAGACGTCGAGGCGGACGTGCTCGACGAAGCGCTCGGCGTCGAGTACCTCCTTCTGCCACTCCAGCAAGGAGCGCAGCCAGCTGAAGCCCTCGTCCAGGCGCTGGTTGGAGCGGGTCCCCTCCTTGTAGTGCCAGTGCGCCGCGATCCCCTCCTCGGCGGTGCGGTGCATCTCGTAGGTGCGGATCTGGATCTCAACCGGCTCCCCGCCCTCGCCCACCACCGTGGTGTGCAGGGATTGATAGCCATTGCCCTTGGGCATGGCGATGTAGTCCTTGAAGCGTCCCGGGATCGGTTTCCAGAGCGAGTGCACCACCCCCAGGGCGCCGTAGCAGCCCCGGATGTCCTCGCAGACCACCCGCAGGGCCACCAGGTCGTAGATCTCCCGGATGGTCTTGCCACCCTGCTGCATCTTGCGAAAGATGCTGGTCAGGTTCTTGGGTCGCCCCACCACCTCGGCACGGATCCCGGCCTCGGCCAGCTCGGCCAGCAGGTGCTGGCGAGCCTGCTCCAGCACCACCTCCCGCTGGCGCCGCCGCAGCTGCACCTCCTGGCGCACCCGCTCGTAGTTGTCCTGATCCAGGACCGAGAAGCAGAGGTCCTCCAGCTCGCCCTTCATCTGCCAGATCCCCAGGCGATGGGCCAAAGGGGCGTAGATGTCCATGGTCTCCTGGGCGATGCGGCGCTGACGCTCCTCCGGCAGAGCGGAAATCGTGCGCATGTTGTGCATCCGATCGGCCAGCTTGATCAGGACCACCCGCAGGTCCTCGGCCATGGCGATCAGCATTTTGCGGATGTTTTCCGCCTGGACCTGGGCCTGGCTGTGGAGCTTGATCCGGCCCAGCTTGGTCACCCCCGCGACCAGCTTGGCGACGGTGTCGCCGAACTCCTCCTGAATCTGATCCAGCGCCAGCGGGGTGTCCTCGACCACGTCGTGGAGCAGCGCCGCCGCCAGGGCGTCGCTGTCGAGGTGGAGATCGGCCAGCAGCGCCGCCACCGCCACCGGATGGGTGATGTAGGGCTCACCGGAGATACGCGACTGGCCGCGATGGGCCCGCTCCGCTACCAGGTATGCCCGCTCCAGCGTGGCGACGTCGCTCTCACCCAGGTAGCTGAGACGCGGAAGCAAGTCGTTGAACTGCATTCCCGACTCGGCCATTCCTCGGCCATTCTAGGTCGGGCACCTGAAATCGACTCTCAGAGCGGCCCGAATTGCCGGTTTATACTCGGCCTGGTGGCTGGACTAAACCCCGACGAGGATGGCAGCGCCGCCGAGCCCCAGCCCGGCGAGGGACCGCGCTATCTGGCCGACCTGCAGACACCGTTTCGCATGGGCCGCATCGGCTGGCTGATCGTGATCATGCTGGTTGTGGCTGCCATCTCCTTCTTCATCATCGTGGTCTGCCTAGGGGTCGACACCTCCTAAGGCGGCGCCAGTCAGCGGGCGAGGACAGCTACCCCTGCGCTCCCCAGGAAGAAGACGAAGAGATAGAGCATCGAGAACCGAAATAGCTGCCGGGCCCAGCGCATCCCCGCAGCCTCGCGCAGCACTGCGATGCTGAGAGCGATGAAGGGGGCTCCCAGGATCAAAGCCAGCGCCAGCTCGGCTGGACCCAGCCAGATCGCCAGAGTGCAGCTGAACGCCACCAGGGCCAGGGTGTAGCCCAGGATGCTGGTGCGGGTCCGCCTGATCCCCACCACCACCGGGCGCATCGGTACCGAGACCGCGGCGTAGTCCCTACGCACGATCAGCGAGAGGGCCCAGAAGTGGGGGGGCGTCCAGAGGAAGACGACTGCGAACAGGGCCAGCCCCACCGGCCCCAGGCCGTGAGTGACGGCGGCCCATCCCACCAGGGGAGGGACCGCGCCGGCGGCACCGCCGATGACGATGTTGGACTTGGTGGTGCGCTTCAGCCAGAAGGTGTAGACGAGGACGTAGAAGGCGCCCCCGGCCGCGGCCAGCACCGCCGCCAGCGGGTTGACCAGGAGCAGGAAGATGAGGAATCCGGCCAGGCTCAGCCCCAGTCCCAGCGCCAGAGCGGCCTGGGGGCGAATCCGCCCTGATGGCACCGGCCGGTGCCGGGTCCTGCCCATGACCGCGTCGATGTCGCGATCGAACCAGCAGTTGATCGCCGCCGCGCCGCCGGCGGCACAGGCGCCTCCGGCCAGGGCGGCGGCGCTGAGCCCCAGTCCCGGCCAGCCCCTGGCCGCGATCACCATGGAGAGGAACTCGGTGACCAGCAAGAGGCTCATGACCCCGGGCTTGGTCAGGCTCAGGTAATCCAAGACCACCGCTCGCCACGACCGCTCCGCGGTCAGCGGCTCAGGGTGGGCCCAGGCCCCAGCCGACGCGCTCATGGGCGCGGCCGAGTGGGGCGACCGAACTGTCTCAACGACCGAGTCAGCGATGGGAAACGACCTCCTCAAACGTTGCCCCTGCCCGCCGCTTCCCCCCAGCCCCGATGGCGTACCCCATCTTCTCAGACCCTATCCGAGGCAGGTCAAACGCGGACCGGATCTGTTCCAGGGTCCGTCCGGCCCGAATGGCCAAGCTCGGACACCCTGCTAAAGGTAGTAGCAGACGACCCACCCCAGCAGCACCACGGCTCCGAGGAAGAGCGCGAACATCTCGTAGGAGCGAGCCAGCGCCGAGATCGGGGTCGCCACCTCCTGGTCGGAGTCGGGATCGGGCATGGGGATGGGGTGTTTCGACTCATACCCGGCCCGGTTCGCGAGACTGAGGACCCACAGCGCCAGCACCGCCACTTGGATGGTGAGGACGATCTGCATGGCGAAAAAGCAGCTGGCGTAGGCCCCACTGGAGATGCCGTAGCCGACGTGCGACAGCTGCCAGATGTTGATCACCACCGAGCCCAGCAAGAGCGCTGCCGCTGCCCGTCCGGTGTTGCTGAAGTTGGCTAGCGTGCTCTGGTTGTGGAGGTTCTTCAGTCCCGATTGGGCCAGCAGCACCCCGATCGCCACCAGGGCGAAGACAGCTGCCCCCAATTGGGCGGATGCACGCCCTTGGGCTGCCACATCCCGTCGTTGTTCGCCTGCTGCAGGAAGAAGAAGGCGAAGAAGAGCGGCAGCACGAAGAAGAAGTCCGCCCCAATCAGCAGCCAGGTCCCCACGAGCGGGATCCGGGCCACCTGCTGCGGCGAATGAGCACGCGCGCCGGCGCGCAGGCCCCCGGTGGTCGGCGCGCTGTTGTCAGAAATCATCTGTATCAGGCCTCAGAAGGACGGGGCGGGTGCGGGTAAGGGAGCTCCGCCAGGCCACTCGGCTACTGGGGGGGCGAGAGGGTCACCGTAGTCGTATGGGCCCGAGACGATGGTGGGGATGCGGTCAAAGTTGTCGGCAGGGATTGGCGTGGGCAACTGCCACTCCAGCGAGCGGGACTCCCAGGGATTGACCGGCGCGCGCTCTTTGACGAAGACCCATGAGTACACCATGTTCGCCAGCCAAATCAGGTTGGAGAGGCCGAAGAGGAATCCGTTAATGCTGATCCAGATGTTGAGTCCGTGCAGGTCCTGGGCGTACACCGGGCTACGGCGGACTTGGTCCAAATAACCCGCGGCAAACATGGGCATGAAGGTGGTGTTGAAGAAGATGAATGATGTCCAGAAGTGCCACTTGCCTATGCGTTCGTTGAGCATCTTCCCGGTGATCTTGGGGAACCAGAAGTAGCTGGCCGCGTATAGGGCGAAGATCTCACCACCCACGATGGTGTAGTGGAAGTGCCCGACCACGAAGAAGCTGTCATGCAATGTCACGTCGAGGGGCACATCCGATAGGAATACCCCAGTCAACCCGCCGATCAGGAAGTTGAAGAGCATCGCGAAAACGAAGAGCACCGGCAGCTTCAGTCGCAGATCGGACTTCCAGATGGTGCCCAGGGCGTTCAGGAAGATGACGCTGGTGGGGATCGAGATCAGCTCGGTGGCGGTCATGAAGAATGGCCGCAAACCTGGGGCAATTCCACTGGTGAAGATATGGTGGTTCCAGACAAACCAACTCATCATCGAGACGCCCAGCATCCCGGCCACCGCCAAGCGATAGCCGAACAGCGGCTTGCGGGCAAACACCGGCAGGATCTCGAGAGCTACCCCGAATGCCGGGATGATGAAGATGTACACCTCGGGATGCCCGAAGAACCAGAACAGCTCCTGATATAGGAAGGCGCTACCTCCCGCGGAGGCCTCGAAGAAGGAAGACTGCACCGCCCGGTCCAGGCCCACCATCATCAGAAGGCAGGCGAGCACCGGGGGCGCCAGCGCGGAAAGGAACTCCACGGCGATCATCGACCAAGCGAATATCGGCAGTCGGCTCCAGGTCATACCTGGCGCGCGCATGACGAAGAGGGTGGTCAGCAGGTTGATCCCCGCGATTGACGCGGCGATGCCGATCAACGCGAAGCCGACGATGGCGCCGTCCATACCGGCGCGAGCCTCTACCGAGAGCGGCGCGTAGAGCCACCACCCAGTTGGGAAGACACCGCCAAAGCCGAACAGCAGCGATGAATAGAGAATGCCAGCCCCTAGCGGAACCAGCCAGAAGGCAAACGACTCCAGCCGGGGAAAAGCCATCCGCTTGGCCCCGATCATGATCGGCACGAAGTAGTTGCCGAAGGCACCCACCAGGATCAGGGTGGCCACGAACATCATCAGCAAGCCGTGCAGACCCACGAGGGCGGTGTACTGACCGGCGGGCCAGGGGCCACCGCTGGGGTAGAGCAGGTCGGTGCGGATCATCATGGCCTGGAAGCCGGCCAGGAAGAACATGAAGATGACGGCAACCGCAAACTGGATCCCCACCACTTTGTGATCCAAGGAGATGCCGAAAAACTCTGTCCAGCCCTTGGTCTCGGCGTCCTTGACCTTGACGACGCTGACGCTGGGCCGGCCCCGGAGCCGGAGGATGGGATCGTTGGCGAAGCCCATGGTGATCAGGAAGCCGGCAGCGCCGACTATGTAGCCCATCAGAATCCCGGCGTCGCCGTTGTCAGTCTGGTCTAGCTGAGCTCCGATCCAGTAGGCAACCACCCCCGCGATGATCCCCACCACGGTGGCAGTGAAGAGGTTCTGCCCTAGGAAGAAACGACGCGCCGAGAACCGTACCGGAGCCCGGCCGCTGGCGATGGCTGTCTGACTCAAGGATGCCTCCAACTCTCTCAGGGCGCGATTGTCGCAGCGGCCGCCCCCGGCGGCCAGGGATCAGTAGGTCAAGGGTTGTGGGAAGTAGGTCAAGCTGAACTTGGGCAACTGGCTCTCTTCGGGACCGTAGTAGCTCTCTGCGTAGCTGAGCCATGAATTGAAGCTGGCCGTGCTCAAGGCCTTGCCGGCCTGCTCGCCGACGTCCGTCATATAGCCGTGCCAGAGTCCGCACAGCTCACCACAGCGGACGTCAATAACCGTCGGCTTGAGCACATAGGCATAGCCGACATTGTTGACGCCGGAGTTGGCGTCGAGCTTGATCCCCAGTTGATAGGCCCAGAACTGATGCGTGACATCCAACGAGGTGACGTCGAACTGGATTAGGCGGTCGACGGGGATCCGGAGTTGCTGGGTCTCGAAGCCACCGTATTGCGGATAGCGATACGTGAACTGCCACTGCTGGGCGATCACCTGAACGATCAGAGGATGGTTGGCGGCTCCCGATGCCAGCGCCGACGCTGGCACGACCAAGCTGGGGCTGGTCTGGCCCTCCAGCTCAATGACACCGAAGCCGGCAGCAAACATGACCAGCACAAAGCTGGCTGATAACCACGTCGCTTGGACCGGCAGGTTGTTCCGCGCCCCCGGTACCCGCTCCCGGTTGGGATAGCGACTGAACTGCATGATGAAGTAGAGACCGAAGATCACCACCGCGAAGAAGATGTCGCCTCCGATGATCGAGAAGACCTGGCCTGTCACCGTTTGGTCGGACGCGGTGGTTGTCGCGTAACCCGGCGGAAGGTGCAGCACCAAGACGAGCAAGACATCGAGGACCACAGCGAGCACTGCCCAAATGAGGGCGGGAATGATGAGGTGTCGCCGGTGGCTCACTATCACGACTCCTTAATTCACGGTGCCGGGCCGACTGTCTAGCAGCGGGTCGCGCGTCAGACGATCTTGAGATAACCGTCCATGTAGCCGACTGTCTGCATGGGACCGCCGTTGCCGAATAGGTATCCGGCCGCGCAGGGCACGAAGCACTGCCACCGGACGGTCTCTGGATCGTAGGTTCGGAACGAGAAGGTTATGGTCTCGTGCTCGCCGTGGGGATTGCCGCTGATGGTCCCCGGGTAGGTGGACTGGGGGATGCCTTCGAGGGGCACGTTGATCCCCATCTGGGGCACCGAGAAGGTGTGGGCGGGGTAGTTGGCGTTCATATACCGCACCGTCTTGCCATTGACGGTCATGTCGTCGCCTACCGTCCCTCGCACCATGCTCATGAAGGGGTTGCGCAGCCCGGTCTGGGTGTCGTACTCAAACAGGGTGACCTTGATCAGGGAATGAGCGGGCAACTCCCAGACCGTGGAGCTGACCCACTTGCCGTGCTGCCTGATCAGATAGGCGACCCAGCTGGGGTGAACTCCGAAGTCGATAGAGCCCACGGTGGCTATCTCGAGATGAGTTGTTAGCTGACCGGAGCTGTTCACCGAGCTCGGGGGGGTGATGGTCTCGGGGTTGTAGGAGAGCCAGATCACCACGTAGGCGGCTAGGCAGATCGCCCCGATCAAGAAAGAACCAAGAACGATCGCGAGTTTCCGGCCTGAACTCATCGCGATTCCATCTCCCCCAAGTCGGACCCTTTGCTTCGGGAACCCAAACCCGGTTCTACTGGGGCTGAGACCGGTCGCCGTCCACGATCACGTCAGGCTACATCCGGCTTCCCGAATATGTCAACCATTGCTATCGAGGTTTTCTGAGATCACCCAGGCCACGAGGGATCTCCCCCTTCCCGACCAGCCCGATCCCAGGTCATAGCTCATCCGACGGCCAGCCCCGATGAAAGTGCGCCCGGATGGCTCGCTGAGGTGCTGGTGCCTGAAGTGCGGAGCTGAAGTGCGGTGTCTGCGACTCGCTCTTGACAGCCCGCTCAGCCCGAGCATAGGCTCTGGTGGCGACCGTCTCGATCCGGCCGGGCGTCCCCGGTTCCGCGTCGGCGCGCGAACTAGCCACAGGAGGGCGACATGAGTGCCTTCGGAGCGGTCCCCGGGCTGACCATCATCACCTTGGCCTCGGTCTTCGTGTTGGGGGCGGGCTACTTGGCCGCGGCGACCTACGTCTGTTGGTCGGAGTCGGGACACCGTCGCTGGCACTTCGCTGCCCTACCCGTGGTGGGACTCTTCGCGCTCACGACTTGCTTTGCACTGATCGCAGCCATCGCCGAGAACGCCTTCGTCACTCGGGTGACCGGCGGCTGACCACCTGATGCCCGGCAGCCTGCTGCCGGTCAGCCGACCCCGCGTGAACTGAAGCCATCTTGATCGCGCATTCCCCAGCTGACTATGCGCCGGGGCCTAATCCGAAACATCTCAGGCGAGAATCCTGGGCCTAGAGCTGCCCCCCGGTCTCGAGCACCTCTACATCTCCCCGCACCTCCAGTCCCCGGACCTGCCAGGGATTGAACGAGACGATGTCGTCGACGACGAACGCCACCTTTGGGTGCCGTAGGGCGTCACGGTACTTTTTGCGGGTGGCGAAGTCGTGGCCGCCCACGTCGATGGTGTCGGCCTCAGGGTTGTAGCGAAAGCTGGTCGGCACCACGTGGGGAGTTCCGTCCGTCCCGACCGTGGCCAAGCGTCCGAGGCGAACGCCGCCGAGGAGGTACTCGCGTTCGGCGTCGGTGAACGCACTCATCTGCCTGTTCCTCCATGCAGAGCCCCGGGACAAGGATCGAGAGCCCTGACGGCCCTTCTCGGCGATCGGGAGGCGTCGAGTCTACTGCGAGTCGCGGCTGGCCTCGGGCGACTCGGTTCCGAATCTCAATAGCGCTTGTGGGGCAGATCCAGCCGTGGTAGGGTCCCAGGACATCGAGCCGAGCAAGCGACCCCGCTTTCACTCGGACTCTTGGGGGCTCTAGTGAGAAGACTTCTGGCAGCACTGTTTGCTGGTCTGCTGTTGCTCGGAATTGTCGCCGTTGGATCTGGCGTTACCGCCAAGACGGTTCCGCTCGCCACCGGCTCCAGCGTTCACCCTCCCACTGCCGCGCAGGCCATCACGGTGGGCCATAAGAAGAAGAAGAAGCCGAAGAAACACAAGAAGAGCACCGCCAACTTCGACTCCTGCTCGGTGGTCACTCAAGCCGAGGCGGCGAGCGCCATCGGTGCGTCGGTCACCGCGGGGGTACTGGGCAACGCCACCGTCGAAGGTGGCCTCGCCTGCGTCTTCTACGGGCCTTACTCACCCACCCCTCACAACCCCAACGTAGCCCAGGCGGACTCGGTCAGGGTGGTGGTGGTCGAGGGCTCCGACGCCCTCACCTGGTACAACGCCTACAAGGCCACGGTCAGTGCCACCGAGCAGGCCGTCAGCGGTTACGGCGACCAGGCCTACTGGGACGGGTACGCCTCCTTGAGTGTCATGAAGGGCGACTACTACCTCCGGATCGCCGTCTCTCCCTACGCCGCTCCGCCATCGCTGACCGATGAGGAGCAACTCGCGACCGCGATTCTCCCCAAGTTGTAGCCCAACAAGTCCACCCGGCGAGGCTTCGCCAGCCTCAGATTGGGCTCGCGGATCACAATCCCTACGTACCTCCGGCGCCCATGCTTTTGGAGCCGGCCCAGGCCGATCTTGCCGTCGAGCTGTGCTCATCGCCGGGTCGAGATTGAGCTATCAGGACGGGTTGTTGACAGTTGACACTTGCCGGAGGCCGGAGTACCCTCGGTGCCCGTGAGCCGCAGCTGGTCACTACGGCTCATTGCCCTGCAGGCCGAGGCACCGTGAGGAAGGATCTGGAATGAGGGCCAGACTGGCGATGGGAGCACTGGCGGCTGTGATCCTCCTGTCCAGCGGGGGAGTCGCCGCCAGCGCCGCGACGACGAACTACCACGGCACCGCCACCTTCGCTCTGCCGCAGGGAGTGCTCCCTGATTACATCTTCCCCTTCGCTCCCGGGTCAGTGTCCAACAACGTCGACTACCTGCAGTTCTCTCCCCTCATGTGGCGCCCCCTCTATTTCTTCGGTCATGGCCTAGCGGTAGGGATCAACTACCAGCAGAGCCTGGGGGATCCACCCGTCTTCTCCAACGGTGGTCGCACCGTCACCGTGACCCTCAACCGCAAGTTCACCTGGTCGGATGGGCAGCCGGTGACAAACAGAGATGTCGAATTGTGGATGAACATATTCTTCGCCGAGAAGGACAACTGGCTCGGCTATGCGGTCGGAAGCATTCCCGATGACATCACTTCGATGAGCTTTCCGGCCAGCACGCCGTATCAGTTCAGCCTCACTTTCAACCAGGCCTACAGTCCGACTTGGGTTCTCTACAACCAGCTAAGTCAGATCGTGCCAATTCCGCAGCAGACGTGGGATCGCACCTCCGCGAATGGTCCCGTCGGCGACTACGACACCACCCCTGCGGGTGCGCAGGCTGTTTACAACTTCCTCAACACTCAATCCCAGGACGAGTCAACTTATTCCAGCAATCCCATCTGGAAGACGGTGGACGGTCCCTGGACCTTGCAAGCCTTCAGCGCATCCACCGGCTTCGCCGCCTTCGTTCCCAACCGCGCCTACACCGGCCCGGGAAAGCCCAAGTTGGCGAAGTTCGAAGAGATGCCCTTCACCACCGACAGCGCCGAGTACGACGCCCTGCGATCGGGCCAGCTCGATTACGGCTACTTGCCGGTGCAGGACATCTCGCAGAAGTCCTACTTCACCAGCCACGGTTATCAGATCGCTGACTGGCTCGACTACGGCTTCAACGACTTCTTCCTGAACTTCACCAATCCGACCGTGGGCCCAATCTTCAAACAGCTCTACATCAGGCAGGCGATCCAGACCCTTGTCAACCAGCCAGAGATCTCCAAGGACATCTACCACGGAGCCGCCTATCCCACCTACGGACCCATCCCGACCCGGCCGGCCAACCCCTACACGGCCAAGATCGGGGCGGATAATCCCTACCCCTTCAGCGTAGCCAACGCCAAGAAGCTGCTGAGCAGCCACGGCTGGACGGTTCACCCGGAAGGCATCGACACCTGCGCCAAACCCGGGACCGCCGCGGGTGAGTGCGGTGCCGGAATCGGCGCTGGCGCTCAGCTCAACTTCACCGAGATGGTCGCCACCGGTTCCCAGCCCTTCACTGCCGAGGTGGAGACCATGCAGTCGGCTTGGTCCCAAGCCGGTATCCATGTCGTCCTCAAGCAGGAACCCGTGGGCACAATCTTCTCCAACCTCGAGCCCTGCAGCGGCGGTGACGAGGGCTGCCAGTGGCAGATGGGGAACTTCGGCGAGATCGGCTCCACTCCCACTTATTCCCCCGAGTACCTGCCCATCGGGACCCAGTGGTTTGCCACCGGAGGCGGCACCAACCCCCAGGGATACAGCAACCCTCACATGGATGCGCTCATCAATGCGGCAGGCCTTAGCTCCAATCCGGCCGCGATCCGGGCCATCGGGGTGTACGGTGCCGAGCAGCTTCCGGGGATCTGGGAGCCCAACTACCCTTATCAGATCTCGGTGATCAGCAAGAAGCTCAAGGGCGCACTGCCGCAGGACCCCAACCTCAACCTACTGCCTCAGTACTGGTCTCTCAGCTCTTAGCGTCCCCACGTCTGCTCCGAGCGCAGGCGATCTGCAGATCAGCGCTAGCCCTGAAGGCAGGTCCACTTCCAGTGCGGGACTGAGCGCAATCGGCCTCCCTTGATCTTCTGCAGGTCCGCGGATCGACACCAGCGGCGCTGCTAGCGCGGGCAACGGCGACGATGGCCGCACAATGACAGAGCCGAAGCCAGCCGATCCAGGCACGGCGGCTCGAATCGGTCCAGCCCACGCGGACCCGAGGCCTGGGTCCTGGCACCAAGGGCCAGAAGCGGAGCACAACCAGCGTGAATTTCCTTTTCGGCCTCCACGGGGCGGTCGCGATCGTGCTCCTGTGCAGCCTCTTGTTCCTGGAGGAGGCAGGAGTGCCGTTGCCTTTCGCTCCCGGAGAACTGACCCTGCTGGCGGCCGGGCTGCTGATCGCCGCAGGCGGGCTTGACCCCTGGATCTTCGTCCCGCTGGGTGTTGTGGTCTGCGTGGCCGGGGCCTTGGTGGGCTACAGCTGGGCCAGGATCGTCGGCGAACACGAGCTCACCCGCCTCGCGGCGCGGTTCCACCAAACCAAAGCCCTGGAGCGCGTCTCCTCCCGAATCCGTTCCGCCGGACCGGTGGGGATCGGTGTCTCCCGCCTGATCCCGGGCCTGCGGATCTACACGACGCTGGTGGCGGGGGCCTTCCAGGTCAAGCGCCGGACCTTCATGGAGGGAATCATTCCCAGCACCGCGATCTGGGTCTGTGTGTACGTCGCGGTGGGAGTGGTTGCCGGCATTCCGGTCGAGCACTTCTTGACAAAGGTGGCCCGTCTGGCCGTGCAGGGGGCCATCCTCCTGGTGATCGGCGTCGGCGGATACCTCGCCATGCGGCGAGCGCCCGCCCATGGGCGGGAACCACTGGTCAACCTTCCAGGCTGGGCCAAGACGGTTTTCGCCGCCTTGGTCGACCTAGGCGTTGTCGCCACCATCCTCACCGGACTGCTGGCGATCGTGCGACGAGTGTCGGGAACCGACTTCAGCGCCAGCTGGGCCGACCTGGCCGTGGTGGTGGCCGCACTAGGTTTCATCTACCTCTTCATCACCCGCCGCAGCACCGGGGCCACCGTGGGCGAGGCGCTGTTACACACCGTGTACCTGCCCCGCCATGAAGGAGGCCAGACCGCCGCTGCGGCTGCCGCGGCGCACGCCGTTGACCCCGTACTGAACTCCGCGGCTGACCGTCTCCACACCCTGGGGACGGTGCCCCGGCTGGCGGTGGTCAGAGCGCTCTTGACCGGGCCCCGAACTGCGGCCGAGGTAGCTGGAGAGGCTGGGCTGAGCTTGGATGAGACCGCGTACCACCTGGCCGCACTGCGCCGGGTCGGACTGGTCACCACGGAGCCGGGACAGCAGGATCAGGGCCACTTCAGCCTCAGAAGCGAGCTCAAGGGCTGGTTCGCGGAGCTACTCGGCACCGGCGTCGGCGCCAAACACTCGAACCCGGGTTAGGCCATCCCCTCGGTCTCGACGATGAACTCCGCCTCGAGCGCCTCCATCAGAGCCCGAGCCGCACGCCGACCCGGCATTCTGCCGTCGCCGAATGCCGGGTCGGCGTGGGCCTCGAGCTCATCCTAAAGATCTCGAAGCGAAGCGCCATTGCGTCTTCGGACTCATCCTCCAGCACCGCCTTCCTTAGCTTTTCGTCCACGCCACGCACCTCCAGGAGTCGGCTCACCGGATCGCCGCATCCGTGCCGCTCACCCGTATCTCACTCCGTCAGAACCAGCCACCTACGTCCGTCGATCAGCTCGCGAACGGCATCGAGGTGGCCGGCATGAACCGCAGTCTCGGTAATCACGTGCAGGGTGATCTCCCGGAGGTCCTGGAGCCGCCAGTTGGGCCAGAGCTCTTCTGGCCAGTAGGCGGGCGCTGCATCAAGCGGTGTCGCGGCAATGATAGCGTTGGCCAGCTCGATCTCCTGCCGATACAAATCGAACACGGACGCGGCTGACTGCTCCGGCGCAACCTGCCAGGCGGATGTAGACGATTCGTCCGGGTCGATCTCTTGACCGGCGGTAATCCGGCGGAACCACCACTGCTCGACATCCACGGCGAGATGGTGCACCAACCCCAAGCAGGTCCACGCCGATGGCAGCACCGGCCGCCTCAGGTCTGCGTCGCCGAGGCCTTCGAGGATGCCAAGGATGTGTTCACGCTGACCGGTGAGCGATGAGAGCAGCTCCTGCTTTTCCTGCGTCATGCTGGTCTGGGACATGGTCTCTGCCTAGGAGTGCACAGGAGGAGAGGCACCGATCGCAGATCCCGAGGTCACCACTTGCCCCACAACCCTCGCCAAACACCCGCTCGCGCCAGTGTGCGCCCCACCGCGATGTTCCGAGCTCGCCGCGCCGCGTAGTAGGGATTGCCGGTTTCGATACTTCTCCGGACCGACCTAGCCGATGCCGAGAGCCGGGCGGCGCGGTACAGCGCTGACGTGAAACTCATTGGACCATCCCTCCGTGGCCGATTGGACTCGGGGCTGCCTCGGTGGATCGCCGACGTTCCATTCAAGGCCGGTCTGCAGAGATGGTAGTCCCCGTAGTCGACGCTGATATCCTCGATTGTCGGCACCAGAGCCTGCTGCCCCATCTGCCGATAGTAGCCAGGAGCCCCTTTGTTTTTCCTATTCAGATTCCTGCAGGATCCCTCCCACGCCAAGCTCCAGTGGGCGCTGGCCGCGGTTCTGGTAGCGCTCGGTGTTGCCCTCATCATCTGGGGACTATTGGATCGCAGCCCGCTGATTGCCATTCGAGGTGCTGTGGAACTGGTGGTGGTGGGTGGCTTTGTTCTGGGAGTGGTGCGGCGCCACCGTCGCCTCAGTGGGGTCGACGGCCCGAACCTACGCTCGTAGGGCGCCAGCGGCCCCAATGAGTGCAGCCGCCGCGCCACCGCTCTCGGCGCAACCCAGCGCCTGGTCGAAGGTCGTCCGATGGGTGAGTGCCAAGGACCCCGGATACCTGACGGTCAAGCGCTCGGTTCGAGCGGCAGTCGTCTGGCCACTCGTCTTTGGACTGGCTCACTTGCTGTTCTCCAACTCTCCGCAGGTGGGCCTGGTCGCAGCGTTCGGCTCGTTCGCGTTGCTCCTCCTAGTGGATTTCCGGGGTAGACCGCACACCCGCCTTGTCTCCTACATCGCCCTCTTCGTAGTGGGCAGCTGCTTCATCACCGTGGGAACCCTGGCCTCGACCGAGAAGGTGGTTGCCGTGGTCGCGATGGGCGTGGTCGCGTTTGCCGTCCTGTTCGCGGGGGTCGTATCGCCGCTGGCGGCGACCTCGTCGACGGCGGCCCTGCTCACCTTCGTGCTGCCGGTGGCCTTCGCCCAGCCAGCCGCGTCGCTGGGTCCCCGCTTGCTTGGCTGGGTATTGGCTGGTGCCTTCTGCATCCCTGCATGCATGCTGATCTGGCCAACTTCATCGCAGGACAACCTCCGCCGCCGCCTGTCCGCCACGGTGTCAGCGGTAGGCAAGCTGGCGGCGGCCCGGGCGCAGGGCAAGCCAGATCAGCAAGCTATGGCATTGGTGACGACAGAGCTGGCAGGCCTGCGCGGCCAAGTCCGCGCGACGCCGTACCCAGCGACCGGCGCCGCCGCCGGCGCGGTCGCCTTGGCCACTCTCGTGGCTCGCGTCGAGTGGCTGGCCGGGAACCCCGTGACGATCAGAGAGGAGGCTGGACCGCTCGAGCCCGGGCCCGCCACAACCGTCATGGAGCAGGTCGCTGAGACCCTCCGACTCAGCTCTTCCCTGATCTGCGATGGGGGCGGCTACCCGGTCGACAACCCCCACGCGATCAAGGCGGTCCAGGAGTCGACGCGGAGACTGCAACGGTTGATCGACACCGAGTTCGACGCCGAGATCTCCACTCTGATTGACCCGACGGACTCCCGTCCCGACGTCCCGATTACAGCCTCGCTGGACCCAGCTCTCCACGCTCGCGGCGTCGCTATCGCCGCCGAACTGGTGGCCGATGCCGCCCTCGAGGCGGCCGGCGCCGAGGCCGTGGGAGATTCACGGCGGGGGGTGGTCGGAGAGCGTTCCTGGCGCCGACTTTGGCAGCAGGTCCGGTCGTATCTCTCCTTCCGTTCGGTTTGGTTCCGCAACGCCCTTCGTGGGGCAACCGCGCTGGCGCTAGCGGTCGCCGTGGTCGAGGTGACCAACGTCGAGCACGGCTTCTGGGTGGTTCTGGGCACCCTGTCGGTGCTCCGGTCCAACGCCCTGGGCACCGGATCGACCGCTCTGCGGGCCATAGGGGGCACAGCCGTGGGCTTCGTGGTGGGGGCCGCCATCATGATCGGAGTCGGCAGCCACCTGGTGCTCCTGTGGCTGCTTCTCCCCTTCGCGGTGCTGGTGGCCGGGGTAGCGCCGTCGATGATTTCGTTCGCGGCCGGTCAAGCCGGATTCACCGTTGCCTTGATCATCCTCTTCAACCTCATCGTGCCAACCGGATGGACCGTCGGGTTGACGAGGATCGAGGATGTGGCGATTGGCGCCGCGGTCAGCGTTGCGGTGGGGCTGCTGTTCTGGCCCCGAGGCGCCACCGCTGCGCTGGGCCGCGCCTTATCCGATTCGTTCGTGGAGAGCTCGGAGTACCTTGCCGACGCTGTGGACCGGCTGACCTCGACCACCCGCAAGGTGGACACTCGGCCAACCCAGCGAGCGGCCGACACCGCCTACCTGCGACTGGACGATGCCTTCCGGCAGTTCCTGACCGAGCGCGGCGCCAAAGTGGTACCGGTCGAGACCGTGGCCAGGCTCTTCACCGGAACCAACCGGATCCGCCTAGCCGGGTACACGCTCTCGACTCTGCCCGCTTCGGCGATCGGAACGGAAGAGGCCGAGCTGGAGTCAGTCGCCATTGCGGGAGCTGTGTTGCGCGATTCATACGCTGCAAGTCACCGCTGGTACGAGGAGTTTGCCGAGATGCTGGCCGACCGACGCGACTCGCTCGATCCTCCGCCGACTCCCGGCGAAACCCTGGACGATGTCTTCCAAGGGGCATTGAGCGATGCTCAGGCCCGAGGCCGAGGTGACCAGCTGCGCGCGACGCTTCAGATGATGTGGGCTCTCGAAGTGCTCGAGGCTCAGCGCGAAGTCCAGGCTGATCTGGCCGAGTCGGCCACTCTCTTCGCCCGGCGCAGGCGTGCGGCCCGCACGGCCTGACTCACCCAACAGAGGGAAGAGGCTGGTGACATATTCGGTTGAGGTCATAGCGAGGCAAGAGGGCAGTGGCTGGTCCGCCGAGGTGTGGATCCAAGACGAGGGCGGCCGCTCCCGCCATCGCGTGACGGTGAGCGAGGAGGAGCTCCTCCGCTACGGGCGAGGCCGATCGGCGGAGGAGCTGGTCCGAGCCAGCGTTGAATTCCTGCTCAAACGGGAACCACCCTCCTCAATCCTGCCGGAGTTCGAGCTCTCGGCCATCGAGAGCTATTTCCCCGAATTCGAAGAGGAAGTCTGAGCAGACAGGCATACGATTGGCACGATCATGGCCATCCCACTTCGCCTAATCCAGGCGTCCTGCCTCATCCTCGCAGCAGCTCTCGGTCTGCTGACGGCGGGTTGCGCGGGCGAATTCGGGGCTCCCTC
>Ga0207416_1002343_pt1 | contig 21050 bp, 19 predicted proteins | sample PaiPotPPM11metaG_FD_184107 | JGI IMG/M metagenome (GOLD analysis project Ga0207416, IMG submission 184107) | Iron sulfur acid spring bacterial and archeal communities from Banff, Canada, to study Microbial Dark Matter (Phase II) - Paint Pots PPM... ...
GGCTGGAGATTCCCAGCGTCGATCGGCGGCTGCGCGAACTGGATGGCGCCGCGGCGCTGCCCGCCGTGATCTCGCTGGCGCGCACGCCGTACTACTGCTCCGGCTGCCCGCACAACACCAGTAATCTGGCGCCGGAGGGCAGCTTCGTCGGCGCCGGCATCGGCTGCCACAGCATGGGGCTGTGGATGGACACCGGTACGTTCGGCGAGATCCTGGGCATCACACAGATGGGCGGCGAAGGCTCGCAGTGGGTGGGCGCCGCACCCTTCACCGAGACGCGGCACATCTTTCAGAACGTGGGCGACGGCACACTGTTTCACTCGGGCCAGATGGCGCTCAACTTCGCTGTGGCCAGTGGCGTCAACATCACCTACAAGGTGCTCTACAACGCCGCCGTGGCGATGACCGGCGGGCAGGACGCCGTCGGCATGCTGCCCGTGCCCGCGCTCACGCGGCGGCTCGAAGCCGAGGGCGTGCAGCGCATCATCGTCACCAGCGACGAGCCGGAGAAATACCGCGGTGTGCGCCTTGCCGCCATTGCCGAGGTCTGGCCGCGCGAGCGCATCGTCGAGGCGCAGGAAGCGCTGGCGAAGATCGCGGGCGTGACGGTGCTGATCCACGACCAGCAGTGCGCGGCGGAGAAGCGGCGGCTGCGCAAACGCGGCAAGCTCGACGAACCGCCGGAGCGGCTGTTCATCAACGAGCGCGTCTGCGAAGGCTGCGGCGACTGCGGCCACGAATCGAACTGCCTCAGCGTGCAGCCGATCGAAACCGAGTTCGGCCGCAAGACCGCCATCCACCAGGCCTCCTGCAACAAGGACTACTCGTGTCTGAAGGGCGACTGCCCGGCGTTTCTGACGATTACGCCCGGCCGCTCGGCCCTCACCCCCGGCCCCTCTCCCAATCCTGGGCGAGGGGAGCTTGTGCGCAAACGCAGCCGAAAACTCCCCTTCCCCTATTATTGGGGGCACAGAAATCAACCGGGGGATGGGGGCCGCGGCGCCCGCAAAGCCACCCCCACCCCGGTTCCACCGTCAATCCTCCCCGAACCCACGCCGATCGTGCCCGCGGACGGCTGGGCGCTACACATGCTGGGCATCGGCGGCACGGGCGTCGTCACGGTCAACCAGATCCTCGGCACCGCGGCGCGACTCGACGGCAAGCACGTCTGGGGGCTGGACCAGACCGGACTTAGCCAGAAGGGTGGCCCCGTCGTCTCCAACCTGCGGCTCAGCAGTCAGCCAATGGAGACGGCCAAGCTCTCGGCCGGCGGCGCCGACCTCTATCTCGGCTTCGACCTGCTCGTCGCCTGCGCGCCGCAGAACCTGGCGAAGGCCGACCCGCGGCGCACGGTCGCCGTCGTCTCCACCAGCCAGGTTGCCACTGGACAGATGGTGACAAATACCGCCGTGCAGTTCCCGGCGCTGGCCGGGATGATCCGCAGCATCGAGGCGGCGACGCGCAAAGACGCGAACGTCTATCTCGACGCGCAGGCGCTCAGCGAGGCGCTGTTCGGCACCAACATGCCGGCGAACCTGCTGACGCTGGGCGCGGCCTGGCAGGCTGGCGCCGTGCCGATCGCGCTGGCGAGCATCGAGCGGGCGATCCGGCTCAACGGCGCGGCGGTTGAGATGAATCTCGCCGCGTTCCAGTGGGGCCGCACCTGGGTGGCCGAGCGGGCGCAGGTCGAGGCGGCGCTGAAGCAGGCCGCGCCGGCTGAGCCGGAGCCGGCGCCGATGCACCCCGCCGCCCGACGCCTGATCGAAGCGAGCCGCGCCACGGGCGAGTTGCGCCGGCTGCTGGAAGTGCGCGTGCCCGACCTGATCGCCTATCAGGACAAGGCGTACGCCGCGGAGTATGTGCGCTTCGTGACGCGCGTAGCGCGGGCCGAGGCGCAGCGCACACCCGGCAGAACCGCGCTGGCCGAGGCGGTGGCCGGCTATCTCTACAAGCTGATGGCCTACAAAGACGAGTACGAGGTGGCCCGCCTGCAGCTCGACCCGGCGCAACGCGCGGCGCTGCGGGCGCAGTTCGGCGCGGACGTGAAAACCGCGTGGAACCTGCATCCGCCGCTGCTGCGTGCGCTGGGCCTCAAGCACAAGATCACGCTCGGCCCCTGGTTCACGCCGGCGATGCACGGCCTCAAAGCGGCCAAAGCCCTGCGCGGCACGCCACTCGACGTGTTTGGCTACGCCGAAGTCCGCCGCACCGAACGCGCCCTGATCGCCGAATACCGCGCGCTGATCGAACGAGCGCTCGAAACGCTGGCGCCGGAAACCCATGCCGACGCCGTAGCACTGGCCGAGCTGCCCGACCAGATCCGCGGCTACGAGCAGATCAAGCTCGCCAACGTGGCGAAGTTCCGCGAGCAGGCCGCCGCGATCGGTGACAGGTTATTGGTTACAGGTGACAGCCAATGGCAGGTGTAGGGGCGATTCGTTGAAGACACGTCACGAATCGCGTGTCGCGACTCAGAGACAGCGCGAGGTTCCAGATTGGCACGGCTCAGCGGACCAGCAGGTAGGTCACTGGACTTCGAGCCGGTCAGCTACGAGATGACCGTGGAGGAGCTGAACGCGGCCTACCCCGGCATGCCGTGGGAGCAGTCCGATGCGAACTGGGTGAATGTGTGTATCGCCGTTGAGGACGGCGCCAGGCAGTGGGTGCAACCCATCCCTGCTTCATGACATGGGAGCTACGAGCACTCGTGGAATGGTGCCGAGCGCTGTCCACGGGCGACGAGCCGCAGGAGCGGGTGTTCACCGTGACAGAGCCTGATATCCAGTTCGAGGCGTTTGGCGCGGGCGAGTCACTGCGTCTGCGGGTGCTCTTCCAGCTCGAGTATCGCCCGCCCGGTCTGCCGTTCGCACGGCCGAAGGATTCCCCTGCCGAGGCAGACGCGGATGATGTCGTCATCGATTTCACGCCGGGCCTGGCAGGCATCGGGAACTTTGCTGACGCTCTCGACGCGGAACTCGTGCGATTCCCGGTTCGTCGGTAGCCAGCGCCTCCGCAGGCGAACCGAGCCAGCCGCCGCGCTGAGCGACGGCGTCGAGCGGCCGATGATGCGCCTCAGGGACTCACGGCCGGCCGCGGCGTACTCGCCGTGCGGAGAATGCTCATGCTCCTTGCAGCAATCGTCATCCCATACGGGGCAGCAACGTAGCCGGTGGCACGAATCGTGACTCCCGGCTGCAGGTCGTCCAGCGTGCCCAGGGTGCCATTCGTTCTGCGCACCGAGCTGGTCTCGTTGACGATAACCCGATCCGGCGCCTGAGCGGTCGTCCGCAGCGTCAGCGTCAGCTCGCGCGCCGGGCGAGAGCCGCTGCCGCTGGCGATCACGCCGTGGCTCGTCGACGTGCTGTCCGCGACGGAGGCCACGACGCTGGACTGCAGCGTCGCGACCGGCGGGAGGCACTTCGCGTTCGGCGGGCAGTGACCGCTGACGTCGAGCGTCGGGTGAGCCCCGCGTCGCAACCGCCGCAGCCTGTCGCCAGCAGCGGCACAGCGCAGGCACTGAGCATGAGCCCGCGCAGCAGCATGGTGTAACCGCGGAGAGCCACGTTCGAAACCTCGCCACGACATGCCTAACACATATTTGCAGTTGAGCCTGTCGCGCCGTAGGCTGACGGCTATGCTGCCTCGTTATGGCAAGGAGGTAGCTCACCTTCCAGTTGGGAGTGGCGACTGGCATGGCGCGGCGGACCCGACAGCGGATTCCGGCAACCGACGACTGGCAGCAGCTCGAACTGCGCTTCGAGACGCCTGGCCAGCGCCTCTATGAGGTCATTCGCCCGGTCCTCCTCTTCGGACAACTGCCTGCTGAACGGGCCGCAGAGACGGCGACGCACCTGCGCTCGGTGCAGCGCTACCTCGCCGGCTTCGAGGCGACCGGGTTGGCTGGCTTGGAAGCGGCGGAGCCGCAGCGCTCCCGTCGTCTGCCGGCGGCCATCCGCCAATGCATCCTCGACCTCAGGCGCGAGCATCCGCCGCTGCGGGTGTACGAGTTGAGCACCATCTGCTGGGTGCGCTTCGGCCGTCGACCGAGTTCGGCGACCATCAAGGAACTCCTGGCTGAGCAACCGCTCGCGCCACGTACAACGCGCCGCTTCCCGGTCTTCCATGCGATGACCGACCCGGTGGCGCGGCGACTGGCCATCATCCGGCTCCGCGCCGACGGCTGGAACGTCAAGAGCATCGCCGCCTACCTGGAGACCAGCCGCTTCACCGTCTACGACGTCCTGCACCGCTGGGCCGCGGAGCAGTTCGCCGGGCTACCCAACAAATCGAGCCGACCGAAGCAGCCGGCGACGAAGCAGACGCTGCAGGCCATCACCACGGTGAAGCGCCTGCAGGAGAATCCCGAGCTCGGCGAGTTCCGCGTCTACGCCGCGCTCAAGCAACTCGGCATTGAGCTCAGTCCGCGCACCTGCGGCCGCATCCTCCAGGCCAATCGCGTGCTCTACGGTCTGCCAGGACCAGTGAAAAAGCCCCGCAAGCCGAAGCCAATGCCCTACGCGGCGTACAAGCGGCATCAGTACTGGAGCGTCGACCTGCGCTACATCGACGTGCATCGTGTCGACGCTGACCCGGTCTACTGCATCAGCATCCTGGAGAACTACAGCCGCGCCATCCTGGCCAGTGCCCTCTCGCGGCGCCAGGACCAGAGCGCCTACCTGACGGTGCTCTACGCGGCGCTCCATCAGTACGGCTGCCCCGAAGCCCTCGTGAGTGACAATGGCAGCGTCTTCAAGGCCGACCGGGCGGAGGCCATCTACGCCGCGCTCGGCATCACGCACGAACGCATCGAGCACCATCAGCCCTGGCAGGACTACATCGAGACGAACTTCAATGTCCAGCGGCGCATGGCGGACTGGGACTTCGCCAAGGCCGGGAGCTGGGTGGAGCTGCAACGCGTCCATGACCGCTGGGTGCGGAACTTCAATGAGCAGGAGCATTGGGCGCACCGGAAGCGCGATGACGGGCGGCGCAGTCCGGGCGAGGTGCTGGACTGGGTCATCGGCACGCCCTGCGACCTGGCCGCACTCACGCAGCTCTTCGCACCTGTACGGCATGAGCGCCGGCTCGACCGCTCCGGCTATGCACAGTTCCGGCGCTGGCGGGTCTACGGCGAGCGCGGTCTGGCAAAGCAGGCCTCGCTGGTATGGCTCTCCGACGAGACGCTGACCGTCGGCTACGGCGAGGAACCGCTCGCGTACTACAGCGTGAAGGTCAACCGCCGCGGGGAGCTGACCGCGGTGACCGAGCCGCGGCTGCTGCCGACCGCGTATCAGCCCGTGCAGGCACGCTTGTGGGCGTGGACACCCAACTCGGACGAGTGGGTCTTGGCGCTGCGTGTTCCAGCCAGAATGTGGCGCTGGCACCGGCGCCAGGTGCAGGGCGTCCAGGGGTGGCTCATCGAGAGCGTGGAAACGGGCTAGATGAGGTCGCCCCACGAAAGTTTCCGTTTCGTGGGGCGACCCTTGTAGTACCCGCCTGCATCGCTTGGCGTACTGCCGCCGTCGAAGCCACGGTTAGCGTGCAGCCGCTGTCCCCACGGGCGACGCGGTGAGCTGGGCGACGATGGCCGCGCCATCGAGCCAGACGTTCTCGCGGCTCATGAGCCCGTCGCGGAACTCCCAGACATGGAGCATGCGAAACGTGATGCGGCGACCGTTGCCGGGGACCCCGAGCAACTCGCCCAGGACGGTCCCCGTGGTCGCGTGCTCGATGACGCAGAAGTCCTCACCGTAGTAGCTGTGGGCGGGGGTCATCGCCTCGACGTCGACGTTTGCGGTGAGGTACTCGTAGAAGCCCACCGCGGCCGCCTTGCCGTGGAGCGGCCCGGATGGGAAGCCGACATCGTCGTGTTCCACGTCGTCGGTGTACATCGCGACCGCGCCCAGCGGGTCTTTGGCCTGTTCGGCCGCGAGGTGCGCCTCGATCAGCCTATCCATGTCCTCGCGCTTCATCGTTACCCCTCCTGCCTGCTATAGTAAATTGTGTTTACCGCATGAGAGTACAGAGAGTTTACTACCGTGTCAAGCGTCTCTCCGAAAAAACGTGCGGAGGATCCGCGGATCGGGGCGCTGCTGCGTGTGCCGACGCAGGCGATCCACCGTCGCATCATCGCTGGCCTAAACCGCGCCGGCTTCGACGACCTGCGCCTGCCCCATGTTGCCGTGTTGCAGAATCCCGGCCCGGACGGCTACCGCCCCAGCGAGCTGGCCGAACGCGCCGGGATGAGTAAACAGGCCATGAACCAACTGCTGCATAGTTTGGAGCAGCTCGGGTATCTGACACGCCGCGACACCCCGGCAGACGGGCGCGCCCGTATCGTGCACTTCACGGCGCGCGGCTGGGCCATGCAGGCTAAGCTGTACGAGTTGCTGGCGGACATTGAAGCGGAGTGGCGAGCCGTGCTGGGCGACGCGCACTTCGACCAGCTGCAGGCGCTGCTGTGCGAGGTGTGGGAGTCGGAGCTGGTGTAGACGCGGTCCCGGCGCCCACGTTCACGACGCCGAGCGCACCAGCCGCACCGCCGCCGTCCACCCCTGTCGCCGGACGACAGAAACGGGTGCAGCCTGCTCCGAGCGCTTGTTCGGAGCCACGACGCGACAGGCTCAACTGCAAATATGTGTTAGGCATGTCGTGGCGAGGTTTCCCACGTTCGGCCCCCTTTCGCACCCGAAGCTGAGGAATCCCGAGCTTGCTGCCGCCGCCATTATGGCAAATTCATGAAGTGTTGCCTCGCCCGGCCTCCGATCTGTCGATCGGGTTTGTCGTCGTTCGTCGTCTGGGTGAGACGCCGAAAACGAGAGCGGCGCCAAAAGAAAGCGGAGGATCGTCATGCGCTACATGCTTCTGATCTACACCAACGAGGGCAGCGAGCCGCAGCAGGGCACGCAGGAGCACACGCAGTACTTTCAGGACTACGGCACGTTCACCGAGGAAGTGAACAAGGCCGGCGTCTTCCAGGCCGGCGATGCGCTGATGCCGATCGCCACGGCCACGACCGTGCGTGTGCGCAACGGCAAGACGCTCACCACGGACGGCCCCTTCGCCGAGACGAAGGAGCAGCTCGGGGGCTTCTACATGCTGAACTGCAAGGACGTGGACGAGGCGCTCGCCTACGCGGCCAAGATCCCCGGCGCGAAGTACGGCTCGATCGAAGTCCGCCCAATCATGGAGTTCGGCAACGAGATGTAAATCCCTCGCGCCGGGCGGCCGCTCATCGCAGCGGCTGCCCGGCGCGCAACCGCAGGCCCGGCACGAACAACGAGCACACCAGGGAAAACGATGGCAGAGAAGCGACAGTACGTCGGCCGGTATACGCTGGCACGCCCCGACATGCTCGCCACGGGGCCGACGCCGCGCGAGAACGCGATCATCGCAACGCACGCCGCGCGGCTGCAACGGCTCACTGAAGCAGGAACCGTTGCACTCGTTGGCCGCACGATGACCACCACGCCCGACTGGTGGGCGATCGCCATCTTCTGCGCCGAGTCGGACGAGGCAGCCAGGGCGCTCATCGCCGAAGACCCCTGCATCGCGCAGGGGGTTATGCAGGCCGAGCTGTTTCCCTTCCAGGTGTTGACGCTCAAGCCGGAGAGCGCTGATCCCCGTCGGGTCTTCGCCAGGGCGTAGCAATCGCGGCCAGCCGGCCGGCCCAGGAGCATCGATCAAATGTCCGTTGCAGCCCCGAGCGCCAGTCCGGTTATGATCGGAGCACAGATCTCCGGCGCCAGGGCACGGACCACCCGCCACGCTGCGTCGAGTCCGCCCAATCCCAGGCAAGCCGCGGACGGAGACCGATGAACGTCACGCAGGACGCGATCGAACGGGTCTTTCGCGACGAGAGCGGGCGCATTCTCGCCACGCTGATCCGTGTGTTCGGCGACTTTGATCTCGCCGAGGACGTGCTGCAAGAGGCCTGCATCTCGGCGCTGGACCGCTGGCCACGCGAGGGCGTGCCGGACAACCCCGGCGCCTGGCTGACCACCGCGGCCCGCCGCAAGGCGATCGACCGGCTACGGCGCAAACGCACGCTGGCCGAGAAGCAAGCGCTGCTGCACGGTCTTGCCGAGCTGGCGCAAAACGCCGACCCTTACGCGGCGCCCGAAGCGCATACCGATCGGCTGCGGCTGATCTTCACCTGCTGCCACCCGGCGCTCGCGCCCGAAGCGCAGATCGCGCTGACGCTGCGCACGCTCGGCGGGCTGACCACGCCCGAGATCGCGCGGGCGTTTCTGCTGCCCGAGCCGACGCTGGCCCAGCGGCTCGTGCGCGCCAAGCACAAGATCCGCGACGCCGGCATCCCCTACCGCGTGCCGCCGAACGAGGCGCTGCCCGAGCGGTTGCAGGCGGTGCTCTCCGTGCTCTATCTCGTCTTCAACGAGGGCTACAGCGCAACCGGGGGCGAAGCGTTGATCCGCCAGGGGCTCTGCCGCGAGGCGATCCGGCTTGCACGGCTGCTGGTGGCGCTGCTGCCGCGAGAGCCCGAAACGCACGGCCTGCTGGCGCTGATGCTGCTGCACGATGCGCGCCGCGCCGCGCGCACCGGCGCGGACGGCGATTTGATCCCGCTGGAAGAGCAGGACCGTGCCCGCTGGGACCGTGCCGCCATCGACGAAGGGCTGTCCGTGCTCGAGCGGGCGTTAGCGCTGTTGGCCGACGGGCGCGCACAGCGCGGAGAAGATCGCCCCTCGCCGCGTCGGTCAGGCGCCGCCGGCGATCGCGCGCGGCCGGCGCCGGCCGTGTCCGCGCCCCGCCCGCGCTACTACGTGACGCAGGCGGCGATCGCCGCGCTGCACGCTCAGGCCGCCTCGCCCGCGGAGACAGACTGGCCACAGATCGCGGGGCTGTACTGCGGTCTGCTGCGCGAGCACGATTCACCGGTGCTGCGGCTGAATCACGCCGCGGCGGTGGCGATGGCGGACGGCCCCGACGCAGGCCTGGCGCTGCTTGCGGAGCCCGCGCTGCGCGAGCCGCTGGCCGACTATCATCTGTTCCATGCGGCTCGCGCCGATCTGCTGCGCCGCGCCGGGCGCACTCGCGACGCCGCGGAGGCGTATCAGCAGGCGCTCGCTCGTTGCGCCAACGCCGTCGAACGGCGCTATCTGGAACGGCGGCTGGCCGAGGTCGGCGGCTGAAGCGGGGCGCGGGCAACACTCATACCGCCTTCCCCACGCTTCAGCCTGCTGCAGACGTGAGCAGCCGCAGCACGGCGTTTTTCAATTCGCCGGCCGGCGGCTGGTCGCCCGCGTGGCGCGGATAGCGAGCGTAGGCGATGCGGCCCTGCCTATCCACGAGAAAGATGCCGCCGAGCTGGTATACATCGTCCACGGGCCGGCCCATGAAGTGGCCTTTGCCCGCCGCACGCAGCGCGGCCAGCGCCAGCGCCGGCCCCATCACCTCGGCCATTGAGCCACGGCGCAGGCCGAAGGCGCGGTAGCTGCGCCGCGCCGGGTCCGAGAGGCAGGTATAGCTCAGCCGCTGATTGCGGCAGAACTCCGCGGCCTGCTCGGGCTTCCCCATTGTGAGCAGCGCGACGCCGATGTCGTCACGTTCGCCAATCTCGCCACGCACCTGCGCGGCCAGCTCGCGGCAGAACGGTCAGCCGTAATGGCGCAGGAAGACGAGCGGCGCCGGCCGCTCCCGCCACAACGCCGCGAGCGCCAGCGGCGTGCCATCGGCGCGATCGACCTCCAGATCCGGCGCCTGGTCGCCGGGTCGCAGCGTCTGCTCCGCCATCGCCCTGTTCCTCTCACTGCTTCCCCACCATGATACGCACGCCGCACGACGGCGGATGCGGGCGCGGGCGCGATACACCGTGGCTGACGTACGCTGGCCTTGCATGACGCCGGCCCGTACCGCCGGTACAGGCGTCCGCGCCGGCCGGTCAAGGAGTACTTTGTGAGCGAACCGAATCCCAACGCCCGCCCGCCGCAGGCTTTCGATCTGGCCTTTCTCACCGGACTGGAGAACGTCACCGAGGTGCTGCTGATCCGCCACGGCCAGCAGTCGTACAACTTCGCTGGCCCGATCGGCGAAGCGGTCGACCCGCCGCTGAGCGAGCGAGGCCTGATGCAGGCGGAAGCGCTGGGCCAGTGGCTTGGGGCGCGGCCGATCGCAGCAATCTATGCCAGTCAGCTACAGCGTGCCTTCCAGACCGCCTCGGCCGTGGCGTGGGGGCAAGGTCTCACACCGGCGGCGATCACCGTGATCGAGGATCTGCGCGAGGTCGAGATCTTCCGCGACATCCCGCAGGACAAAACGACGGTCGAGTACTTCGGCCGCGATCTGCTGGCCGGCATGCGCCGGCGCATGATGGTCGAAAAGTCGTGGGATGTCTATCCAGCCTCCGAGCCGAGCCTGGCCTTCCGCCGCCGCGCGATTAACGCCGTCGAGGCGTTAATCGCGCGGCACCCCGGCGAGCGCGTGGCCGTGGTCTGCCACGGCGGCGTGATCAACGCCTACATCGGCCACGTCATCGGCTCGAAGTACGATATGTTCTTCCGCCCGGCGCATACCTCGGTCAGCGTCGTGGCCGCGGCCGAGGATCGCCGCGCCCTCCACGCCCTGAACGATCTGCGCCATCTGGAGACGCCGGAAGGCGACCTGCGCTCGTATTAATCGGCGCAGGCGTTCAGGCCGGCGGCTCCGGCGTCTCGGGCGCCGAGGCCAGCGGCCCGAGTCCGAGCAGGAGCGTGGCTTCGCGCAGCACAGCCTCCACATCCAGCGCCGCCGCCCAGTGTGGCCGGCTCTCCAGCCACACGGCCTCGTCCAGCAGTGCATCGAAGGCGGCCGCGGCAGGCGTGCCGGCACGCACGCAGGCCGCCAGTGTGGCGGCGAAGACGCTGCCGGCGATCAGCACATGCGGGCTCAAATAGGCGTCGATCGCCGCATCGTAGTACAGCCGGGCCACCGCCAACTCCCGCGCGTTCTATATGACTAAACGGATGGCGTACGGCGGCAAGTTACCGGATCAGGCATTGCAATATCGTGACATTACGGCCAATCACTACTCGCCATAAGTGCAGGTGCGCGGCCCTGCTCGGCGTGGCACGATGACCGGGCATTCCGCGTTTGGCTGCGCCGATCATGACGCGTGCCGCTCCTGCCTACTGGATCATCGACGGTCTGCCGCGCGCCGGCGGGCGCGGCAAGTCCGTGCCCGCGCTCACGTGGCGGGTCGTTGGCGGACCCTTTGCCAGCCGCGATGCAGCCGCGTCAGCCGTGGCCGGCCGCAATCTGCGTCCGCACTGGGTGATCGTGGAGGCTGCCGATCGGCGGCGGGCTGTCGTCGCAGCGCATCGTGCGGTCGGGCTGCCGCCGCCATCCCGCGATGCGATTCCCTGACTGTGCGAGTAGGGCAGGGCCGCTCCGGCGCGATCTGCAGCGCATCCGCACTCCGGGCGGGCCGGGGGCGGCAAGACCACGCGCTCCCATCCGCCCGGCCAGCGCCGCAGGCTGGACCGCTCCGCTGCCGCCGTCGGGGCGTCGCCGCTGGCAGATCCGGGTGGTTGTGCGTGGCTGGTTCACGGCCCCGACGCGCGCGCAGCGCTGAGCAGATCGCGCCCGGAGACGGCGTTCGCGGCGTGGCCCAGCGGCGGCAGCCCCCAGTTGTCTTCGATCAGCCGCAGCACGCCGTAGTGGCTGAGCGGCGTATCGATCACCGTCGCCGGCGGCAGCAGCGGGGAGACCATGATGGTGGCGATGTGGCCGCCGGCGGCGTTCCCGCAGCAGCCGGCGTTGCTGGTGCCCTCATCTGTCGTCACGATCAGCAGACCTGTTCCACCTGCCTGAAACGCCGGCGTGGCGAGCAGGCTCGGCAGGGTCTGCGACAGCCACGCGTCGCCTTCGGACACGTCGCAGCTATGCAGATCGTGGCAGAGATTGGGCGAGATCCAGGCGAAGTCGGGCAGGGCGCCTGCTGCCAGATCCTGGCTGAACTGTGTGAACGGCACCACATGGGCCTGGCAGCGGGCAGCATTGAGGCGGATGGCGCCGAAGTACACGAAGGGGTTGTGATGCTGGACGTACGCTCCATGGTCGCCGAGGACACAGGCCTGCGGCATGTCTTCGAAGTACGCTGTCCAGGAATGCCCGGCCGCTTCCAGTTGGTCGGGAAGCGTGGGCGCGTCCTGAAAACACCGGTTACAATCCTGCGTCAGCCCAAACGTTTGACCGCTGATCAGAGTCAGATAGTCGGGCAGGCTGGGGTGGGCCACGCCATACGACCGGGTAAGCAACGTGTGATCGTGGGCAAGCCGCGTGAGATAGGGCGCGCCGTCGCCGCCGATCAGGTGCGGCTCCTCCTGGTTTTCCAGCACAATCAGCACGATCTTCGAGAAGTGCAGCTCCGGGCGATCGGTCGCTGCCGGCGGACGCGCGACGCCTGGTGCGCCCGCGGTCGCCGGTGCGCTCGTCAGCGGCCGTGATGCCGGCGCTGGTCGCCTGTCCTTGCTGCACGCAGCGACCACCAGCAGCGCCAGCACAATGCTGAACCGCCCCGCCCGCCGCCACGCCGCCACGCGCCGCGCTCCCATCGCCCTCAGGACACTCCGCGCCCGGCCACAGCGTACTGCATCGGGCTAGGCATCTCGCTCGCGCTCTGGCGCCCACGCCGGGCCGCAGGGCCGCTTCCGCTCGCGACGGGCAACACGTACGCTCGACTGGAGCCGAGCTGCATGCCCGTTTGCCACGGCCGGAAGGAGCCTGGTCATGTCGCGCGAGATCCGCCTGGCGGCCCGCCCGGTCGGGTTGCCGAAACCCTCGGACTTCGAGTTGGTCGATCTGCCCGACCCGCGGCCGGGTGAGGGCGAGCTGCTGGTCCGCAACCTGTTTATGTCCGTCGATCCGTACATGCGCGGACGCATGAACGATGTGAAGTCCTACACGCCGCCGTTCGCGCTGGGCAAGCCGCTGGAAGGCGGCGCCGTGGGCCGAGTCGAGCAGTCACGCCGGCCGGAGTTTGTGCCCGGCGACTTTGTGACGAGCAACCTCGGCTGGCGCGACCAATTCGTCAGCGACGGCCGCGGGCTGGGCAAAATCGACGCGGCCGCGGCGCCGGCCACCGCCTATCTCGGCGTGCTGGGCGGCACGGGGCTCACGGCGTACGTCGGCCTGCTCGACATCGGCAAGCCGAAACCGGGCGAAACGGTCTTCGTCTCGGCGGCCGCCGGCGCGGTCGGCAGCGTGGTCGGCCAGATCGCCAAAATCGCCGGCTGCCGCGTGGTGGGCAGCGCCGGCTCGCCCGCCAAAGTCGCCTATCTGCGCGACGATCTGGGCTTCGACGCCGCGATCGACTACCACGCGGAGCCGCTGGAGCAGGCGCTGGCGCGGCACTGTCCGGACGGCATCGACATCTATTTCGACAACGTGGGCGGCGACCATCTGCAGGCAGCGCTGGCGCTGATGAATCCCTTCGGGCGTATTCCGGCCTGCGGCATGATCTCGCAGTACAACAACAGCGTGCCCGCGCCCGGCCCGAACAACCTCACGGCGATCGTGCGCAGCCGCCTGACCGTGCAGGGCTTCATCATCTCCGACCACCTGGATCGGCGCCCGGCCTTCCTCGCGGAGATGACAGGCTGGCTGCGCGAGGGCAAAGTCAGGCCGCGCGAAACGATCATCGCCGGGCTGGAGAATGCGCCGCGCGCCCTGATCGGCCTGCTGCAGGGAGAAAATATCGGCAAGATGCTGGTGCAGATCGGCGGATGACCGTCTGGCCGTGGGCCGGCCGTATCAGGCGGCGCGCCGGCGCGGGGCAGGGCGCTCGCGCGCCGGCGTTGCCGGCAGGCAGCGGCCGCCGGCCGCCAGCATCGCCTCGATCGTGGTGACGGGCTGCGGTTGGGCAAAGAGGTAGCCCTGACCTCGCCGGCAGCCGAGGCTGCGCAGCTAGCGGAGCTGCGCCGGCGTCTCGATCCCCTCGACGATCACGTCGAGGCCCAGCGCCCGCGCCGTGGCTGTGACGGCGCGCACGATCGCCACGGCGCCCTTGTCGTGGCCGAGTGCGAGCACGAACGAGCGGTCGATCTTGACGGTGTCGACGGGAAAGCGCAGCAGGTAGCTGAGCGACGAGTAGCCCGTGCCGAAGTCGTCGATCGCCAGTTGTACGCCCAGCTCCTTGCAGGCGCGCAGCGTGGCGATCGTCAGATCCGTGTCCCCCATCATCGCCGTTTCGGTGATTTCGAGGCGCAGCGCCTCGGGGCTCAGATCCGCCCGCCCGAGCGCTTCGGCCACCTGCTCCACCAAATTGCGCTGCTCGAACTGCCGCGCCGCGAGGTTCACGCTCATCACGAAGGGCAGCCGGGCATCGCGGCCCTGTTGCCAGATCGCGGCCTGGCGGCACGCCTCCTCCAGCACCCAGCGGCCGAGCGGCACGACCAGGCCGGAGTCTTCCGCGAGGGGGATGAAGGTGCTGGGCGGCAGCAGACCGCGCTCGGGATGCTGCCAGCGCACCAGCGCCTCGACGCCGAGCATCAGCCCGTCGGCGAGGCGTACCTCCGGCTGATAGTGCAGCACAAACTCGCCGCGATCGAGCGCCCGGCGCAGATCGGCTTCGAGATCGAGCCGGTCCTGCACCTGCGCGTGCAGACCGGCGTCGAAGAGCACGGCCTGGGCCTTGCCGGCGCCTTTCGCCTGGTAGAGGGCGATGTCCGCCTGGCGCAACAGCTCCTCTGGTTCCAGCCGATGCGGCATGCCGAACGCAATACCGATGCTTGCCGTCACGGCCACTTCGCGGCCCGACAGCCTGATCGGCGCCCGCGCGGCATCGAGGATGCGTGCGGCGATGCGCAGCACGCCGGACGCGGCCAGCGGACCGCTGAGCAAGACGGCGAACTCATCGCCGCCGAAGCGAGCGACCAGATCGCCTGGCCGCATGCAGTCGCGCAGGCGCAGGGCGATCGCATGCAACAGCTCGTCGCCGGCCTGGTGTCCCAGGCTGTCGTTGATCACCTTGAACCCGTCGAGGTCGATGAAGAGCACCGCGAGCGATTCCGGATCGCGCTGCCGCTCGGCGCAGGCGGCGCGCAGCTGTTCGAGAAAGGCCGGCCGGTTCGGCAGCTCCGTCACGGCATCGCAGAAGGCCTGCCGGGCGAGCTGCGCTTCGAGCCGCTTGCGTTCCGTGACATCGCGCACGTTGAGCACGATGCTGCGCACCTGTGGATGATCCAGCAGGTTGGTGGAGCGGACCTCGACGACGCGGCGCGAGCCATCGCGATGCGGGACGCGGTACTCCATCGGCTCGGCCGCCGCGGTCAACGCGGCGATCAGATTGACGGCGCTGGCCGGCTCCGCCGTCGCGGCCTCGGCGTCGCGTTCGTGCACGACTGCCCAATCGAGCGCGCTTTGGCCGGTGAGTTCGTCGGGTGTGTAGCCGAGCACGCGCTGCACGGACGGACTGACGTACTGCACGCGCCCGTCGGCGTCGAGCACGAGGATCACGTCCGAGCCGTTCTGCACGAGGGCGCGGAAGCGCTCTTCGCTCGCGCGCAGCGCCGCCTCGGCGTGCTTGCGCTCGGCGATGTCGCGGCCGATGCCTTGAATGCCGGCCGGACGTCCGGCCTCGTGCAGCAGCCGTACGCTCACTTCGAGAGGAACGCGGCGCCGCTGCTTCGTGATCAGTGTCAGTTCAAACGCCGGGACGTGATCGCCGGCGAGCAAGCGTCTGCCGATCTCTTCGACCAGGGCCAGATCCTCGTGCGCCACCAACTGGCGCACGCGCATCGAGAGCAGCTCATCGCGGCTGTAGCCGGTCAAGCGTTCGGCGGCACGATTGGCCGAGGTGAAGGCGCCGCGCAGATCGTGCGTGTAGATCAGGTCGTTGGCGTTCTCGAACAGCTCGCGGTAGCGCTCTTCGCCGTGCCGCAGCGAGTCCAGCGCCAGGGCCAGTTGCTGGCGCGAGCGGGCGCGCTCGATCGCCACGACGGTTTGCTCCGCGATCATCGTGAGCAGCATCTCGTCGCGTTCGCTGAAGGGCCGGCCGTCGCGCCGGTTGTAGAGCGTCAGCATCCCGAGTACCTGGGCATCGGCGCCGAGCAGCGGCACGGTGAGCTGGGTGCGCAGGCCCATCCGCTCGTCGGTGGCGTGGTCGGAGAGCGGGTCGAGCGCAAGGTCAGCGCTGCGGTAGGGGCGCCCGTGGCTGATCACCCAGCCGGTGATGCTGCCGTCCAGCAGCAAGGGGTATTCGGTCGTGCGCCACTGGCCGCCGGCCTGCAGCGACTGAAACAGGACGGTGTCATCATGGCACAGCCCGACGGCCGCGAGTCCCGCGCCGTACAGCGCAGCAGCCCGCTCGGCAATGGCGCGCACCATCGCGTCCTCGGACTCGGCGGCGTTCAGGGCCGCCGTGATCGCGAGCAGGGCTGTCACCTCGCGGTGATCGCCCAGGCGACGCGACAATGCCTGCGTCGATGCCATCGGCCGGCACACCTGCCCATACATCTCATTCCAATATCGATGTATCGCCGCCGGGCTTAAGTGCCATGGCGGCGGCGTTGGGGACGTCACCCGATCAGACAGGCGCAGGGCGGCTGCGATGCGGCGTCGCCCCAGCGTTCGCGGCCTGCTCGCGCTCCGGTGTGGAGCACCGGCGCTCAGAGCAACAGCCGTTCGAAGGCTTCGGCGGACAAGTCGGCCGGCACCGGCCGGCCGGCGCCGTAGCGCACGCTGGCGCCCGCCGCATGGCCGGATACCGCTGCCTGCCCCTCGTTCACCAGCCGGCGCAGCGCCCGATCCACGGCCTGCGGATCGTGCAGGATCGGCAGGCCGAGCCGGCTGCGAAAGGGGATGCGGGCGCGGGCGACGGTGCCGCTGAACAGCTCGCGCTCGCGCAGGTACAGCACGGCGAGCGCATGATCGAAGGCGCCCTGCGGAAAGCGCACGGGCAGGTGCCGCTCCAGCAGTCCGGCGAGCGTGTCGGCTGGCGTCCGCGGCGTGAGCGTGACGCGGTGCGCCTCCCAGTCGCCACGCGTTCCGGTCCAGTACGTCCAGAGGCCGAAGACGGCGCGGAGTTGCCGGCCCAGCGCCGAGGCGCCGCCCGATGCTGCCGGCGCCTCGGCCGCGGCTTCGAGGGCGCGGCGCACGCGGTTCGTGGGCAGTGTCAGGTCGCAGTCCGTTCGCCGCGGCTCGATGAGCAGCAAGGCGTTCGCATAGGTCGTGCCCCAATCGACGATCAGCAGCCGTTCGCGCTCACCCAGCGGACGCAGGGCAAGCACGAGCCCGAGGTCGCCCGTATCCAGCCGCCGGCGCTCGGCCAGGAATCGTCGCCAGGCCGGCGAGCCGCGCAGGTACACCGATCCCTCGCGCAGCGGCCGCGGCGCCTGGTCGAGCGGCACAGCGTAGAGCACACAGCGCGGCGTGCCGGCGAGCGCCCGTAGCCCATCGAGCACCCACGCCCACGCGCGGCTGTGCTCGGCGTCCGGCCGTCCCTGGTGCGATAGTTGCGCTCGGTCCACAGTTCCTTCCTGTCGCGGGCGGCGCCAGCGCCGAGCAGCGCGCTGCTGCAGCGAGGATAGCGCACCAGGGCTGCGCACGGCGATCGCGCACCGTGGCCCGCCGTCTCCCGGCCCGGGCGAGCGTCCGTCCGGGCGCCGCGATGCGAGCATGAGGACCGGCCAGGCACGGCCCGGCGACGGGCATCCGTTCAACCACGTGCAGGATGGCGGTCTGCAACGGCTCAGGGGCTACTTCAGGGGCCACACGATACGGGGGCGTCGAGCGGCGCCTCTTCGAGAGCAAGGGCCACGGCCGCGTCCAGCGGCAGCGCCTCACCCTGCGCCACTGCCGCGGCAAACGCGACGTCGCTCAACGTGCGCCGCACGGCCCGCACGACGTACTCGTACTCGCGCACGTTGGCCGGCGCCAGAGGTGCGCCCAACGCCTCGCGCAGCGCCTGCATCGCTCCGAGGATCTGCGCCGCCCGCGCGGGCTGTGCCTGTGCCACGAGCACCGCCGCCATATCCATCAGGCCGAAGACCATGAACGCGCGGTCGCCGACCGTGTGGTGCCCTGCCAGCCCTGCGCGAATGAACCCCGCTGCCCTGCCAGGATCGCCCTGATGCAGCACGGACCCGCCGAGCATCGTCTGCGTGATCGCCGTCCAGCGTCCGTCTCCGAGCCGCCGAAAGCGCGAGAGGCTCTCCTCAAGCAGCGTTACGGAACGCGCAGCATCGCCCTGAAAGCGGACGGTGACGCCGAGCGTCAGCAGCGCGAGGGCGATGCCCGCGTCGTTCTCCGCAGCACGGTACAGCGCCAGGCTCTGCTCGACCAGCGCCGCCGAGCGCTCGAACCCGCCCTGCCGCCGCCGAACCGCGCCGAGGTAGACGAGCGCCTCGGCCTCGATCGCGCGGTCAGCCAGCGATCGTGCCATGTCGAGGCTTGCTTCAAGCAGCGTTGCGGCCTCGTCAAGGTGGGTCTGCCATTGCGCCAGCCGGCCGCCGGCGAGCAGCGCCTTCGCCCGCAGCGCCGCGGGGACGGCGCCGGCCGTCGGCATGGCGAGCAACAACTCGATCCAGCGCCGCCCCTCTTCAAGATGGCCGCGGCCCTCCCAGAAGGGGGCCAGCGCGGTGGCGAGCCGCAGCCCGATCTCGGCGTTGCCGTCCGCAGCGGCCAGATTCAGCGCGGCTCGCAGGTTGTTGTGTTCCTCCTCCAACCGCCCCAGCCAGGCGACCTGGTCTGGGCCGCGCAGCTCCGGCTGGGCGCGCTCCGCGAGGTCGCGGTAGTGGTCGGCGTGCCGGTGGCGCGTGAGTTCCGTCTCGTCCGCGGTCTCCAGCTTTTCGGCCGCGTACTCACGAATGCTCTCCAGCAGGGAGTAGCGGGCAACCTCACCGCCGGTATCCGCGACGACGAGGGACTTATCCACCAGTGCGGAGAGGGGATCGAGCACCTGCCACGGCGCGATCTCCTCACCGCCGCAAATGACCTCGGCCGCCTCCAGCGTCCACCCACCCACGAACACGGCGAGGCGGCGCAGCACGGCGCGCTCGGCGTCGCTGAGCAGGTCGTAGCTCCAGTCCACCAGGGAGCGCAGGGTCTGATGGCGCGGCGGAGTCTGCCGCGACGCGCCGGCGAGCAGCAGGAAGCGCTGCTGCAGCCTGGCGGCGATCTGTTCGGGGGAGAGCACGCGCACCCAGGCCGCTGCCAGCTCGATCGCCAGCGGCAGGCCATCCAGCCGCCGGCAGATCTCAGCGACGGCGCCCGCGTTCTCGGCTGCGAACGCGAATTCGCGGCGCGCGGCCTGCGCACGATCGACGAACAGCCGTATCGCCGCGAACTCCAGCAGCGCCGCGCCGGCATTCGCTCCGGCGCTCGGCCAATCAGCCGGCGGCAGGGGCAGCGGCGGCACCTGATAGACCTGCTCGCCCCGGATGCCCAGCCGCTCGCGGCTGGTCGCGGCGACGGTGGTCCGCGGGCATTCCCGCAACAACGTGGCTACCAGTTCGGCGCAGGCCGCCAGAACGTGCTCGCAGTTGTCGAGCACGAGCAACGCCGTCCGCCGGGCCAGCCAATCGGCGATGGCGGGCGTGAAGGGGCGTCCCGACACCTCGCGCACATCGAGCACAGCGGCGACGGCCTGCGGCACCAGCGCCGGCGTGCTGAGCGGAGTGAGATCGACATACCAGATACCGTCCTGGAACTGGCGCTCCGCGGCCCGCGCCACTTCGGCAACCAGGCGCGTCTTGCCGACGCCGCCGGAGCCGGTGAGCGTGAGCAGCCGCCGCCCTTCCCCAAGGAGCTGACCAAGCGAGGTCAGATCTCGTTCGCGCCCCACGAAGCTGGTCAACGGCACGGGAAGCGTGTGGCCGGGCGGCGTTGGCGCGGAGGCACGCGGCGCGGTGTTGGCGTGCGTGCGAGGGCGTGACGCCGCGGCCATCAGCGCCGCGCGGTCGGCGGACCCGAGCCCGAGCGCGTCGGCAAGCAGGCGCACCGTCTCGCGGTAGGGCGCCTGCCGCGTGCCGCGCTCCAGCGCCGAGATCGCCGCGGTGCTGAGCTTTGACTGCTCCGCCAGCGCCTCCTGCGTGAGCCCCGCGGCCACGCGCAGGCGCCGCAGCAGCTCGCCGAAGGCCCCCGTGTTCTCGTCAGTCATGCGGCGTCCCCGTGTGCGCGATCCCGCCGCGGCGAGCCGGGATGCGACGGAAGCGGCCGCCGGCGCGCTCCCGGACGCGACCCGTACAGTTCGCAACTGTACGGGTAACTGTACGGGTTGTGCGTGGTCAGGCCGCCGCCGCCCCACCAATGATAGCCCCATCGGATAGCAACGGCGCCGGCAGTGCGAAGCGCGTGCAACAGCATGGAGGTCGGTTATGGAATCCATCGGCAAGCTCACCCAGCTCGTGGCCGACGTCGAATGGCAGCAGCGGCACGCGACAAACGCCGTGCGCCCAGCCACACGCAGGACGGAGGACGCGCAACTCGGGGCCGCGATCGCGATCACGCTGCCCTTCGAGCCGCACCGCGACCTCGGTCGCATCGTACGCGCGTTCATCCGGGCACCACGCGCTGACCCGGTGCTGCGGTCCCGGGCTGGCCAGGTCGGCAGCGCTGACACGTCCTGATGAGAACGGAACTTCAAAAGGAGCACGCCATGCGAAGAGTGGTTCCACGCGTACTGTTGATCGGCGGCGGCCTCGCGGCGGTCGCCGGTCTGCTGGGCGGGCGGCTGCCGGCCAGCGTTAAGGCGTCCGTGGGCAGTTGCACCACCAGCGGCAGCCAGGTGACCTGTACCTTCGACTACACCGGTGCGGCCATAAGCTGGACCGTGCCCGACGGCGTGACGCAGGCCAAGTTCGATGTCTTCGGCGCCCAGGGCGCGAACAACGGCACCGGCGACAGAAGCGGCGGCAACGGCGGCGAGGCAGCGGCGGCGATCGCCGTCACGCCCGGCGACACGCTCCAAATTAACGTGGGCGGCACCGGCTTCGGCGGTGGCGGCAGCGGCGGCTTCGCGGGGGGCAACGGCGGCGGTGCCTCCGATGTGCGCGCGGGCGGCACAGCGCTGGCAAACCGCATCATCGTGGGTGGCGGTGGCGGCGGCGCTGGCG
>Ga0207416_1002344_pt1 | contig 21049 bp, 17 predicted proteins | sample PaiPotPPM11metaG_FD_184107 | JGI IMG/M metagenome (GOLD analysis project Ga0207416, IMG submission 184107) | Iron sulfur acid spring bacterial and archeal communities from Banff, Canada, to study Microbial Dark Matter (Phase II) - Paint Pots PPM... ...
CCAAGGAGCCGATGGTCTTGGTGACCGATTCAACAACGTCGATGTCCACAGCCACTCCTTCCTTGAAGTGGCTGCATCTTACACCTCTGCGCCACCCCGCTCAGGGGGTGCGGAAAATGAGTCTAGGCGGCCGGCCGGTTCAGCCAGGGCGGGCCGAGCCGAATTAGGAGGCTCGAGAGTGCCACGAGCAGGAGGCTGATGGCGAGACTCAGCAGGCAGAATGCTCCCCAGAGCGACGTGGTCCAGGGCAGGCCAAAGGCGTGGTGGACCTTGCCCAATCCGCCCAGCAGCGTGCCGCCTTTGCCATTGGGGAGGGCAGAGAGGAGCGCCACTATCGGATCGACCTGGGCCCAGGGCGTGAGGGGAGGCGTGCCTGGCGGCAAAGAGCCGAGCTGAGTCAGAATCGTAATCCCGGTTCCCTGCTGCTCGGCTTCCAGGAAGAGAACCAGCAGCGAAAGGCCGAAGCCGAGAAGGACGCTGAGCACAATGCTCACAATGATCGACGTTGCCGGCTTAGAAGTAAGTACGGAGACGAGAAGGCTAATGACGGCGAGCAAAAGGACCGTGAGGACGAGAACAAGGTACGTGTACAGTACGTCCCTCGGGCCGACGCCACCGAAGAGGAACACCGAGCTGAGGAGCGGCAAAGAGCCGAAGAGCAGGAACAGGTTGACGGTGAGGCCTGCGAGGAGCTTTGCCCAGACGATGTCGAAGGACGTGAGCCGAGTGACCCTGAGAAGTTCCCAGGTGCGTTGCTGCCGCTCGCCGCTGACCGCTCCGGCCATGGATGAGGGCGTGACGAACAGGATGAGACAGAGCTGAAAGATTGCCAGAGTCTGGAGAAGCTGGCTGCCTACCTGAGACGACCGGCCTGAGCCTGGGTCACTGTGCTCTATCAGAAAGACGACAAGCACGCTGCCCAGGACGCCCAGGTAAACCGTGACGATGGCCAGCGAATGGCGACTCCGCATCCGCGTCCGCAGCTCTTTGCGCACTACCGCATCCAGCGGGAGGAGAACGCGGGTTCTCCTGATGGCGGAGGTGCCCGGCATCAGCTCGACGTCGCCCATCCGGAGAGCTGAAGGTCCTGATGCGGGTCGGCGATGACGAGGTCCCCAAGCTCAGTTGTGCTGCGGAGCCGCACCTGCAGTGCTCCGGCCGCCGAGATGAACCGATCAGGTCGCGGCAACAGCGCATTGCCTGCCTGGAGATCGATAACGACCCACCTGCCGGCACGCCAGTCATAGGCCTGTCCGACAGCGGTCACCGAGCCGCTGCTTCCCCCGGCCGATAGGGCCAGCTCGCGGAAGTGGATGCGATGAGCCTCGGGAAGATCGAATTGGAACGTAGCCGAGCCGCCCGGTCCAACCGCAACGGCGGGCGGCGTGACAGAATCGAAACAACAGGACGATTGGGGCTGTCTGGGCCGAGCATCGACGACGTTGGCACCGATAGTGCCCGGAAGCAGCCGGAATGGCCCTCGCGGGAAGCGCACGGAGAGCGGGCTGACGATGAGATTGAGGTCGCGGCGTTGGGGCGCCGCATCGTCGACGGTGAATGTGCCCAGGGGGCTCTGGCTCCAGCCCAGGAAAAGTATCTCTCCCCGCGACGCAATATCGCGGGCTTCGGGTAATCGCTCGGCGGCATTGCGGAGCCGGTCGCTCAACGACGCTTCTGTGCCCAGCGGAGGTTCTTCCCAGGGATCGCCGTCCCAAGAGCCAAAACCCGGGTCCGGGGAGGTCGCCCCATAGATCTGGTCCCAGAGAGCAGGTTGAACCTGGCCCGGCAAGCTCGCATGAGGGCGAATCCGTACTCGGCGAGTCGACTTCGGAGGCATGTCCGAGAGCCGGACGATGGCACGCCCGGCCATGACGATTGGACGGGCCAGCATGAGACTCGTTCCATTGTGAACGGTTCCCACGATAGAGCCGTCCGATGCGAGGTGCAGCTTGCTCCTCACCGTGCCCGGAATGGTAACGCTGGTCCTGAGAGCCGCCGTCCGTGTCGACCACATATTCATGGAGGGAAAGTCAAGCGTAGTCTGAGATCCCTCCCGAAAGCGCAGAGCCAATGAGGAGGTACTGGGCGCCGATCCGACATCGGCGATGTACTGAGGAAGACTCTGGGGCAAAGCCGGGCCGTCCCACACTGCTCGGTAGTCACCGCGCATCGGCGCAAGCATCCCGACATAAAGGGTGGCCGGGCGGATTGCACTACTGCCGTCCAGCTCAACCATGCCGACGGTATTGAGCAAAACCATATTGCCTTTGAGGTGGGAAGCCGTGGCGACGCTCGCGGTGAGGCAAAGCAGCCCGAGCGCCGGAATCGCCACCCAGGCTAACTCCTGCTTGTGGAGGCGACGTAACAGGAGGAAGTTGACGGGGCCGACGATAAGAATCGACAGAACGGCGAGTGCGATGAGCAGAAATAACGAGGGCCAGGTCGCACTGGCCGGCACGTTGGCCACCACCGGGCGCATGGTCGACGGGCCAAAACGGTTGGTATAGAAGCCTCCCTGGCCGCTGGAGGTCACGCGGCCGACGACCTGTGGGGCCGCCTGCATTATCAGGTCGGAGAGAAGTGTGACAGTGCCACCCCAACGGGGAAACGCGTCAACCGCCGGATCGAAGGCCAGGTACATGATTCGTCCTTGTCCCAGCCTTTGACGGACCACCAGCGGGAGCCCGCCTTGACTGGCCGCGACGAAGCCGCGAGGGTGGTCAAGGACGCTCACAATAGTGGTCTGAGGCGGCGGGCGCGTACCTGCCAGCGATTGGAGGCCGGAAAGCGCTCCCAGGCCCTGCGAGCCACGTAGGTTACCGGGGACAAGCGACGAAGGCAGCGGGCGGAGCGTTTCCTGCCAGTCAGGTCCTCCGACCAGTATGAGTGAACCTCCCGCCCGCACGTATCGCTCCAGCGCTGTTATCTGCTCGCGGTCGAGACGAGAGGTGTCGAAATTGGTCAGCAAGATCGCGTCAAAATTTGCCAGCGCTTCTGCAACAGGATCGAGCGAGTCCGGCGAGAGGAGCGTGGTCGAGAGACTGGTGTTCTGGATCTTTGTCCGGCGCAACCAGGATACGAGCTCTGGGGCGGTGGCCAGTGCCCCGAGACTGATCGTCTGGGCGTCGAAGCTGGTCGGAGAATCGGAGGCGGCAGCCACAGTCTTGCCGGCGACAGCGAACTGTACGCGGACGACGTCGCCAAGGTCTCTTCCCTGCAGATATATCGTGACCTGCTTGGTCGCTTCGGCCGGCAAGGCCACCGGCATCTGATAGATGGAGAACGAATCTTGCGCTGCAAATTGGGTTTTGCTGCCCTGGTCTGGCACGGTGACCGATCCCGACAGCGCGGCACTGCTTTGATTTCGCAGGGTGACACGAATCGGTACCCAGGCAGATGCACGGTAGTGTCCGCCGTATCCCGTGGCTACTGTCAGAGACACCGGCGACTTCGGTTGATTCTGCTTCGCGCGCGTAGAGGACACGTCGTGGGCCGCGACGCCTGGTACTCGGGGTGCGGATAGGGCCAGCGCGAGAGCGAGCAGTGTCGCGCCGACAACGCTACGCATGGCAGATTCCGGGCGATGATTGCCCCATTTTAGGAAGGGTAGACGGACTTGCCGTACTCGGAAAGGAAAATCGCCTGGGTAGGGCATTGGCGGGCCGCTTCCAGCAGTGTTTCCCTGCTCTCCGCGCCAGGGTTCAGGACGACGGCTTTCATGCTGTCGTCCAGATGAAACGCTCGCGGAGCCAGGACGAAACAGGGACCACTGCCGACACATTGCTCCCGATCCACCCAGGCCACCAAATGGTGCAGAGCACTCATTGACGTAGGCATTCTCAATAGAATGAAGATGATGACAATTCTACCGTGTTACCCTAGGTCGATCTGACACCATGCGAGAACGCTCTTGACGCGGAACGGCGTCCTGGGGGGAGGGGCTCTCGGGCTAACCGTGGCTCTACGGCTCTTACAACGAGGCGAGGACGCTGTCCTCATCGAGCGCGAGCCGGAACCAGGCGGCCTTGCTGCGGGATTTCGACTCGGACCCTCATACCTCGAGAAGTTCTACCACCACCTCTTTCGTTCAGATACTGAAGCTACCGCACTGATCCTGGAGCTTGGCCTGGGCGACAAGCTCGTTTGGCCACGGCCGAAGACGAGCACGCTCATGGGCGGCAAGCACTATCAGCTGGATTCAGCCCTCAGCCTGCTGACGTTTTCGCCGTTGCCTCTGGCCGACCGCTTGAGATTGGGCGCTGCCATCGCATATCTGCGCCTGGAGCCAAACTATCATCGGTTGGAACAGATCACCGCCGACCGGTGGATCCGGCGTTGGATGGGACCACGGGTGTACACGACGCTCTGGCGACCCCTCCTCCAGTCGAAATTCGGAGATCGCTCTTCCGACATCGCGATGGCATGGTTTTGGGCACGGGTCCATTTGCGGAGCTCCTCGCTCGGTTATATCCGCGGCGGCTTCCAGCAGCTGTACAACGCGCTTGTCGCCGAGATTGTATCGCTCGGTGGTGAAGTCAAATTTTGCACCGAAGTCAAAGGCATCAGCCGCGGTGAGCCAGGGAAGCTCTGCGTCGCAACGTCTGAGAAGACCTATGAACTGGATCGGGTCATTTCGACGCTCCCCACGCGACTCACCATCAATCTCACTCCGGAGCTGCAGGGGGACTTCGCCGCGCGCTATGGGCAGCTCGATTCGTACGGGGCGCACTGTGTTATACTTTCGCTCGATCGGCCGCTGACCGATACGTACTGGCTGAATATCAACGACCCGGGATATCCGTTTCTGGCGCTGGTCGAGCACACCAACTATATGCCGCCCGAGGATTACGACGGCCGGCATCTGATCTATCTCGGCAATTACCTCCCCATGGACCATCCGCTGTTCAAGCAGAGTGACGAGGAGGTGCTGGCGGATTTCTTGCCGGCGTTGCGGGGCATCAACTCCGCTTTCAGAGAGAGCTGGGTGACGGAGCATCGAATTTTCAAAGCACCCTTTGCTCAGCCTATTGTCACCGTCGGTTATCCGGACCGATTGCCTCCGCACCAGAGTCCGATACCAAACCTCTATCTGGCCAATATGTCGCAGGTCTACCCACAGGACCGAGGACAGAATTACAGTATCGCAATGGCAAATCGCCTGGTGGCCGATTTGCCGGTCCAGCCGATCGCTGCATGAACACCGCTGACTACGAGCCTGCAATCTTCCGCCGCACTTTCGTCGAAGACGCTCGATCGCTGCAGGAAGTCGTGGTCGGGCTGAAGGAGAGTGACGCCGTCGGCGTGGATGTGGAGATGGCGCAGCGCCTGGAACGCAAACCGGGCGGCTACCAACAGTGGCTCCACGTGCTGGCGCTCATTCAGCTGGCGTCCGACACGCTCAGTGTCGTGGTGGATCCGGTCCGCTGCACTGATCTCTCCCCGTTGCGCCGTTTCATGGCAGGTACGACGCGGAAGGTCTTTCTGGGCGGAGGCCAGGACGCTGCCCTGCTGGAACGGAGCGGCATTCCGGCCCGGAATGTAGTGGATGTGGGTGAGCTAGCGCTTGCCGTCTTCGGGCGCCGCGAGGATGGTATGGCGGCGCTGGCCCGGAGGATTTTCGGGCTGAGCCTGGACAAGACGGTGCGCCGCGCGGACTGGTTGGCTCGGCCGCTCAACCCGACACTCCTCGCTTATGCGCATCGAGATGCGGAGCTGACGCTTCTCATCTATCGCTGGTTTCAGCGCAGCTACCCGGAGGTGACCTCCTTACACGAGCGGCTTGAGCTCGATCCTATTTTGCCGATCACGGCTCCGGCCTGGCTGCGCGAAGCGCTTTCCCGGCCGACCATGGATCCCCTGATCGTCCTCGCCGTGCACGGGCTCGACGCGGTGAACGACGCCGACCAGCTGGCAGCCGACGTGCGCGACGCGCTGCGCAAGTCAACCGCTCCTCGCCAGATCAACCGTCTGATGCGCATCGCGGGCGAGCTGGGTCTCAAATCTCTGGTTGGAGATATCGCACCATTCGTGGACTCGGCCTCTTCCCTTATTCGAGCGGCTACGGCTCGCGCGATCGGTCAGCTCGCCGATTTGGAAACGGGTGTACCAATTCTAGAGGGTCTCAAGCAGGATCCGATCGAAGACGTCCGTAAGGCCGCGGAGGCTGGCCTCCGGGAACTCCGTGCGCCGAAAGTCGCCGCCGCGGAGCCGCAGAGTGAGGAGGAGGAAGCGTCATCACTGGGCGAAACTGCCTTGTCGGCGCTCGAACGGCTAAGGCGACAGCTCCAGGATGAGAGCGGGTAGTCTCTTCTTGACTTCTACACGATCGCCACATATAGTGGCAAGGTTGTCGGCCACGAAGGTTGATGTTGTGGATCGCCTCACCGTAAGGAGCACCCGATGCGCCAACTTGCGCTTCTCACTTTACTTGTCTCTACATTGCTGAGCGTATCATCGAGTGGCCCGTTTGCAGTTACACTAGCGGCGCCGTCGGCTTCGAGGCACCCTGCTGCGCCGACCGCGGGCACCCCGCCCGTTGCTCGTGTCAAGTTCATCGACCACGGGCTGGGTGTACAGCCGCCCCATCAGAAGCTACGCAAGGGCAAAATGAAGGACCCGCTCTTCAACAGTTATCTGCTCCGGACGAGGGCCCACCAGCGGGCTTCGATCCGTTTTCGCGACGGATCAATCCTGAACATGAACCAGCAGACCGATGCGTTGCTCAGGTCCTCACACATGACGCAGGTGGGACGCGGAGAGGTCGACGAGATTGTGACGTCCGGCGCCCACGGCGGGGTGGTGCAAAAATTCTCCGACGCCGGTCAATTGATCGCCACCTGGAAATAGGTCAACTCGCTACTTCCTGTTCCTGGTACTGAAGCTGGTAGAGGCGGTGGTAGTACCCCTGCCTGGCCAGTAGCTCATCGTGGCTGCCTTCCTCGACCAGCTTCCCCTTATGGAGGACGAGAATTCGATCGACGTGCCGGATGGTGAAGAGCCGATGGGCGATGATGATACTGGTTCTGTCCTCCAGCAGGCGCTCCAGTGCCTCCTGAATGAGCGCCTCGGTTTCCGTGTCCACGCTCGATGTTGCCTCGTCCAGGACGAGCAGCACTTCAGGATCGAAGGCGATCGCGCGTGCAAAGGAGATCAGCTGGCGCTGTCCAGCCGAGAAGTTTGAACCGCGCTCACGAACCACGTGATCGTAGCCATCGGCCAGACGCTGAATGAACTTGTCGGCATTGACGAAGACGGCCGCGCGTCTCACTTGTTCGTCGGTGATCTCGCTGTTGTTGAGGCGGATATTGCTGGTGATGGTGCCCGAGAACAGCACAGCGTCTTGCAGCACCGAACCGATGTGGCGCCTGACATCGGCGCGGCGCATGTCGCGGATATCTACACCGTCCAGGAGAATCTGGCCGCTCTGAATGTCATAGAAGCGAGTGAGGATGTTGATGAGTGATGTCTTTCCGGCGCCGGTAGCGCCCACGATGGCAACGCTTTGTCCGGCAGGAATCGTAAAGGATACATTCTGCAACACGGGATGACCGGCATCGTAGCCAAATGTGACGTTGCGAAACTCGATCTCGCCTCGCACCTGTGCCAGCTCAACAGGATGGCCAGTATCTGCCGGCTCGGCAGGCTCGTCCAACAGTCCAAAAATCCGCTCTGAGCCCGCCATGGCGGATTGGAGCAAGTTGTACTTTTCCGCCAGGTCGCGAATCGGCTGAAACGCACGATCGGTGTATTGCATGGCCGCGACCAGAGCGCCGAACGTGAAGGCGGAACCCCAGTGGGAGATGATTCCGTGGCCTCCAACCCAGAGGAGCAGCGCCGTGGAAAGTGCGCCCAGGAACGTCACCGTTGGAGCAAAGAGCGAGTAGGCGAAAATGGCGTTCAGGTTGGCCCGCAGATAGTCCGCGTTCAGATCGTCAAACTCCCCCGCCATGGTGCGCTCTCGGTTGAACAGCTGCACGATCACCATGCCCGTAATGTTTTCATTGAGAAAGCCATTGAGCCGTGACAATCGGATGCGAATGGTGCGATAGATGGTGCGCATGGCCTTCTGAAAGATGAAAGATACCAGCGCAATGATGGGCATCACCACCAGACTGACCAGACCGAGCTGCCAGTTCAGGATCAGCATGACGATGACAATGCCGGTCAACGTGACGATGTCGCCCAGGATCGACACCACGCCTTGCGTCAACAGGTCGTTGAGCGCATCGACGTCGCCGGTGAGGCGCGTCATAAGGCGACCAACCGGATTCCTGTCGAAGAAGCCCAGCGGCAGGTGTTGGATGTGACCAAAGATCTCGTTGCGCAAGTCATACATCACACGCTGTCCGACAAACTGCATATAGTAGTTCTCTCCGTACCGCATCGCGAAGCCAACTAAGAGCGCACCGAGATAAAGCGATAGGATGACCCACAGGCCGGCCGGCTTATGAGGAACGATGTAGCGATCGATGGCGATCTTGGTTAGATAGGGCCCCGAGAGGTCAAGAACACCAGTTCCGAGCAGTAGCGCCATGGCAAGTACGATGCGTCGACGGTAGGGTGCGAGATACGGAAGGAGACGCCGTACCAATCGACCATCGTACGCTTTCCCGAGGATCTCGTCCTCATCCGGGTCGAAGCGAGCTTTCATGCCTCGTCGACTTCCAGTTCCTGCTGCAGAAGCTCGCGGCGGTACATGCGGGAGTACAGCCCGTTGCCGGCGAGAAGCGCCGGGTGGGTGCCGCGCTCGGAGATGCGGCCGTCCTCGAGGACGACGATCTGATCGGCATCCTTGACGGTCGAGATCCGCATGGCGGTGATCAGCGTGGTTCGCTCTGCCATGACCTGTCTCAACCCGGCGAGGATCTCCGACTGCGTGTGAGTATCGACGCTTGACATGGCGTCGTCGAGGAGGAGGATCGTGGGATCGCGAAGCAGGGCACGGGCGAGGGCCGTGCGCTGCTTTTGTCCACCCGAGAGACTGACACCTCGCTCGCCGACAACCGTCGCCAATCCACTGGGAAACTGCTCGAGATCCTTGCTCAGACGAGACACTGTGATGGCGTGGGTCAGTTGATCGTCAGCCGCGTGGCGGACTCCGAACATGGCGTTTTCCTGCAATGTAGCCGAAAACAGGAAGGTGTCCTGGGGGACGTATCCCACCGCGCGTCGGATGGCTTCAAGCGGGAGACGCCGCACGTCGACACCGTCAATTAGCACCTCGCCCTCATCGGCCTCCAAAATCCTGGGGATAAGGCTCATCAGGGTGGTCTTTCCGGCCCCCGTCATGCCGACAATGGCTACAGTTGAGCCGCGCGGCACGTGGAACGAAACGTGGCGGAAGATCCAGACGTTGCCGTATTTCACGCCCACGTTACGAAACTCGATTTCACCGTACACATGCTGAATCGGAAGCGTGTGTCCTGTGTCGCGAATGACCGGCTCGCTGCTCATGACTTCCATAATGCGCGCCATCGAAGCAGCTCCTTGCTGATACACATTGATGACCCATCCAATCGAGATCATCGGCCAGCTGAGCAGCGCCAGGTAGGAGTTGAATTGAACGAACTGGCCGAGCGTGATTTCGCGCTTCGCCACTTGCATCCCTCCAACGAAGAGCACCAATCCCAGCGCGATTCCCATGACAAACGTCATGAAGGGCCACATGACTCCGGACAACCGTACGTAGCTCAGGTTGCGCTGCACATACTCCTCGTTGGCCTGCGCAAAAGCGGCCATCTCGCGCTGCTCCTGGGTGAACGCCTTTACCACACGAATGCCCGAGAAGTTTTCCTGGGCACTGGTTGAGAGCTGACCGAATTGGTCCTGGACGGCGCGAAACCGACGCTGCACCGCCCTTCCGACGAACACCATGGAGAGCGAAACGAGCGGGAGAACGGCAAAAGCAACCAGCGTCAATTTCCAATCGATCACGAGCATGAGGGTCGCCACGCCGATCAACGTGGCGGAGGTGCTGATGAGAGTCAGTATCCCGCCCATGCCAACAAATTGGCGGACGGCGTTCAGGTCATTGGTGAGCCTTGCCATCAGATCGCCGGTGTGCATCCGGCCATAAAATGCCTGATCGAGCGTCTGCAGATGCTGGAAGGCATCGTTTCGGAGGTCGTACTCGACGAGCCGCGAGACGCGGTTGACGGTGCTGCGCTGTACGAACATTGCGAGGGTCTGACCGGCGGCCACTGCGAGAAAGACCAGAACGTAGGTCGTGATGGCCGCGAGCATTGCATGGTGTTGAAGACTGTCGACGGCCAGACGGAGAATGTACGGCTGTACCAGCGAGCAGATTGTGCCCGCCAGTATGGCGCCAAGGCCAACGGCGATCCGGAGCTTGTGACGACTCAGGTAGGGCAAAAGCGGGCCAAGCGTTTCCACGGTTCAATCTTAAACTCTTGACATGGCTCCTGAGTCGGAGCAGCATGGCACATCTCGAGTTGATGGTCTTGGCGGCATAGACAGGGTTGGGACTGTAGCTCCGTCTGTGTCCGCCCGGAGGTGTCTCTTTGATGTCGTCCTATCCCTCTCGCCGCACCACCCGTCTGCGCAATTACGACTACTCTCAGGCCGGCGCTTACTTCGTGAAGCTCTGCGTCGAGCAGCGCATCTGTTGTTTATCCCGCATCACAGAGGGCGAGCTGTGCCTGTCTCCGGCCGGAGAGATGGTGCATTCAGTCTGGGGGAATCTGGGCAAGTACTACCCGGGCGTCTCGGTCGATGACCACGTCGTGATGCCCAATCATCTTCACGGCATCATCGTGTTGGCCGGCATTTTGATGACGGACGAGAAGACCCCGGCGGTTGAAACGGCAGAGCGGGAGGGGCTGCGGGCACATATCCGTTATCATGCCTGGAGCCTTGTCAGCTTAGCCTCTGGTGATGAAGACGCCGTGTTGGTCAAAGCCGAAGTCGATGAGCTGCAGGCGGCAGTCCTTCAGAGCGGCCCTGAGCCGCTCAGATTGGCCTTCTGCGGCGAAGAAGAGGAGACAGCCGCCTCCGCCTGCTCCACATGCCTTGCCTCCCTGCGCGCCATGGTGGCGTGCAACCGCAAAGATGTCGTCGAGCCGCTGCGTCGTTACGGAGGGGTGCAGGGATTTCTGATGGAACCAGTTGTCGTTGAGGAGCTGCGCAAAACTCTCGACATCCGAAGCGAGAAGGGCACATTTCATGTCCCCGGCAAGCTGCCGCAGACCGGCGAGTGCACGTACGGTCGAGGGTTCCCCACTTCGGAAGCGGCTCCAGACATGGCCGTGAATATCTGCGGATAGCCGTGCCTGGCCGCTGTACACCAGCACCAGGCGATCGCGGAGCTGATTGACGAAGGGTGTGGACAATGAAAGCGATTCTTCCCGCACCTCGGACCCAAAGGTGTAGTACCTGATGCCTCCGAGAGCCGAGGCGTATTCGTCCTGCTTGCCGCCGAGGATGCCGAGCGCAGACCCGATCTGGCAGGCAACCTCGGCAATCTCATCGCGGTCGGCAACATTGGCGATTGCAGTCTTGACCAACGCGACCCACAGGACGGTCTGGGCTGCCGAGGCGCCAAGCCCCGCACCGATCGGGAGATCCAGGCCGTACGAGACATAGTTTCGCGCGCCTCGCAAGCGGTGCACCAAATCGAGAGGACTCGCGGCGCCGATGCTACCCCGGACATAACGCGTGATTGCTGCATTGAGAACGGCGCCGCCCTCGGCCTCGGCGTAAATCGGTACGTCGGTCCAGCCCCCTCCGAAGTCGATACGCAGCGGCGCGCGGCCTTTGTACCTCACAGGTCGTTTACCCTGGATGAGTCATGGGCCATGAATGCCCGCGCTACAAGAATAAGCCAGGCTACATCGCCTCACTATCGAGAATGATGGTCACCGGCCCATCGTTTTCCAGTGCGACGATCATGTGTGCCGCGAATTGACCATGGGCCACGTCGTAGCCGTGTGACCTCAAGCGGGCTATGAAATGTTGGTAGAGGCGTTCACCCAGCTCTGGACTCGCGGCGCGGATGAAGCTGGGTCGGCGGCCTCTACTTGTATCGGCATAGAGAGTGAATTGGGAAACGACAAGCATCGACCCGCCAATGTCGGCGGTGGAGAGGTTCATCTTACCGTGCTGATCCTCAAAAATGCGCATGACAGCGAGCTTGTCGGCGACACGCTCGACCGCGGCTTCTTCATCTCCCTCACCTATGCCCACCAGAATTGCCAGACCTCGGCCTATAGAACCAATCAGGTTGTCTTCTACGCTAACGGCCGCCGATCGCACCCGCTGCGCTACCACTTTGACCACGTACACCTCCATGGCTTGCGGTTGGGCGCTCGGGAGTCATCGAAGGGCAACCGGCACCGGGACTGTACCTCGGTGTATACCCACGGGCGCGCGTGCCGAAGACGTGGCAATTCGGCCAGGCTCGGGCGAGGGTGGACAGAGGCAGGAGCTGCTGTCCCGACAATCCTCGCGTCTGCATTCACGGGCGTCGACGTATCCATCGCGATACTTTCTCGAAGCTTCGGTTGCGGGCAGGCCGGCTAGAGTAATCAATTTCCTGCTGGTATGTTGGAATTACACGGTGGAAGAGGAGTTGTGGCATGGCAAGCGTCGGACAACTTTTGCGGGGCAAGGGAAATGAGGTTTGGTCCGTTAGACCCGATACAACTGTCTACGACGCTATCAAAGTGATGGCCGAAAAGGAAATCGGAGCTCTCCTGGTCATGGAAGGGGAAAGGCTGGCGGGAATCGTCTCTGAGCGGGATTATGCAAGGAAGGTGATTCTTCGGGGAAGATCCTCGAAAGACACGCCGGTGCGGGACATTATGACCGAACGAGTGCTGTACGTTCGCCCTGATCAGTCGGTTGAAGAATGCATGGCCTTGATGACTGCGAAGCGCGTTCGCCATCTCCCCGTGTGCGAAGACAATCACGTGATCGGCGTGGTGTCCATCGGAGATCTGGTAAAGTCGGTCATTTCTCAGCAGGAGTTCTTGATCCAGCAGCTGGAGAACTATATAGCCGGCAGGTGACCGCGGATTAAGAGGCACGTCGCATTGCCGCGTCGTGTGCCTGCTGTTCTAGCCCGTCCTCCAGGGGTCGGAGCTCGAAGTCCGGATAGCGCCGATCCAGGGCTAGGCGCAAAAGCAGATCCGCGAATGCCGGGTTTTTCGGCAAAAGCGATCCATGGACATAGGTCCCGAAGACGTTGGCGAACCGAGCACCTTCGGTCTTATCCTCGCCGTTGTTGCCGTAGCCGCTTTTCACGATGCCGAGCGGTCGGGTGTCGTCCTCGAGGAAGGTGCGCCCACCATGATTCTCGAATCCGACGATGGTTCCATGGTCCCATTCCACAACAATGTTTCCGACGCAACGTGGTGCTTGGTGACCTGGATGAACAGTGTAGGCATCCAGGATGCCGAGGCCTTCCAGGTCGGGTCCTTCTGCCGGATGGTAGAAGCGCTGCAGGATCTGGTAGCTTCCGCAGACTGCGAGGAAAGGTACGCTCTGCTCAACTGCCCTGCGGATGGACGGTCCATGGTTCCTGCGAAGGTCCGAGATGACCACCTCTTGCTCTCGGTCCTGATCCCCGCCCATGAAGAGCAGATCCACGTCTATATCAGGAAATTGCTCGCCGAGCCCTACCCCGAAGACGCGCAAGTCGATGTCGCGCCACAGCGATCGCCGGCGGAGGGTAATGATGTTCCCCCGATCTCCATATAGGTTCAAGAGGTTGGGATACAGGTGCACCAGATTTAGACTCGGATTCATTCACTCTTCCCAGTAGGGTTTGACATAACCGAGGCGAGACAGCGTATTCCGAACATCGAGTAAGGCTGTGTAAGTCGGTACTACGAACAGAGTTTTCCCTGGAGGAGTCAGCTCCACTGCGCGGCGCAATGCGCGCTCGGTGTCTCGAATGACCTCCCAGAGCGTGCCGGCGCCGGCCCCGATGACGCCGGCATACTTGAAACGAAGCGCAATATCTTCGGCCCGAGTGCCTGCAAAAACGACCGAGCAAAGGAAGCCGTCTAACACTTCCACATCAGCGTCCCAGATCCACGACACATCACGCCCATCGGCGATGTTGTCGTTGAGCATCATAAGCAGGGAGATCGGCCGCTCGCCGCTGATGAGCGTGCGGAGAATCTGATTCAGGCCGGTTGGGTTCTTTGCCAGGGCGAGAAAGGCCATTCGATCGTCGATCCGAAGTTGCTCCATTCGACCGAAAGCGGGTGTGACTGCTCGAAGAGAGGCTGCAATTCGATCCGGCTGTATCCCCATACTGCTCGCAGCGGCAGCCGCACCAACGGCGTTGTAGATGTTGTAGAGACCGGGAAGAGGCAGGATAACCTGTGCCGTTCCCGCCGGCGTGACGAGCGCGAACTCGCTGCCGGTAACGCCGTATAGGTGAATGTCGGTCGCGAAAACCTCGGGCGTTGGCCGGCTCAAATTGCATTGAGTGCAGCGGTAGTGTCCCATATGGCCGAGAAATACCGCCGTATATTCGATGCGTTCTCCACAACGTGGACACGCTTTTACGTCGCTGGCATGCTCCCGGGCGCCGGCGTCGGGTCCAGCAGACTCGACGCCAAAGAAGAGGCGGGAGGAAGCTGCCGAGGCTGTGGCGTCGGTGACGAGAGGGTCGTCTCCGTTGGCGACCACTGTGGTGGCAGGGGGCAGTGCACCGATGGCCCCGGACCAAAGGCGCGCCACCGTTGCTACCTCTCCGTAGCGGTCCAGCTGGTCGCGAAAGAGATCCAGCAAGAGAACGACCTTCGGAGCAACAGTCGCCAAGACTTCCGGCAGAGCGGCCTCATCCGCCTCGAAAAGTCCGAGACTGTCACCCGCGCTGCTCAGATTGCCCAGTACGTTTGTGTGGCTGATCAGGGAGCTGGCGAGCCCACGCATGAGATTCGAACCGGCGGTGTTGCGCAATGGGGCAAATGAGGCGTCCGATAAGATGGCACTCAACATGCGCGCGGTCGTGGTTTTGCCGTTTGTGCCGCTTACCACGACAGAACCGTGCATCAGCTGGGCGGAGAGGTCTCGCACGATGCGGGGATCAAGGCGCGCGGCCACCAATCCAGGGAGCGCGGTACCGCCCCCCATGCCGAGAAGGCGAGTCACCGTCGCCGAGAGCTTGCCTGCTGCCACTGCTGTGGCTCTGCGCACGTCGAGGGTTGAGCTGCGCCGGGACGCGGTTTCCTCTCGCGCCAGCAGGGACGTTTGATCGGACACGGTCACTTCACACTATAGGCGGAGAGGAGTGAAACCAGATTGTCGCCATACATACCTTCTTTGGCATCCTCCGGAATTGGAAGTCTATCAATCTTATCCAGCTCGGTCTCCGGGTCGCCTTCCGGGTAGCCGGATCCGAAGAGAATACGGTCTGTCCCGACGCGGGAGAGAGTGGTTTCCTCAATGTGCGTCAGGCTTGTCTCGAAGTACACATGTGGCGCGTCCCAGAGCGCCTGGATGACATTGGTCTGACCGCCGCTTCGGGCTCCGAGGTGGGGGATTATGACGTCGAGCGAAGGGTAGCGCAAGACGAATTCGAGCGTGACGGCCAGGCTCTCCTCAAACATTACGGGAAGGTCGTGGAAAGCGGCAGCGGATACGAACGCCTCGAATTCCGCTGATTCCATGAGATTTGTGGCCCACTGCAGCTCGTGCTGGTCGAGGGCCCCCTCACGATCGACGCCCTCGCCGATCCAGCGGTGCCAGCGTATTCCTGCGTACTGCGATAGCTCGACAGGTACTTCCAGGTTGTCCGGCCGGGTGTCGGTGAACGGATTGCCGCCGAGATAGTAAAAGGGGAACAAGCCATGTTCGTTTGCCACCTCCAGCACGTAAGCGTTCAACGACTGTATGTTGGCAGCGAAGGGATGGGCGAAGACCACGGCGCGCTGGATCCTGGCCTGGTGAAGCACATGCAACGCTCGCTCGACGGGATAACGCTCTCGGTCCAGCGCAACGTGGGCATCGACGATCATGAAGACTCCTGTCATCCATGGTAGAAGGACAGGAAGTCAAAAATCAGCGTCTTCCGATAATTGACCGTGCCAAATCGAGAACATTGACAGTTCAGACTTGAAAGTCTCTGCTGTTGCCCGTATAGTGCAAGTGAGCAAACCCACCGACGAACAGACACATTCAGTATGTGGAGGCGCGCACATGAAGCGTTGGCTGCTCGCGGCGACGGTCCCACTGATCGCACTTTCGATCATTCTTCCGGCTAGCGGGAAGGGAATCCCACAGAATACGTTTCACGTGGCGGCGGGGAATCCAGCGATCACTGCCAGTCCCACAGCCGGCAAACCGGGTCAGACCATCACGGTGAGCGGCACGGGCTTTCAGCCGTTTGGAGGCCAGGCCGTAGTCAGGCTGACGATCGGCAGTACGCCCCTCAACGGGACCGGAACGCCGGTAAAGACGGACGGTACCTTTTCCACCGACGTCCAGGTGCCGGATCTGGCCAGCGCCGTGTACACCATCGTGGCGATGGGCTACGCACCGCAGACGACTCCATCCGGCCCGGCAACGGCGACGGACACGCCAACCGAGACGCCGGCAGCAACGGAAACGAACACGCCAACCGGCACGCCATCGCCGACCAATACGCCGGTGCCGACCTCGACCAACACGCCCACCCCGACCGTGACCGGGACAGCGACGACCACGCCAACCAGCACGCCCACAACCACGGCAACGGCAACCGTGACACCGACGAATACGAACACCCCGACCGCGACGCCGACGGTGTTCAGGCCGACACAGCCAACCAACACACCGACGCCGACGCCAACTCAGACCGGGACGCCGGTCACCGGACATCTCCCGACGTTTACGCCGACGCCCACGCCCACCTGCACGTCCCCTGGGACGGGGGCGGCGTCACAGTCCAATCAGCCTGTTATTATCTGTACGCCGACAAATACGCCGACGCCCACGATCACTCCGACGAACACGCCGACGCCCACGAACACCCCGACGAACACGCCGACGCCCACGAACACCCCGACGATACCCATAGGGCGTCCGCAGGGCCCAGCGAGACGTTCGAACTTGCAAGATATCGTTCAGCAGCAGTCGAGCGTCAGCTACCACGTTTATGAGCGTGGTTTGTCCGCCCGTGCAGTGGCCGCCGGGCAATTGGTCTTCGATGGCGACCGCGCAACCTTGTCCTTCACCATCAAGGCCCCTTCGGCGCCGTTCACGGTAACCCAGTCGGCAAGCTGTTCGGCGATCCCAACGGTTGGAGTACCGGCCAACTGCACCATCACCGAGACCGTAAGCAATAGCGGAAACCATCTGCTGGACTTCAGCCATACCGTGACTAACCATCTGGCCAGTGGCGTACGCGCCACCGCCAGCTCGTCGACGATCGGCGCGACGGCCGTCAGCGGCTCGACTGTGGTGTGGAATAACTTCCAGCTGCAGCCCCACGCCAGCGCCTCGGCGACGATTCAGGTGTCGTTCACCCCCACCGCCGCCCAGGTGGGAACCCAGATTGTACTGAGCAGTGGGGTTAGCGCTACAGCGGTCGACACCGTGACTGGACAGAGCTTCATCGTGACATATGGGAGTCTCACGACCCCGGAGCGGATCGCGGGAGGAGCGGCCAAGCCGTCGGCGCCGACCGCACGTGGTGGTCCGAGTACCACCGCAGCGGCCCCGGCGGCAGCAAGCCGGCTGCCGACAACGGGTGGAGCAAGGGGCACTACCAGCGGCACGAGCCCACCCGACGCCGCATATCGTCCTACGCCGTATCCGATAAGTCCCTGACATCTACCTGCGCAGTACGAGATTGCGGGGCTATCCTCGCTGATTTACGCATCCGTGGCTCAGGGCTTCGGGCGTTGCTGCCCATACAGACGCGTCCGTATACGGGCAACGGACTGAAGCCCTCAGTTTCATCCTGTACCTGCTGCAGCCCTTGTGATTGACCAACATGATGTGCGCAGCAGATTCACTCTTGACAGGGTCCTCGTGAAGGTGTAGGCTAGACCCAACTGTCGGGGAGACAACCGACAAGTCGGCGGAGTGAGCGGAAGGCGATGAGGCGCGGCTTTTGCGTGGTCACCTGAGTCGCGATGAGCCACTGGTGAAACCGATCCGTAGCAGGATCGGTTCTGGTCATTTTGGCGGGTAATACGCCTGAATGGCGCCACGGCGCCATGCGGCGCGGAGGGGAGTTAAGGATGAAGCATGCTACGCATCAGACACTTGGTCGGGCCTGTTTGATCGTGATATTGGCTGCCGCGTATGTCCTGATAGATCGCGGTCAGACAGCGCACGCCAACGGTGTTGCCTTCGCCGTTGGCGACGTGCTTGCGGATGTCGGGCAAGGAACCATTCGTCATTTCACTCCGAGCGGAACGCTCGTCGACACCCTAACTACCCCGGCCAACAGTTACGAAGGGGATGGGATGTGCTTCGACGCTGGCCGGGATCTGTTTGCGACGCAAGGGTTCGAAAGTAACACCGTGAGCAAGTTTGATGACCACGGTAACCTACTCCAGGCAAACTTTGGTAGCGGGTACACGGGGCATCCCGAGAGCTGCATCGTTGATTCGGCGGGTCATGTCTACGTTGGTCAACCCGATGGCACGCACTCGATTCTCGAGTTCGATAGCACCGGCAACCTCCTTAACTCATTCTCTCCCGCCGTCGAGAATCGAGGCACTGACTGGATCGACTTGGCTGCTGATCAGTGCACCATGTATTACACGTCGGAGGGGTCCCACATCAAGCGTTTCAACGTGTGCACGAACACGCAGCTTCCAGACTTCGCCACCTTACCGGCGAGTCCGTGCTACGCCCACCGTATCCGCCCCAATGGTGAGGTGCTGGTTGCGTGCACTTCCGCGGTGTTCCGCCTGTCAGCTAGCGGCGCCGTCATACAGACCTTTAGTGTCCCCAATACGATTGATCTCTTCGCGTTGAATCTCGATTCGGACGGTACCTCGTTCTGGACGGCGGATTACACCTCGGGAGAGGTCGTTAAAGTTGACATAGCGACGGGTAGTGTACTTACCAGCTTCACGACTCCTCCCCAATCTGTCCTTGGCGGACTTGCCATCGTCGGCGAGATTAACGTGGGCGGCGGCGGGGACCATACACCGCCGACCTGCACGCTCAAGTCGGTGATCAACGGACCGCCCAAGAAAGTGATAATTGCCACCCAAGACTCCGATGGCGGTCTGGCCGCGCCCCCCAATGGCATCAAAGTGCTTCGATCGACCAATGCCACGGTGAGCATCCCGAAGTACAGTAAGGGCACGACCTCTGAAGTCGACGTCACAGCGACCAAGATCAACCAGGCCCAGGCATCGGTGGTGACTCTGCAGGTTACCGACCAGGCAGGCAACACCACCACCTGTGACCCAGTCCTGACCGACGCCATCAGCAGCCCCGGTAAGCCGGTTTTGCAGACGGTCGACGGCGTAACCGGCCAGGATCATGTGCTGACGGTGTTTAACGGCGCTCCCGGCCTGCATACCCTTATCGTGAGGGTGAACGGCAAGACCTTCGTCCTCCCCGCACTGAAGGACAATGAACATGCGACGATGGACATCGCCGGTGCACTCACTGAGGATACCAACAGCGTCACCCTGATAGCGCTTGGAAGACCGGGAGGGAGCGCTACCATCCTGTTCGGCAATATCTAGAACGTGAATCGCACTGATTGTGGTTGTGTTCCGCTCACGGTCCATATATAGTATGACTGGAGTCAGAAGAGAGCAGCAGGCACAAACATCCGGCATGTGGAGGCGCGGCACGTGAAGCGTTGGCTCCTTGTGGCAGTAATCCCGCTGATCGCACTTTCGATCATTCTTCCGGCTAGTGGGAAGGGAATCCCACAGAATACGTTTCACGTGGCGGCAGGGAATCCGGCGATCACTGCCAGTCCCACAGCCGGCAAGCCGGGTCAGACCATCACGGTGAGCGGCACGGGCTTTCAGCCGTTTGGAGGCCAGGCCGTAGTCAGGCTGACGATCGGCAGTACGCCGCTTAATGGAACCGGAACGCCGGTGAAGGCCGACGGCACCTTCACCGCCAGCGTGCAGGTGCCGAATCTGGCCAGCGCCGTGTACACCATCGTGGCGATGGGCTATGCGCCTCAGACGACTCCATCCGGCCCGGCAACGGCGACGGACACGCCAACTGAGACGCCGGCCGCAACGGAAACGAACACGCCAACCGGCACGCCATCGCCGACCAATACGCCGGTGCTGACCTCGACCAACACACCCACCCCGACCGTGACGGGGACAGCGACGACCACGCCAACCGGTACGCCCACAACCACGGCAACGGCAACCGTGACACCGACGAATACGAACACCCCGACCGCGACGCCGACGGTGTTCAGGCCGACCCAGCCAACCAACACACCGACGCCGACTCCAACTCCGACGCAGACAGGGACGCCAATCACCGGACGTCTCCCGACGAACACGCCGACGCCGACCGCGACGCCCACGGCGACGTGCCCCGCTCCCACGGGTACGGGTCCAGCCGCAAATCCCAAGTTTATCTGCTTCTTCAGCGATGCTGGGAGCGCACAGGCTACCAGAGGAGCTGTGGAGTCGGCTCAGCCGTCCGGCCTCGCCTACCACCTCGAGCATGGCAATGGCTTGAACAGTGGAACAGTAGCGGCCGGACCGCTGGTATTTGACGGAGATCGGGCAACCGCCCCCTTCACCATCACCGCTCCGTCAAGTACGCTTGGGCTATTGCAATCAGCCATCTGTCCGTCCACTCCGACGGCCGGGGTACCAGCCAGCTGTACGATTACCGAATCGGTCACTAACAACGGGAACCATCCGCTGGACTTCAGCCATACCGTGACCAACCACCTGGCCAGTGGCGTACGCGCCACCGCAAGCTCGTCGACGATCGGCGCAACGGCCGTCAGCGGCTCAACGGTGGTGTGGAATAACTTCCAGCTGCAGCCCCACAGCAGCGCCTCGGCGACCATTCAGGTATCATTCACTCCGACCGCCGCCCAGGTGGGAACTCAGGTCGTGCTGAGCAGTGGGGTCAGCGC
>Ga0207416_1002346_pt1 | contig 21028 bp, 25 predicted proteins | sample PaiPotPPM11metaG_FD_184107 | JGI IMG/M metagenome (GOLD analysis project Ga0207416, IMG submission 184107) | Iron sulfur acid spring bacterial and archeal communities from Banff, Canada, to study Microbial Dark Matter (Phase II) - Paint Pots PPM... ...
TGCCTCACTTAAGACCCACTCCGCACAGGCTGCTTAGTCACACTCAACAGGTGTCCACCAAAAATAAGTGGACACTTCAAGAGAAGACTCACCCAATCAAATCAAGAGGGAAACTCCGCACGCTTACTGCCCAAGAAACGGGAATTTCGGTAAAGACCCCGGCGGACCGATTGTTACCGAAATGGCGACTTTCAAGGCGGTTCGAGGATTGGCAGTCGGCTAATTCGCCCCTGGTCGCTCCACCTTGTCGACCACCAGCACATCTGCCATCGCCTTCACCGCTTCTAGTCTCAGCCCCAGCTGCTCCGGCAGCGCCGTAAGCAATCCCGGCGGCGCGTCTGTAGGCGCTGATGCAACCGCCTCGTCCGTCGTCCATCGCAATTCAAAGTCATACCTGCCTTTCAGTCCTGTCTGGTCAACCGCCGGGCGGTAAAGAGCGATACGCATCAACAGCCCCGCCAGCTCGCCCATCGAAAGGTTTTCGGCGTGCATCGTCTCCAAGCCGCCATTCTCGCGATCGCTCTCGTTCGAGAGGCCGTTTGGATCACCGTTGCTCGCCGCCATCTTTGCGCCGCCCTTCGCCACTGTCAGCATGTAGACGGATGAGTTGCGCTGCTCCATGTGCATCACCAATCCAAACCGCTCCGCCAACAGCTTCCGAACTAGCGCCTGCATCTGTTCGCGGCTTGGCTGGCCGGGCACATCGGCATAACCCTTCGCGTCCCACAGCTCCGTCCGTATCCAGTCCGGCGCATTCGCCAGCTGGCTCTTGTGCAATGTGTAGGCATACAGCAGCATCGACTGCACCGTCTTGCGCCGGACCAGCACATCCCGACCCTCCACTTGATATCCACCAAACTGACCATCTGGGTCGCTCGGCCGCACTGTCACCACATCCCAGTTGGGATCAGCCTCCTTGGCCATCATTGCTAACCGCTGCCCCGCGTCCTGAGAAATCGCCTGGGACAGGAAAAGGCCCAGTGCTAACCATCTACAAAACGCCGTAACCTGATCTATCTGCTTCATGCACTAATACGCACCACTCTTTCCTTTCGGATGACTTTTCCTGCTGTAGCGGGGCGCTCGCCAGCTTAGGTGGCGTGTTATCACCAACCCGGAAGTAATCTGCGTTGGCGGGTTGTCACTTCTGTGGTGCACACAAAACGGGGATTTTGGTAGAGACGCTCGGCGGATCCATTGTTACCGAAATCGTGACTTTGCGGGCGTCTGGATTCGCGGTAAGCCCTGAGGACCGCCCCACTTATGCAACTGCGAACCAACTTCTAGAGGCTTGCTTCACGGCCTGCCTCATCTAAAGGATTCGACGCTAACATCCCCAGAAAGACGGTCGGATGCACCGGCTTGGCGATTACGTCGAAGGAGTGTCCTTGCTTGGTGGCCTCTTCAATAATTTCGGTGGTCTCGGCACGACCGGAAAAGAGGGACACGCGCACTTGGGGATACTGCGCCTTCAGCATAATCGCCAAATCGATGCCAGTCATACCGCCAAGACACACATCAATGATTGCGAACTGTGGAACCCATTTGTCGATTTCCAGTAATGTGATAGCCGCCTCAGCGGACTCGACTCCCCGAGTCTCGTATCCCGCATTCGAAAATACGATGGCGAGGGTTTCGGTGACGATACGCTCATCATCAACTACCAAGACCCTCGCTGTATCTCTTGAAGCTGTCATGGCAAGCTATATCCCTGAATTAGATGGCAAAACGGCTGTGGTCGTCTGTGATAGATGCTGACGCAACAGTGCAGGTTGCCCCCCAACTCTACTGTGCCTAGCGAGGCATGGCGTGCAGACCCGATGGAGTCGGAAGTGGTATTAGTTTCGCTACAGATCGGAAGCTCAGAAGTCATCTGAATGGCGTGCACAATCCTGATGCCCGCAAAACGGGGTGGTCTCAATGGGTCGACGCAACACTCAACTCAAACCCACATTTCATTGAAAACAAAATCTAAAAGCACCTGGTTAAGGTTAGATCAGCTGGAACCTCACCCAGGCTGGGTTTGGCCACATCAGCCAAACAGATCGATTCCTAAGAGTAAGCATTTTGTGGATCAGCTGATTAGTTGAGTGTTGCGTCGACCGGTTGAGCTGGCAGGGGTTATAGGAAAAGACGAAACTTGGCCTCCCGGTCGGCGCAAATCCCGGCGCAACACGGATTGCGGGCAAGTGGCAAGACGGCACCCACAGGTGCAGGCGTGGCGTGTGACGGGCGTATAACCAGCGGCGAACCTGCTCTACGGCTTGCCACCGAACAGCGGCGGTGTCCTGGTTAGACCATGGACGGATGATGTATCCCTATGCCCCTGCCTCAAGTCGAGTCAGTTCGTCCGACTGGCCATTCTTCGTTCGGAGTAGTCTCTCCAGATCAAACTCCGCCTGCACTCTGACGTGAGTAGACGGGTAACCCGCAAGGACGCTGCGAAGCCTCTTCTCTTCGTTTTGATGAAGGTCGATCATCGTGCGAAGGGTAGCGATGGCAAATACTCGGGTACGCTCCATATGGCAACTATAGCCCCCCAGAGATCGTGCCCATGTGCGGCAGGACACAGACACGACGACTCTGCAACGGTAGGCTCCAAATATGCAGGGCGGAATGGTATCGAACAGGCTCCAGCGCGACATGAATCCACGGGACGCAGTAATCACCTTTCAATTCTTGTTGCCCGACGTGGTCCGTGTGATTGAGATGATCGGGGACAAAAGCATCCGTCATCGGGAAGTCCAATGGTGCCCCAACGTCATGGCCGAGTTGGAAGAGAGATACATCTTCTTTGCGAAGCAAGCAGACGTGGCGAAGCGAAGGCTTAGGCTTGGACAGTCCGCCGTGTTCAACGTCTACTTTCGCGAACCCTAGCATCATCTCACCGTAGGTCACCCCAGCCTGTGTGAGGCACGTCACCGCCCGCCATCGGTAACACGCGCAGAGTATAGAAACGCTCTCCCGGCGTCGAATTGTCGTGTCCCATACCTTCGCCACGAAATACCTCAACTTCCCCTGCACGTGCCCGGATACCCTTCATTCCGAGTGTTCGGTATACAACATAGGATGATTCTTAGGCATCTGATCTATCACTGGTCAGCAGAGGATTTCCATCCAGCCCACTTGCCTACCTAAGGCATTCCCTCCAGATGTTCAACGCAGCTAAGCCCCTTGATAGGCATGGGCAAGGCTGCGCCAAAGGAGGCAGTTTGCCAAATACAAGAATTCTGCTAGTAGATGATGACGAGAGTATTCGTTTGATGATGGCCGAAGTTTTGCAGCAAGAGGGTTTCGATGTAACCACTGCGGCCCACGTATCTGAAGCTTTGAAACTTATCAGTTCCAACGTCTACGACGTGCTGTTGAGCGATCTTCACATGCCTGGAGCGGGGGATGGCCTCACCGTCGTAAGCGCAATGCGCCACGCCAATCCAAAGGCCGTCACGATGATCCTGAGTGCATTCCCGGAGATGGACGCTGCGTCTCACGCCATCATGCTGCAAGCCGACCAAGTTCTGGTCAAGCCGATGAATGTCATGGCGCTGGTCAGCGCGATCAAGGAGAGGCTGGCGACTGGAGCGCCTGCGGCTCGCGTCATTGAGACCGTCGCCACCATTTTGGAGAGAACTACCGAGATCACTATCAAGGACTGGTTTGGTCATATCCAGAAGGACGAAAAGGTAATGGCAGTTCCGCTGACCTACGAACAGCGTACCGGCCACTTGCCTCAGGTGTTGCGTGACCTTGTCCATCGTCTCCGAACTCCGCAACCTATCGGCAGCAAAGAACTGGTATCCCCCGCTGCAGCTGAGCACGGAATCAACCGGCGTAAGCAGGGATATTCATCCGCCATGATGGTGGAAGAGTCGCGAATGTTGCAGGTCAGCGTCTTCCATACGTTGCAGAAGAATCTGGCGCGGATCGACTTCAGCATCCTGCTGACCGAAGTGATGACCATCGCAGACGAGATCGATTCACAACTTAGCCAGGCGATGACAAGCTACGTCGCCGAGTCAGCGAGCGATTCGCTGCCTGCTTGAGGCCCAACAAGATACACTTTGCGACAATGATTCTTAGCCGCCCGGATCGTGGCCTATACATACGATAGAAACGACGCTGCATCGCGAGAGAACCTCCCGCCGAGTCTTTTGAGGTGAAAGGTGCAAACCAAAAGGAAGAGGACACTAGCATACGAATTGATGCTTGAAGTCGCGGCGGTTCCACTTGCTGAACGCGCCGAAATCATGATTGGGGCGGAACAATTCTTTGATCACGGCTGGCCAATCAATCATTTCACCGTAGGGATGGCCGCGAGGGCGGGGATGGGGCTAGTTCCTCCCATTTACGAAGGATTAGGGAGCGAGGGGCGCTATTTTGAAGCTATGAGACCCAGAGCCGACGCGGCCGAATCTAATTGTCAACTCAGCACGCCGGACAGTGCCGCACCCGACGAAGAGCACGATTGAACTCGCGGATAAAGATGACCGAATGGCCCATCGCGGTATTCTGATCCGCTGGTTCCATCAAATTCCCGCCGATTGTGGACTCGCAGACAGACCACCTCCGTCACCGTATGGCAAGATTTCTGTATGGATGGCCACCCTGATCCGCGCGTTACCTTCTGCGACCGTATGGGCAAGGGTATAGTCGTTGGGTTTGACGACGGCAAGACCGCGTTCTTCTCAGCCGCGTTGTTACACGCAATACTGCCTCAGGCGCAAGCTATGCCTTCGGACTCCGACACTGGGGAGCTACCTCAGAGCGAGTGAGTCCTGCTGATTTAGTATCTGATCCGCTTCCAAAGGTACGGACCACCCAAAGCCAAGATGGGAGCGACCCACGCAAGAGCTACGACGGGCCAAGGCGTATTCAGATTGAACGCGTGTGGAAGAACCACGGTTATCAGTACCACCGCCAGCGTCCAAGAAGTGAGGATGAACGCCACGGTTATAAGCATCATCCCCGAGCTTTGGTCTATGCCTCTCCCGCGGCCCATGCTCGAATCTCTTTCTCGTATCATGCGACGGCCTCATTAGACCCTGGGGAAACCCGGCTGGCTCCAGCATGAAAGTGGTGCGGGACCTCCGGGTTCATGGGCTGAACCGTCGCGTAGTGAATCGTAGTATTGCAATACACGCAATCTGTCTCGTGGATGACAAAATCCGCCGCTCCCACGGAGAGTGAAAACGACCGCATGCATTCTGGACACGAGAGGAGGACTCGCGTGGTCAATGACTTGTCTTTCCTGAAAGAGGGGATCCAGATCGGCGTGGATGCAGCAGTTCCGGCCCGGACATGTTGCCCCGCCGCAGCCGACTTTACCATTTCAAACAATCCGCCCAAGCCCGTCGCCTTCTCGTGGAAAGCATCTGCGGCGATGCCATGGGGAACTTCGTTGCCTGAGAACGCGCCGCTGGTGGCAATCACGTAGATGTCCGGCACCTTCCGCCGAATCACCGAGAGCAGTTCAAACCCGGACATGCGCGGCATGTTCAGATCGGAGACCAGAATATCCGGCCTCTCCGCCCGTATCTGCTCCAGCTCGGAAAACCCGTCCTCGGCGACCCGCACAGGATGACCCATATGGAGAAATATCTGGCTTAGGAGTGTCCTCGTCGATGGTTCGTCATCCACAATCAACAGTTTTGCTTTTAGATTAGGCATCGTCCCTCCCAATCAACTGTTCCTTGCCACTGCTCAAGCTTCGCGCAGCCCACAAACTTTGGCTGCGCAAAGTTGCTCACTTTGCAACTTTATCTTTGCGTGCGACCAACTTATGTTGCCCGGTCGGCATCCGCAAGATGCCTAAGGACTCGGCAGAACGCGGAAGCTGCCTACCCTCTCCAATTCCCGCCCCGATTGAGCAGAACGGACCATACAGCCATTGGGGATTCCGCTATGCTTGCGGCTGATGCATCGGGAGGCACGAATGAACGTCCCACGTACGTACCCCCACCGCCTAAACAGGGATGGCTCTTACGACTCGATTTGCCCGACCTGTTTTATGACCGCCTCTCATGCGCCAATAGAGGCAGAACTCAGCGAGCAAGACAAGGCGCATGTATGCGGGTGTTCCATGCTAACCAAGTACGGATATTACAGCGTGGCCCAACCGATGCAGCCTTGTCTTGCACCATCAGTTGTGAGTATCTAGTTTTCCTTCACACGGCTTCGATGGTGTGGGCACGATGCTCTCTTAGGTCCAGAAAGGAGAGGCTTCTGAAGACGCGTAATGATTGCCGTTTGCAGAAACCAGAGCCGTGTTTTGAGCGTAGAGGTTGAAATGAAGGCTCTTTATGATCGAGTAGCAGTCGCAGGCAAGCGCCTCCAGGCCGTATCCGTCCAATATTTGAATGTTGCCACGGACATAGCTAATGAGGCCACGCCGCTGAAGCTCACCGGCTAGAAGAGTGACAGTCGTTCGCTGCGTTCCAATCATCTCTGCCAAGTATTCTTGTGTGAACTGGAGCACGTCCCATTGTGTTCGATCTTGAGCCATGAGAAGCCACCGGACCAGTCTCTGCTCCGCACTGTGAAGACGGTTGCAGCCAGCGATTTGCCCTACCATCACAGCCTGTTCCTGGACGAACTCCAGGACACGTTTTCGTATCTCTTCAGAGCTTTCAAACATACCTTGCAAGCTGGCAAATGGAATCTTCAGACCGCTGCCTGCGAGCTGCATCATGCATCGCGTGGATATGAATGCCGAACCTAGCAATTGGAGGCTGCCCACGACGCCCTCATGCCCGATAAATCCTACCTCCGCAATTTCCCCGTTTGACATGGGAGTAACTATGGAAGCCAGGCCAGAGGTCAGGAAGTAGGCGTGACGAGGGTCACCCCCGACATCGTAGAGTACGGTGTGAAGGGGAAGCTCAACGGCTATGGATCGGGAAACTAGCGATTCGCGGGTCTCGGTTGAGAGGCCGGACAGGAAGAGGTTACTGATTTGAGCAGGCATGGGCCGCGCTTTCTTGTGTCAGTACGTAAGAACCGCACCTGAAAAGCGGCATTGTCGTCTCTGAAGAGAAGGGCAGGTTACGCTGCCATGACTCATGAGATGCTCTAGGGTGCTCGCCTGCCGTCTATGTGACACAAATGTTACAGGCGGTGTCGGGGCGCCGATGGAGCCCGAGCTTGTGCAGTAGCTACCCCCCACAATTGAGTGCTGCAACCGGTCCGGCGTTTAGGAGATCGTTCTTTGCCCGAGCCACCCGCCGCAGACACTCTGGGCACTCTATCCGAAACCGGACAATTAGCCTCGGCGCCAAACGACGTCCCGCGGGCCAGGCCAAGGGAATGCTCCTATGCAATTAGTGCTGTTATGCGATCGTTTTTCGCGACCGAGCGCCGAGAATATCCTCTTGATTTACGTCACTGTTTTGAACCCGTAACAGGGAAACTCAATTCCCTGATATCGAGGAAGAAATTCCCTGCTCTCTTTGGCATAATGGTTTTTCAGCCGGCCACTAAGCCGCACAAATTGCGGGGCTTGCCCGGGATAACGAAGCGATCGGTGACCCCATTATTAGGCAATTACCCTGATAATTTCCCTGTTAGCAGGGAAATGCTCCTGGAGAGCGGTTCGCCCCAGACTGCATCCACCGCCATACAGTCTAAGTTATTTACAATGTGCATCTTATCAGACTCGAATGAGCCCGATGTCCACGCCAAATCGGGCTTTCGGTTTTCTCTGGAGAATCTCTGCAGACGGACAAGAGGGGCAAAACCTGTGCCTGTCTACAGATCCGAGAGAGCTCCTGAAACCGGGCAATTCTTAAATGCTGTATCGGCGGTTCGATACAAGACTCCGAAGTGGATGGAATACTTCTTGACCGTATGCGCGACGTTGGCCCTGGAAGGGGGTCCGATCTTTTGGGTCGCGACTCACCGTAAGCATCACCAGTGCACAGACAGAGCAGGCGATCCGCACTCCCCGCGTGAAGGTGGTCTCTGGGCGCATGTTGGTTGGCTGTTGACCGGTGAGGTTATGCACAACGATTCAGCGAACCTGCTACCCTACGTCCCTGACCTTCGCAAAGACAAGTTCCACGTTTGGATCAGCCACTGGCATTGGGTGCCAATCACTTTACTGGGCATCATCCTGCTGGCTGCAGGCGGATGGAAGTTCTTATTGTGGGGGATCTTCTTTCGGACGGTACTCGGCCTACACTCTACCTGGTTAGTGAACTCAGCCACTCATATGTGGGGATCACGGCGCTTTCCCACAGGCGATACTTCAAGAAACAGCTTCTGGGTCGCTTTGCTAACCTTCGGCGAGGGTTGGCACAATAACCATCACGCCCATCCACAATCGTCCCGCCATGGCTTGGCCTGGTACGAACTCGATCTCAATTGGTGTGCGATTTTCACACTACGGATGGTGGGCCTGGCGTGGGATGTGAAAGCTTGGAACCTTAGCATGGAAGAAGACTCCAGTGGCTTTTGTGCCGGAAGCGGTTGCATTTCCTCCGGTGACGATGTTAAGCACTTGGGTGGTGTTGCGGGAGAAGGCGATGACGTTGGCGTCGGCATCGACGATTTGGCTGCGGTTAACGGTGGCAGCGCCGGCTAGCGAGTTGGTTGATGCGGCCAGACCGCGAAACACGTCAGTCTCCGCCACTCGCGTCACCAACGTGGCCATCGGTCTAGTTGAACAACAAGAGGAACGGCTGCGCGCCATTATTGAGTCGAAGCAGGCCACGCCGGACGAGAAGTTCGAGGCGCTCGTGGACCTTGCACACTTGGCGGGAGTTGTGTTGCTCGGGGCGGCAGAAGCCGAAGAGACTCTCGACAAGAGATAGGCCAAGGAAGGATCGGGACGTCGCCACACGTCCTACGCTCCCTTGACCTGCCTCCATTGTTTGGCCTGACCTGATGAGGTCTGTAACCGACCTTACGCCGCAAGGTCTGAGAGAGTCTGAGCAAAACTGCACAGACCCCAGTTTGGGTTTTGGCATCCTACGTATCAACTGGTCCGTAGAGGATTCCTTCCCGCCCACAATGCCTACAGGCATTCCCTCCAGAGTTCTGAAAGCATATAGCCTTACACGGGCTACGTGCCTTGCTTCAGCAGAAAGTTGGACCGCCAATGGCAGCCCTCCCCAGAATTCTTCGAGCCGATGACTGCTTGCGTTGTGAAATTCGCCCCTCTAGTCTTTTCTGTAACCTCTCACCGTCAGCGCTGGCCGATTACAATTCGATTGGTTTGCTTGAGAAAGTGCCCATCAGGACCATCCTATTTCGCGAGGATGACCCCGGCGTGCGAGTCCTGGTCATATGCGCTGGCCGGGCCAAGCTCTCTTGCGAATCACAATTGGGAAGGATTCTCAACCTCAAGCTCGCAATGTCGGGCGATGTACTCGGATTGAGCGCTGTACTCTCGGGAAAAACGTACGAGAGCACTGCGGAGACAATCGAAACCACCTACCTGAAGGTCATCTCGAAGGGTGAATTCCTCGGCTTCTTGGCTCGCCAAGCGGAGGCGGGCTTGCATGCGGCCCAACGACTCTCTGAGGACTATAGACTGGCCCTCCAAAGCGCTCGGAGGCTGGCGCTGTCAGGATCGGCGCTGGGAAAGATAGCAGGAATCCTGCTCGATTGGGGCCGTGCTGCATCGTGCGGGAGGACCGAGATGCGGTTCATCATGGCGATGTCCCACGACGACTTGGCGGAATTCGCGGGCACCTCGCGCGAAACTGTTAGCCGCAGCCTTGCGTCGCTCCAGAAGAACAAGACGATCGCGATTCATGGGGCAACCATCCGCATTCTCATGCCTAGCAAACTGGCCGCACTGGCCGCATAGCATACGCACCGGCCACTCGCCCCCTTTTCCCCCTCGGAGTCAGACGACTCGCTCGACGCGCTTGGATCAGGCGCAAGAAAGTTGAACTATCGGTTGACTTCCTGACAGACTGGCCCGGCGTCTCTATGACATGATTTCCGCATGGATGCCAGCCCCGATCCGCGCGTCACCTTCTGCGATCGTATGCACAACGGTATAGTCGTGGGCTTTGACGACGGCAAGACTGCGTTCTACTCAGCCGCTTTGTTACACGGCACGCTGCCACGGGCGCAAGCAATACCTTCGGATTCCGAGACTGGCGAGCTACCTCACAGCGAGTGAGGTCAGGCTAATGGATCAGGATCGAAGCCGCTTCCAAAGGTATGGACCACCTAAAGCCAAGGTAGGTGCGACCCACGCAAGAGCTACGAGGGGCCAAGGCGTATTCAGATGGAACGCGCGTGGAAGAATCACTGTGATCACAACGATAGCCAGCGTCCACGAAGTAAGGATGAAAGCCACAGTTATAAGCATCATCCCCAAGCTTTGGTCTATGCCTCTCCTGCGGCCCATGCTCGAACCTCTGTCTCGCATCATGCGACGGCCTCAATAGACCCTGGGGGAACCTGGTTGGCTCCGGCATGAAAGTGGTGCGGGAGTGCGGGGTTCATAGGCTGAACCGTCGCGTAGTGAATCGTAGTGCCGCAGTACACGCAATCTGTTTCGTGGATGACAAAATCCGCCGCTCCTACCGAGAGCGAAAACGACCGCATGCATTCTGGACACGAGAGGAGAACTCGCGTGGTCAATGACTTGTCTTTCCTGAAAGAAGGGATCCAGATCGGGGTGGATGCAGCAGTTCCAGCCCGGACATGTTGCCCTGCCGTAGCCGACTTCACCATTTCAAACAGTCCTCCCAGGCCCGTCGCCTGTTCGTGGAAAGCATCTGCCGCGATGCCATGGGGAACTTCGTTGCCAGAGAACGCGCCGCTGGTGGCAATCACGTATATCTCTGGACGCTTTCGCCGAATCACCGAGAGCAGTTCAAACCCGGACATGCGCGGCATATTCAGATCGGAGACCAGAATGTCCGGCGTCTCCGCTCGTATCTCCTCCAGCGCGGCAAACCCATCCTCGGCGACCCGAACAGGGTGGCCCATTTGGAGAAATATCTGGCTTAGGAGCGTCCTCGCCGATGGTTCGTCATCCACAATCAACAGTTTTGCTTTCAGATTAGGCATCGTCCCTCCCATCCAACTGTTTGTTGTCCTTGCTCAAGCTTCGCGCAGCCCACGAACTTTGACTGTATAAAGTTGCTCACTTTGTGACTTTATCTTTGCGCACGGCCAACTTATGTAGCCTGGTCAGCATCGGCTAGATGCCCTGGGGACTCGGCATGTTGGCTACTCTTCGGCTCGGCGCGAATCGCAGTGCCGACTCGGCGTTCGCTGCACGGGCTGCGGACAACTGACAAAACGGAACGAACAGGGCCACGCGTGGCGTTTGATGGTGACAGGCGTGGAGGGTGGGAACTACGTCGCGTCAACTCGCCAGCTTCATCGTGCGCCCATCTCTATCTCTGAGCGCATACACAACCGAAGGCCAATGAGGCTTAGGAACCCATTGCCCTCCGGAGAACTCAGCCCCGACCATGCGTCTGCAACTCTCGCAATTGTGGCTGCTCCATTACGCCCGATTCTTGTTCTTGTGGAGTAGCTGGTGCGTTTCTTGGCTGAGTTGCCCCTCGCAGGGCTTGGAAGGTGTCGGCATTGGATCGGCGTCGCTTCCAAAGCGATGGACCACGCTTCCAAAGGGATGGACCACCGAAAGCCAGGAAAGGTGCGAACCAAGCCAAAGCTACGAGCGACCACGGCGTCTTCAGATCAAAACCTTGCGGAAGAACCACCGCTACCACAACTACAATCAGCGTCCAGGCGATAAGGATATAAACCCCTGTCATCACAAGTACGAACGAACTAGTTCCGATATCTTTCATGTCACCTCTAACCATTGGATGCAGTGTCAGCCATAGAGACGACGTCCCCAGAAGCCTCCCCACCGCTGCGCCTCCGTTATTGCATCGGACAGACCGATCCTGTCCTTGTAGGGCAACCCTTGATAGGAGTCTTAGAGTCAGTAGGAATACTGAGGGTTTGCAGTTGGCAGGTTTGTGTGTGGTTCTCTGGTAGAAGGCCGACCAGTCAAAAGAACGTCGAATCTGCCTTCGACCCTCTCCAATTCCCACTCCGATTGAGCAAAACAGCACATAGTACCTTTTCGGCTTCCGCTAAGCTGTCTGCTATGTATCGGGAGGCACCAATGAAAATCCCTCGTTCTGATACCCAACGACGAAATACGGATGGCTCCTACGATTCGATCTGCCTAACCTGTTTTCTGACCTCCTCCCATGCGGCAACAGGGAAGGAACTCGCTCAGCAAGACAAGGCGCATGTATGCTGGCGCTCCTTGCTGCCCCAGCATGGATACGCCAACCTAGCCCAGCCGATGCGGCAACACACCCAGCCACCGGCGTAGGATTTCTCCGGTGACTCACACCTTGCGCGACCTGACAGTCGGCACAGCCACGACCAGGGGGCCACACATGCGCCATGCAATCACATCGCACAAGACTAGGCCTGAGGCGCTCAAGACGACGCTTGATCCAATGAGAACGATGCAACTCTGCAAGGGGATGTGCGATCAGGTCCCGGACGAAGTTTGCGAAGTCGTATTCGAGACGCTTAGCTCCATCCCTGGCGTGTATCGCGAATGTAGCGAACGCGAGGCGCTGGCCACCTTGATAGCTCCGCGCATGGCTAGGGAAGGGTGGCGCTTCTGCATCTGCTTCCCGACGAACCGGACCCCGCAGCACGCGCGGATTTTCGACCTTGTGCACACCAACATGGCGAATCGGCTCGCACATCGTGCCGAGCTAGAGCAGACGACTCCTCCAGTGGGGCACTAACCTGCAGTCTAGAATTCTGGTTCCGGACGGCGCTTTTAGCGCTCTGGGTCCTGACGCTCGAGCAGACTTTGAATCCAACGTAGCGCTGCGGAGTAGTACGCCGTCTTGCCGTCGTCAAAGCCCCCGACTATACCGTTGTCCATGCGGCCGGAGAACGTGACCCGCGGATCGGGACGGGCGTCTATGAGGAAATCTTGCCACACGGAGACCGAAGCGGTCTGTCTGCGAGGTCGACAATGCTCAACTTTGAGTCAGGTCGAAGCGCGTTGGGCGGAAGATAACGCGTTCTACCGGCGGAGGCTAATCCGCGTGCTGAGTACGCTCCATCGCGCATTACCAAAGTTCTCTTGACCGGCACCCAAATGGGCCTACTGTGGATTCATAGCGGACGTAAGTCCCGCAAGAAGGGTCCACTTGAAAGCCATCCTCGGCAATAGGCGGGATGGCTTCCCTATTTGTTTCTCTTGTCACGATATCCCCAAATGCGCAAAGTCCACCGTAACGGTTACTTGCTACGCCTGACGCATGAGATCAGCCACTCTGTGACGTAGAATGCAGCGACCGTACAGCCGATCAGAATACCGTGATGGATCATTAGGCCTGCAAGAATCGCCGCTCAGCTAACAGTATGGCCCTGAGTGCACAATTAATTATTCCCGGTTAGCGATGCTTCCACTAGGGCAGGCGTGGGCAGTTTCACCCTCCTTAAGGTCGTTCTCTAGTTTCTGATTGGAGATGGTCTGAAAGCATTTGGGGCAGATAGCGTCGAATGTCTGGTCGGCATTCTTCCGATGGGGAAACTCTGTCTTGCTTGTCATCGCACGCAGTCCTCTGGTTGTGCTAGTACGCATCATTATGGGCGCTGCTCTAATCCTGAGTCTGATCAGAATTGCTCATGTTGCTCAACCATCAACTTTATGACGATGTCCCGCGTCCCTTTGGCATCTCACCTATTACTGGTGCGTAGACGATTTTCTCAACCCCGATGCCTGCAGGGCATTCCCACCCACAATCCAAATGCCGAATAGCGCCGACTACAGGCTATGGGCGTGGTCTGCGCGAAATACTTCTCACGTCAACGTGTGAGGCGTGGCGCATAGCGGTTCAAAGGAGATGCAGTGAAGCCTACAAGAATTCTGATCGTAGATGATGATGATCTCATTCTCCAGTCGTTGAAGGACGTGATGGACTACGAAGGCTTCGAGGTAACAGCGGCGGCAAATGTACCTGATGCGCTGAAGCTTATCAGTTCAAACATTTACGATGTACTGCTCAGCGATCTCCACATGCCTAATGCTGGCGATGGTCTCACCGTGGTGAGCGCTATGCGTCATGCCAACCCCTAGGCCGTGACCATACTGTTGACTTCATTCCCGGAAATGGATGCCGCGTCGCAGGCCATCCTGCTCCAGACCGACCAGATTCTAGTGAAACCGATGGATGTGCCGTCCCTCATCGCGGCGATCAAGGAGAGACTTGCGGCTGGAGCCCCTGCGACACGCATTGTAGAGAGCGTTGCCACCATCCTGGAACGCACCACCGAAAGCACGATTCAGGACTGGTTTGCGCATGTCCAGAACGACGAGGCTGTCATGGCTGTTGCGATGACCTTCGATCAGCGCACTAGCCACTTGCCCCAGGTATTCCTCGATCTCGTGCATCGCCTCAGGTCTTTCAAGTCCTTCGGCAGCAAAGAACTGGTGTCGCCTGCGGCGGCACAGCACGGACTGGACCGGCGCAAGCAAGGCTACTCCGCTGCAATGCTGGTGGAAGAGTCGCGGATTCTGCAGGTCAGCGTCTTTCATACGTTGCAGAAGAACCTGGCCCGGATCGATTTCAGCATTCTGCTGACGGAAGTGATGACCATTGCAGACGAGATCGACTCGCAACTTGCGCAGGCGATGGCGAGCTATATCTCGGAGTCTGTCGGCGACTCGCTGCCCGCTTAGAGTGTTTCCGACAACAGAGTATGAAATGGGGATCAAATGGCATATGAGAGTGTGGCAACAATTCTGGAACGGACGTCCTCGACGACCATTGCAGACTGGTATGAACATGCGTTGCTTGACGCTCGATTGATGTCTGTTTCAATGACCCGCGAACAGCGCTGCGCCCATCTTCCCCAACTCTTCCGCGATCTGGTTTTCCGTCTCCGCTCAGCTACGATTCCGGGCACGAAGGAGCTGTTTTCTGAGGATGCTGCGGAACATGGGATCGCTCGACGCAGGCAAGGTTACTCCGCTGCAATGATGGTGGAAGAGTCGCGCATCCTGCAGGTTTGCATCTTCAAGTCCCTCCACGAGAATCTCGATTACATCGCTTTTCCATTGCTGCTGCCGGACGTGATGACGATTGCCAACGAGGTTGACGCGCAGCTCAGCCGTGCCGTCGCGTGCTACGTCGCAGAATCGCGCAATGACACGTCCCCACTTTGAGGGATCTATTACTTCCATTGGCCAAGGCGTCTCGGAGGTGCAGAGTGTGAAAGAGCCTCGTCCCAAGCTGATCGCATATCGATATAACGGCGTTGAAGCGCGCCTCAAACGAGCGATTGATGAAGATGGAGGTATCCGCCTTCCTGAACCGGGTGCCATCATTGAGCGACGTAGAACACGATGGAAGATCCAACGCATCGAGGTAACTAGGGATTGATAGGTTCGCTACCCACTTACACGATTGTGTTGGCAAGCTACTCATAGACACCAGTTTTGAGCGCCCACAGAAAGAGATCAAACCTCGTCTATGAGTACTCTCGGCAATGTCAAAGGGGATCATCCTTGACCACTTTACTCAAGAGGTGACTTCTCAGGAACTAGTTTGCTAAGTTGCTGCATTTGTTGAGATGGGCAGGAGTTGAGAGCCGAGTTGTGCGGCCATGCTCCCTACGTCACTGTCTGGGCAAAGCCTCGTTGGCAGCCGCACCCGTTTCGGAGAAGAACTGGAGGCCCCCGACAGCGGAGTAGCCGTTTCTGGCGTATGGTTAGGAAGTAGTCTTATTCCTGCCTCTCGTAGTCCCAGTCCGCTGATCCGTGCGATAGCTGCCTACTCTGCACGATTTGATCGTGGCCACGAATCTGAAAACGGAATACACACAGAGCGATGAGCAATCCTGCACATCGCGTCACGGCACGCCAGGCTCAAAATGGTATCCAGCGCTACGGCTTCCTGAAAGCAGGCACCCTTGTCCCTACCCGAAATGCCTCACCATGACGAAGTGGCTGGAACGCCACTCGCTACTTTATCTCTGTCACAAGAGCCTGTTGCGCAGCCTTTGCCGTTACCCACTCGCATAGCATTCATTGGAAACTACCTTCCGAGACAGTGTGGGATCGCCACATTCACAGCCGATCTGTGCACTGCGGTATCGGCCGAGTTTGGCACTGGGCGTCTTTTCGCGATTCCGGTGAATGATCCGGATTCGAGCTACGAGTATCCAGAGCGCGTCCGCTTGGAGATTACTCAGGAAGATCTGGTTTCTTACGAGCGTGCCGCGGAGTTTCTGAATTTCAATGGCAACGATCTCGTCTGCCTCCAACATGAATACGGCATTTTCGGAGGTTTTGCGGGTAGTTACATTCTCACTTTACTGCGCAAGTTGAAGATGCCACTCGTGACCACGCTTCATACCGTATTGCGTGAGCCGGATGCCCATCAACGGGCAGTCCTCGATGAGATTGGACGACTCTCCGACCGGTTGATTGTCATGAGCGAACACGCGGCTCGTCTCCTGCGCGAGGTATACGACATCCCCGCGTGGAAAATCGATCTTATCCCCCACGGGGTGCCGGACCTTCCGTTCATGGATCCGAACTACTTCAAGGACTTGTTTGGTGCCCAGGGGAAGTCGGTGCTTCTGACGTTTGGGTTATTGTCTCCGAACAAGGGGATCGAGAACGTGATTCGCGCACTGCCGACGATTCTCGAAACCCATCCGAATCTCGCATATATCGTGTCGGGAGCGACGCACCCTCATATCCGGCGGCGCGAAGGCGAACGATATCGCGACTCCCTGCAGGCGCTCGCTGTTGAATGTGGCGTGGCTTCCAATGTCATCTTCAACAACAGATTTGTCAGCAACCAGGAGATGCTTCAGCACGTCGGCGCGGCGGACATTTACATTACTCCCTATCGCCAAGAGGCTCAGGTCGTATCCGGGACACTGGCGATCGCACTTGGCGCTGGGAAGGCGGTTATCTCGACTCCCTATTGGCATGCGAAGGAGCTTCTGGCTGACGGCCGCGGTGTCATCGTTCCGTTTGATGATCCACTTGCGATAGCGGAAGCGGCGATCCGTCTGCTGAATGATGATCCGGAGCGCCACGCGATGCGGAAACGCGCTTATCTTTATTCGCGCGAAACGACATGGCCTAAGACAGCGCTGGCGTATATGGCCAGCTTCCAACGCGCGCGGGTTGAGCGAATGTCACGGCCGCGTCCTACTTTACAGGACAATGTTACGCTCGCAGCAGCCAACACTTTGCCATCGCTGAACCCTGGTCAGTTGCTCAGCATGACTGACGATACCGGCATTCTCCAGCACGCCATATTCTCTCTTCCCAACTGCCTGGAAGGCTACACAACAGACGACAACGCACGTGCTCTCATTGTGGCAACCTCGGCTGGCGCATCGCGGGTGAAGGAGTATTGGCAGGCGGGTGTATCCAGGCGCTACCTGGCGTTTCTGTGGCTGGCATTCAACGACAAGGCGGGCAGGTTCAGGAACTTTCTAAGCTACGACCGCAAATGGCAGGAAGATATCGGATCGGAAGACAGTCACGGCCGTGCTCTGTGGGCCTTGGGAACGGTGCTGGGTCATTCGGAGGATGCAAGTCTTAGGGGTGCTGCGGGCAGACTGTTTGAGGCCGCAGTTCCCGCAACCCTGACGTTCACAAGTCCTCGCGCGTGGGCGTTTTCCGTCCTTGGAATGCAGGCATATCTCGATTGGTTTCCGGGAGACAGAGTCATTCAGGGAGCCCGGAATGTGCTTGCCGATCACCTATTGGATATCTACGAGCGCAGTCACTCGGACACGTGGAATTGGTTTGAGAAGAGCCTTTCCTATTCGAATGCAAGGTTGCCTCAGGCGCTACTGATTGCAGGTTGGCGCAGTGAAAACCAGAGGATGATCGACGTTGGATGCAAAACCCTCAGGTGGCTCACGCTGGAACAGCATCGAAATGATGAAGGCATCTTTGTGCCAATCGGCTCCAGAGGATTCTATGCGGAGGCGGGCGAGAAAGCCCGCTTTGATCAGCAGCCGGTCGAGGCTTGCGCGACTGTCTCCGCGTGTCTTCAGGCTTATCGCCTGACCGATGAAAAGTACTGGCTTGATGAAGCCTGGTGTGCTTTCCGATGGTTTCTCGGCAAGAACGATCTCCAGGTCCCGCTCTATGACCCAACTACAGGGGGCTGTCGAGACGGGCTTCATCCGGATCGCGTCAATCAAAATCAGGGAGCTGAATCCAGCCTTTCGTTCCTGATGGCTCTCCTCGAAATGCAGAGTTTAGAAGCAGCCACCGTAAGCCAACTGAATCAGGAAATGAGCGTTACCGTTTGAATCCAATCGCCGCACTGGCTCCAATGCCTGAACATCAAGAATCTGAATTGCTGACGACCGGTCCTCTGTTCCTGCGCCACGCGAACAATCCGATTCTGAGCCGGAAAGACTGGCCATATCCGATTAATAGTGTCTTCAACGCCGGGGTAACCCGGCTTGCGGATGGAGACACACTGCTACTTTGTCGTGTCGAGGACCGTCGCGGTCTATCGCATCTATGTGCTGCTCGGTCCGCGGATGGAGTGGATGGATGGCGTATTGATCCCGAGCCGACACTGATGGCTAACCCGCGTGAATTTCCGGAGGAGATCTGGGGCATCGAAGATCCGCGAATCACATACGTCCCTGAGTTGGGGAAATATGCGATTGCATACACGTCCTTCTCGCGAGGTGGTCCAGGCGTCTCACTCGCGTTGACCGAGGACTTCAGGACCTTCGAGCGATACGGGGTCATCATGCCGCCAGAGGATAAAGACGCAGCGCTGCTGCCCCGGCGAATTGGAGGCTTTTGGGCTATGATTCACCGGCCGGTTACTACGCTGGGTGCGCACATGTGGATATCCTACTCACCGGACCTGCGGCATTGGGGTAGCCATAAGGTGATGCTTGAGGCACGGCGAGGCGGATGGTGGGATGCAAACAAAATCGGACTATGCTCACCGCCGATTGAGACCGCGAAGGGATGGTTGACTATCTATCATGGTGTTCGCAACACGGCTTCCGGCAGCATCTACCGCATGGGTCTGGCGTTGTTCGAACTCGACCGGCCGCACGTATGCCTGCAACGGGGCGACTCGTGGATTTTCGGTCCCGAAGCGCCGTATGAGCGGAGCGGGGACGTGAACGATGTTGTATTTCCCTGTGGCCAAACTATCGCAGCGGATGGAGATACTATTCACCTTTATTATGGGGCGGCAGACTCGTGCATGGCCTTGGCCACCGGCAGCATCCGGTCTCTTCTCTCCTGGCTGGACGCAAATTCCAATGCAGAGACTGCCAGCGGCGTATAACGTCGATGTTTGCGTCGCGGAGGAAGTCATGGATTCTGCTGGTCAAGAATGGTTGGGACGTCTACCTCGGGTACTTTGGACGCGACAGTGTCCGCTATGCAGTTCGATTCGCTTCGATACGGCAGAGTCGAGTTGGCCCGACGGCCTGTTGGCTCCATTCATGCTGCGACCTGTTCGTTGCGTTAACTGCCGGCGAAGATATTACTGGTTTAGCAAAGCGACCGCGGCTGTCGGGTGATTGGAAATGAATCAGATACCGTATTACCGAGCCGCATCGAACATCCTTGAAAACGGGGTCTCGGTAAAGTGGTTCAAACGGTCTCCGGGCGATCCTTACCGAAATTCACGACTTTTCAGGCATGTACAGTTCAGAAATTGGCGATTTTCCTTCGACCAGTAGGCGGGTCGTCTTTCTGAGTGAAGCTAACGCAAGTCAGAAACTGTAGCGAAGTCCGCCTTCGACACGACGGCCATTGTCGGCAGAGAAGGGTAGGCCGAAGAGCGGCGAGGCCAGCACACCACCGACCTGCGTGACGTTCAAGTGGTTCAGTACGTTGGAGGAGCGGAGATTTAGGGTTAGGGTTTGTTGATGTGCAGCCTTTTTGTCGCGTGTGAGCGTAAAGGAATGCTGCAGGTTGGTGTCGAGATAAAACGTCCATGGCAGGACACCTTTGTTGCGCGGGAAGACTCCGGTACCGCCAGTGGGGACCAGCAGGCCGTACCGCGTGGCGATGGCACTTGGATCTCCGGGCAATGCAAACTGCGGACGGTCGTTGAAATCGCCATCGCCGTTATTGTCGAAACCGGTAGTGATGTTGTAGCGCGCGTCTCCGCTGGCATTGAAGTTGCCGCTGAACTCTATATCCGAAGGAAGTGTAAAGGTTCCATTGCCGAAGAGATTCCAAACTGGGTTGCCGGTGCTTTGAGCGAACTCCCCTGCGTCAGTGAGCGAGCTCTGGGGCGTGAAGAAGGTACTATCGCCGGTATCGTCCACCAACTTGACCCTCATTCCTCCAAAGAACAACTGGATGTGTTTGAGTGTGTCCTGCTCAATTTTGACCAACGTAACGTTGGAGAGCCCCTGACCGCTGTTCTGGACTTGTAAGACGTTCCAGTTCGGAGTCCCCGGCCTTGGCCCTGTGGGTACATCGTTCAGCGGTGAATTGATGTTCACCGACCGCGCTGCGTTCCAAAGACGGCCGAAATGGTAGTCAGCTGAGAGGTTCCAGCCATGTCCGAGAGTGCAGGTCCCACCGATGTTCTCCGTCATCCAGTTCGTATCTATGGCGATGCGTGGCGAGAATCTGCGGAGACTGTTAATAGGGGTTGCACCCGCGAACGGATTGCCATAAACCGGGTTGTAGATGGTGCTGGTTAGGCGCGCGACACCGTCCTCGCGGCGCACTTCCGCATCAGTAGCTTCGTCGAAGCTGCCAGTGAACATGCCTGCATGAGCGTGTAGCGTCCACCTGTTGTTCTTGTCCGGCGACCAAAGCAAGCCCAGTCGAGGCGTGATGGCGCTCAGCACGACAGGGTCATTCTCCAGGAAGTAGCGCAGTCCATAGGCGATATGCAGGGCGTGGCCTGGGTTCCAGACATCCTGGATGTATAGTGCGTCTTGAATCTGGGTGAAATCGACCTCTGGGGACCCAGCGACATTGCTGAACGCCGTGGGTGTACCACCCGCAAGGCCAAGCAGAGCACGCCGG
>Ga0207416_1002350_pt1 | contig 21014 bp, 27 predicted proteins | sample PaiPotPPM11metaG_FD_184107 | JGI IMG/M metagenome (GOLD analysis project Ga0207416, IMG submission 184107) | Iron sulfur acid spring bacterial and archeal communities from Banff, Canada, to study Microbial Dark Matter (Phase II) - Paint Pots PPM... ...
GGCTCAACAGCGTCCCCTACGACCCCGCCCAGCACGGCGCCGCCGCAGCACTCGCCGAACAATCGGCTAAGCAAATCGCGGCCTGAGGTTGACACAGTGGGTGTCATGCCGTCTCCCCGTGAAGGCCGGCCGGGCGCACGAGGTCAACGTACCGTCCGGTCACCCCCCGGGCCGGCGGAAAACCCGGTGACAGCTGCATAACCGGCAATTTAACGTGTCCACCGTGACGGACGCGATACCGCCGGTGCCCTTGGACGAAGACTCCTACTACCAGGACCCGGCGGGGTACTTCGCGCGGCTGCGCGAGTCCCGTCCGGTCGTCCCGGTGCGCATGCCGGGCTACGGGCGGGCATGGTTCGTCACCCGCTACGCGGACGTGCGGACCGTCCTGGCGGACCCCCGGCTGGCGAGGGACGTCCACCGGTGGCCGGGCGGTGCCCGGTCCCGGCCGAGCGAGGCGACGGGCGTCTACGCGCACATGCTCCACGCCGACCCGCCGGACCACACCCGGCTGCGCCGCCTGGTGCAGAAGGCGTTCACGCCGCGCCGCGCGGCGCTGCGGCCGCGGGCCGAGGTCGCCCTCGGCGCCCTGCTGGGCCGTTTCCCGGGAATGACGCTCGCGGTTGCCCCGGGGGAACTCCGCTGGCGTCCCGTCAGCCTGATGAACGGCCTGGAATCGCTCCCCGTCCGCCTGGCCTGACCGGAAACCCGGTTGCGGTGACGGCGCGTTCCCGGTTAGGTCTTCATGATGATGAGCGAGCACCACGGGTCCCCGGCTGACCCGGCCCCGTCGAGGCCGGGCAGGCCGGCGGCGCTCGTCACCGGCGTAGGGCGGACCGTCGGCATCGGAGCCGGCATCGCGACCGCCCTGGCCGCGTCCGGCTGGGACGTCGCGTTCACCTACTGGACCCCCTATGACGCGCGGATGCCGTGGGGCGGCGAGGCGGGAGCGGCCGGCACCATCGCGTCGTCGCTCACCGCACTGGGCGCGGCGGCCGCGGCCGTCGAGGCCGACCTGGCCGACACCGCCTCCCCCGCGCGGATCTTCGACGAGGCCGAGCGGCTGCTCGGCAACGTCACCGCGCTGGTGATGAGCCACGCCGAGTCCGTCGACTCCGGCCTGCTCGACACCACCGTCGAGAGCTTCGACCGCCACTTCGCGGTGAACGCCCGCGCCACCTGGCTGCTGATCCGCGAGTACGGCCGGCGTTTCCGCGGAGCGCCCGGCACCGGACGCATCATCAGCCTCACCAGCGACCACACGGTCGGCAACCTGCCCTACGGCGCGAGCAAGGCCGCCCTGGACCGCATCACCCTCGCCGCGGCCCGCGAACTCGCGCACCTCGGCGTCACCGCCAACGCCGTTAACCCGGGGCCGGTCGACACCGGCTGGATGACCGACGGCGTACGGCAGTCCGTGCTGGCCCAGACGCCCCTGGGCAGGCTCGGCACACCGCAGGACACTGCCCGCCTCGTCGTCTTCCTGTGCTCACCCGAGGGCGGCTGGATCAACGGGCAGCTGCTGATGAGCAACGGCGGCCTCAGCTGATCCCGGGGCCCGCCCCCGGAACGCGGCGCCGCGCGCCCCGGTCAGCCCGACACGATCGCGGACCTGGCCGCAGCCGGGCCCGGCCCCGCCTTCGCCGGCCGTGCGCCCTCTCGAACTAACCCGTATCCCGAACGACGTCGGCTTCCTCCGCACGCTCACGCCGTCTGCACCAGGCTCCCTATGCTTGCCGGGTGAGTGACACCACGGTGGTGCGGCTGCGGGACGGTGCCGGACTGTGGACGGCGGTCAGCGGTACCGGGCCGCCTGTCGTGCTCCTGCACGGCGGCCCGGGCCTGTGGGACTACCTGGCCGGCCTGGCGGCGATGCTTGACGGGCAGTTCACGGTGGTCAGGTTCGACCAGCGCGGCTGCGGGCGCTCGACCGGGCGCGACGGGCCGTTCACGATCGAGCAGGCGGTTGACGACCTGGACCAGGTCCGTGCGGCCCTCGGGTTCGGCCGGTGGGCGGTCGCCGGCCACTCGTGGGGCGCCGAGCTCGCGGTCCGCTACGCCGCGCGGCACCAGGACCGGACCGCCGCCGTCGCCTACGTCGCGGGCGTGAGCGCGGGCGACGGCTACAAGGCCGCCCACGTCGCCGAACTGGCCCGCCGCCTCGGCCCCGACCACGAACGCTGGGCCGCGCTGTCCGCCGTCCCCGCAGCCGGCCGGACGCCGGCCGGGGAACGCGAGATGTGCCTGCTCCAGTGGCGCACCGACTTCTCACCGGGACCCGGCGCCGCCGGGCACGCCCTGGCGATGTGGGAGACCCGGCCGCCGGGCGCGGTCATCAACACGGCCGCCAACCGGGGACTGTGGCACGACCGCCGTACCGAGGACATCCTCGAGGCCGCCGCCCGCATTACCTGCCGCGTGACGATGGTCTTCGGCGACGACGACCCGCGCCCCTGGACCGCGGCCGGCTCCCTGCTGGCGGCCCTCCCCGACGCGAGCCGGGTCGTGCTCGCCGGCGCGGGCCACGCTCCCTGGGCCGAACGGCCGGAAGACACGGGCCGCCTGATCGCGGGCGCCCTGCGGGTCACCGGGTTACCGCCGCCAGCGGCGGGTACGGTCCCGGCCCCCGGCGATGTCACAGGACGGCCTGGTGCTGCTGGCCGGCACGGTAGCGCCAGGCGGCGGCGGTGCCGAAAAGCAGCGTCCAGGCGACCAGGAACGCCATGTCGGCCGGGTTCAGCGGGTGCCGGGTGACTGCGGCGCGACCGAGATCGGCGAGCCGGTAGGTGGGCAGTACCTTCGCGATGTCCTGGAGCCAGTTCGGGAACACGGGCAGCGGCACGAGGAGGCCGCCGAGCACGTCGAGCACGAGCGTCGTGCCGACCATGGCGGGCTGCGCGACCGACGTGCCAGCGGCCAGGCCGACGAGGATGCCGAGCGCGGCGAACGGGAGGCTGCCCAGCCAGCACGCCAGGATCATCGCCGTCCAGGCGGACGCGGGCAGCTGGGGACGGGCGGCCGATCCCGCGATGAGCGACAGCGCGAGGACCGCCATGAGCGCCAGGGCCGTGCCGGTGAGGACCTTGCCGGCCGCGTACGCCCACGAGGGCAGCGGCGTGAGGCGCAGGTTCCTGGTCCAGCCGCTGGCGCGCTCGGCGGCCAGCCGGGCGCCGCCGGCGTTGGAGGCCGCGGCGATCGCCGCCCACGCGCACATGGAGACCATGAAGTAGACCGCCCAGGTGGTGCCCGCCCACCGTTCGGCGCTGGGATTGTTGGTCTTGTTGGCGAAGTTGACCAGGTAGAACACGACCGGGAAGGCGAGCGTCCAGGCGATGACGCCGGGGGAACGCAGCACCCGGCGCAGTTCGAAGCCCAGGAAGCTGGCGAGCGGGGGACGACGGGTCTTCATGCGTGCTCCTCGGAGGTGAGCGCGAGGAATGCGTCCTCGAGTCCGGCGCTGGTGACTTCGAGGTCCGTGAAGACGGTGCCGGACCGGACGAGCCCGCGGACGGTCGCATCGGCGTCGGTGCTGTCCAGGCTGATCTCGTCGGCGTCCTGGCGGACCTGCTGGACCGCGGGCAGTGCGCGCAGCGCCCCGGCGTCGGTGCCCGTCGCCCGGAACCGCACCCTCCTGACCGCCACCGTCCGGCGGATCTCGTCGACGGTCCCGTCGGCGGCGACGTGTCCCTTGTGCAGCACGACGACTCGTCCCGCGGTTTCGGCGGCCTCGGCCAGGTAATGGGTCGCGAACAGGACCGCGCAGCCCCCGGCGGCGAAGGCCCTCACCGTCTCCCAGAAGCTCCGCCGGGCGGGAACGTCGAGGCCCGCGGTCGGCTCGTCGAGGATAAGCAGCCGCGGGTCGGCGCAGATGGCCAGCGCGAACCGGATCCGCTGCAGTTCGCCGCCCGACAGGCGGTCGACCCTGCGCCCGGCGAGGGAGGCCAGCCCGGCGTGCCGCAGCACGGCCGGGGAAGCCAGCGGCGCTGGGTAGAGCGAGGCCACGAACCCGATCAGCTCGCCGACCCGCGTCCCCGGCGGCAGGCCGCTGCCCGCCCCCGACTGGAGCAGCGCGCCCACCAGGCCGGCGGCGACGGCCTGGTGGGGTGTCCGGCCGCCGACGGTGACCTGCCCGCCGGTCGGGGACAGCAGGCCCAGGATCATGGCGATCGTGGTCGACTTGCCCGCGCCGTTCGGCCCGAGCAGCGCCACCGTCTCCCCGGCGGCCACGCGCAGGTCGACGCCCGCGACCGCCTCCGTGGCGCCGAACTTCCGCCGCAGGCCTCGTACGTCGAGAATCGCTGTTGCTGGCATGGGTCATCCTTCTTCCGGTGGTCGTTCTTCGACGTCGACCAGGGCGACGAGGACCCGCACCCAGGTCCCTTCCGCTTCGGGCCCGGTGAATTCCGGGGCGGCGAAGCGCTCCCGCACGTCGTTGAGCATGCGGTGCAATTCGGCCAGGCCCTCATCGGTCAGCCGGAGCGCGGCGCGGGTCACCGCGACCTCGCGGCGCTGCCCGTCCGCCTTCGCCATGTGCGCCGCGGTGATGTCCCCCTTGGTCGCGTCCAGCACCGCGCCCAGGAACGTGGCGATCTCTTCGGGGGACGACTCCTCGGCCGGCGGCTCGGCCTCCGCGCGCTGGTAAAGACGCTCGACCTTCCCGCCGGGCAGCGGCCGGTAGCCGCTGACCTCGATGACGGCCGCCTGCTCAAGCTGGCGCAGGTGGTAGTAGAGGCGGTCCGGGGGAAGGCCCACGGCCTCGGCGAGTTCCTTCGCCGAGCGCGGGCCGTGCCACAGCGCCTCAAGCAGGCGGATCCGCAGCGGGTCCGCCAGGGCCCGGTGGACGTTGCGCCACGCGGTGGGCCTGCCGCCGGGCATCGCCGCCCCTTCCGTCCAGGATCTCGCGTTCGCCGGAGACCTCTCATTGGAACTTTCTACGTTGATTGTAACTAATTTCAATGAGATCTCAAGCCGGCCCGGCCGCTGGCCGGCCCTTCGGGTAATCCGGGTAACCAGGCCGGCGACTAGTACGATGACTGATATATTGGCCGACGTAGCAGAAAGGCGGCCGGCGGTGAGCACACGGGACGGCAGGGCGGCACAGGACGTGCTGCGGCGGGCCGGCGAGGCGTCGGCGCTCGTCCTGGTCAGCCTCGCGGACGGGCCGAAGCACGGCTACGCGCTGATCAGGGACATCAGGGAAATCGCCGGCGTCGAACTCGGGCCGGGCACGCTCTACGGCGCGCTGGACCGGCTTGAGCGGCTCGGCCTGATCGAGTCGCTGCCCGCCGAGGACCGGCGTCACCCCTACCGCATCACCGCGCCGGGCGCGGCCGCGCTCCGCGTGCACCTCGACTCCCTTGAGCGGGTCAGCGCGGCCGGGCGGCTGCGGCTGCGGCTGGGCGGCGTCTGATGGGCGGCCCGCGGGCGGACAGGCTCGTCGGGACCGTGCTGCGCTGCTACCCGCCCCGCTGGCGGCGGCGGCACGCAGAAGAGGCCGCCGAACTGGCCGCGCTGCTGATCAGGGACGGGACCCCGGCGGGCCGGGTCGCCTGGAGCTACCTGGCGGGCGCGGCACGGGAGTGGCTCGCGCCGCGCCCCGGGTGGCACCGGACCGCGGCGGCGTGCGCGCTGCTCGTCGCGGCCAGTTCACTGGGCATCTCCGCGGGGCTGCTGGCCTCGGCGAACCCGGCCAGGGCCGCGGGCACCAGCCAGGCGCCCGCGGCCGCGCGCTGCCGGCCCGCCCCGCCGGCGGCCGTTCCCGGCGTGGTCCCCGCCCCGGGCCGCCCGCCGCTGATCCTCCGGGGGGCCGGCCGTGGCCGGCCCTGCTGACGCCGGCCCCGCGGGGCCCGGCCCGGCCGGCTCAGGTCCCGCCGGCCCTGGTCCCGGTCGGCGCCGCCGTCGCCGTCGCCGCCGGGCCCTGGCCGAGACGGCCGTCACGATCCTCGTCGCGGTGCTGCTGGCGTTCCTGGTGCGGGCGTTCGCGTTCCAGACCTTCTGGATCCCGTCGTCGTCGATGGTGCCGACGCTCGGCGTGTACGACCGGATCCTGGTCCAGAAGGCGTTCTTCACCTGGCATGACGTGCACGAGGGCGACATCGTGGTGTTCAGCCACCCCCCGCTCGACCAGTGCCCGGGGCCGCAGAACGGCGACCTGGTCAAGCGCGTCATCGCGCTGCCCGGGCAGACGATCTACTCGTCGGGCGGCAGCATCTACGTGAACGGGCGGCTGCTCGCCGAGCCCTACCTGCCGCACGACGACCCCCTCGGCATGCCGATAGCGAGCAGCCGGCACCCCTACCGGGTGCCGCCGGGCGAGTTCTACGTGCTGGGCGACAACCGGGCGATCTCCTGCGACAGCAGGTACTGGGGGCCGGTCGAGGGCTCGAGCATCATCGGCAAGGTGGTGCTGGTGTGGTGGCACGACAGCCACCCCGTCTTCCGCTGGTTCTGAACCCGGCCGCCGCCGGCCGGGCGCAGAACCGCCGGCTAGCCGCCGTACCCGGCGGAGCGCAGCATCTTGCGCAGGTCGAGCACCGTCTGCGTGTCGATGTCCTTTCCCGACGGCTGCTCGATGAACTCCACGTCGCCGCCGAGCCGCACCTCGAGCTTGCCCTCGCCCCGCTCGGCGACCGTGCCCGTCGCCTCGAGCAGCGACACCACGTCCTTCCACTCGATGTTGTGGCTGGTCGGGTGCTCGAAGATCTTGCGCAGGGTGTCCCGGTGGTGGTTGCTCAGGTGCTGCGGTTCCGTCATGGGTCTTCGCCCTCCTCAATTCGAAATCCTCTAGGCAACTATGCCGGTGCCTGCCGCAGCGGCGCGGGCGACCCCAGCACAGCAGCCAGCTCGGGCGGGATCGGGCGGCTGCCCGAGCCGTCCTTGCCCACGACCACGTAGACGGTGCGGGCGGAGCAGGAGACCTCTCCCCCCTTGCGGCGAACCTCGAAATCCAATGCGAAACTGGTCCGGCCGATGCGGGCGGTGGACACGGCCACGGCTACGTCCTCCTGCCAGCGCAGGCCCGCGGACCAGTCGATCTCGGTGTGGACCAGTTGGGCGTCCCAGTCCCCGTCGGCCAGGTCCTGCACCGAGATCCCGCCCGCGTTGAGGAACGCGGTGAACGCCTCGTCGAAGTAGGTCAGGTACCACCCGTTGAAGACGACGCCCTGGGCATCCACCTCCACGTACCGGACTTGCAGCGGGAACTCGAACTCAGCGGCCATGCTTTGGACCCTAGAGCATTGCGGGACCTGCCCGGCGCTACCCCTGGGACCGTGGTGGAGTGTCACCCGGCCCGCCAGAGCGGCGCGCCGGGTGACAGGCACGGAGGTGCCCGGGCCGTGGCTCACGCCAGTGCCTGCCGGCCGGCGACCAGCGCGAGCGCGGCGGCGGCCGCCTGCCGGGCGGCGGCCGCAGGCGCTTCGGGACCGGACCCGAAGGTGCCGTCGAGCAGCAGCGCGGCGTGACCGTGGGCCGTGGCGACGACGGCCGACACGAGCCGCGCGGCCGCGGCCTGGTCGCCGCCGGCCACGCCGGCCGCCGCGGACAGGAACACCGCGGCGACCGGCTGCGCGGCCCGCGCGATCTCCGGGTGGCGGTCCTTGTCCAGCCCGGAGCCCGTGAGGGCGAGGAACAGCGCCCGCTGCTCGTCGGCGAAGCGGACGTACGCCGCCGCCGCGCCCGCGAGCCGCTGCTCCGGCGGGCCGGAGGCCGCCTCCCGGCCGAGCCGCTCGCCGAGCAGCCCGGCGGCCCGGACGGCGACCGCGGCGAGCAGGGCGTCCCGGTCGGGAAAGTGCCGGTACGGCGCTGACGGCGCGACCCCCAGCCGCCGGCTGGCCTCGGCCATCGAGAACGCCGCGGCGCCGCCCTCGCCCAGGAGCTCGGCCGCGGTCTCGATCAGGGCGTCCCGCAGGCCGCCGTGATGGTAGCGTCCCCGGCCGGCCGGCCCGCGCTCACCCGGGGCGCCCTTCTCCCGCCCGCTCACCGCCGCGCCGCGTCGGCGGGGAACGGCACCAGGCGGCGCATGAACGCGTCCCAGCCCCGGTCGCCGAGGACCCGCCGCGCCACCGGGGCCAGGCGCGCCTGCGAGCCCGCCTTGTACCGGGCCTTCGCCCGCGGCGCGGTCACCGCCCGGACGATCACCGCGGCCACGTCGTCGGCGCCGAGCACGCCGGGGGCGCCCTCGCGGTGGGCGCGGGCGGCCATCTTCGCCACGTTCGCCTTGTACACCGCGTAGGGGCGGCCCGGGGCGTCCGGCGGCTGGTACGGCTCGCCGTTGGCCATGAACCGGGTCCGCACCGCGCCGGGCTGGATCAGCGTCACCCCGATGCCGAACGGGGCCACCTCGGGGCGCAGCGCGTCGCACAGCGACTCGACGGCGTACTTGGTCATCGCGTACGGGCAGCCGGTCGGCGGCGTCACCAGGCCGGCGGCCGACCCGATGGTGACGATCAGCCCGCTGCGCCGGGCGCGCATGCCGGGCAGGACGAGCTGGCACATGCGGACGACGCCGAACACGTTGGTCTCGAACGTTTCCCTGACGACGTCGAGCGGAACCTCCTCGACCGGCCCTCCGCCGCCGTGCCCGGCGTTGTTGACCAGCACCCCGACGGCGCCGTGCCCGGCCTCGACCTTGCGGACGGCCGCGGCCATGGACCGCTCGTCGGTCACGTCCAGTTCCAGGACGCGGCAGCCCGCCCGCTCGAGTTCCCCGAGGCCGCCGGCGTTCCGCGCGGACGCCCAGACGGAGAAGCCCGCGCGGGCCAGGGCGAGCGCCGCCGCCCGCCCGATGCCCGAGGAGCACCCCGTGATGAGCACGGCCGTCGATGCCCTGTCCGCCGCATCAATGTGATGACTATTCACAATGTGAATGTCTATCACTTAACGGCGGGCCCTGTCGAACCGGCCCGCCGGGCCGCGCGCCGGCCGGGTGTGACCGGCATCACAGGGAGCGGACCGGCACCCGGGCGCCTCTTACCGTGCGAGGACGAAAGCGACCCGGGGAGTGCCGATGACACCAGTGACCGCACGACAAGACGACGGAACGGCCGGCCGCGCGGAAGGGCGGGCGCTTCCGCCCGTGCCCGGGGTAGCCCACCGGTTCGTGCAGGCCCGCGGCGCCCGGTTTCACGTGGCGCAGGCAGGAACGGGCGATCCCGTCGTGCTGCTGCACGGCCTGCCGTTCCACTGGTACGCCTGGCGCAAGCTCATCCCCGAGCTCGCCCGCGACTATCAGCTGTTCTGCCCGGACCTGCGCGGCTGCGGCTGGTCCGCGGCCACCCGGCACGGGTACGGCACCGCCGGGCAGGTACTCGACGTCCTGGGCGTCATGGACGCCCTCGGGCTCGGGCGGGTCCGGCTGATCGGGCACGACAGCGGCGGCTGGCTCGGGTTCGCGCTCTGCCTGGCCGCCGCCCCCGAGCGGTTCAGCGGATTCGTGGCGCTGAACACGCCGCACCCGTGGCCCGGCCGGGCCAGGCTGCTCAGGGACGCGTGGCGGTTCTGGTACACGGCGCTGTGGGAGTACCCGGTCGCCGGCCGCCTCGTGCTCCGCCACTGGCCGGGGTTCACCCGGTTCCTGCTCCGGCACTGGGCGGGCCCTTCCCACCGGTGGGACCTGGCCGCACTGGACGAGTTCGTCCGGGCGAGCAGGACCCCGGCGGGGTCCCGGGCGGTCCAGCAGGCGCTCTGGCAGTTCGTGCTGCGCGAGATCCCCGCGCTCGCGCGGCCCGGTCACCGGCCCGGCCGCCTGCGGGTTCCGACCTTGATCCTCAGCGGCGAGAAAGACCCCGTGGCCCGCCCGGTGCCCGGGCGGCGCACCGCCGGCGAGGCGGGCCGCCTCGAGTTCGCCACCGTGCCCGGGCGGCACCTGCTCGCCGAGACCGACCCGGGGACGGTGGCGGCCGCGGCGCGCGGGCACTTCGGCCGGTGCTGATAATAGAGAACCGTGCCGTGGCCGGCGGCGCGGTGACCGGAAGCTGAGTCACCGACGATGGCGGGTTCTGAGGGAGCCGATGCGGCCGTGGTCCGCGCCGCCCAGCGCGGTGACCCGGCGGCGCTTGCCGAGCTGATGGAAATCCTCGCGCCCTACGTGGGGCGGATCTGCGGCCCGATCGCCCTGCAAGACGGGCCCGACGCCGCGCAGGAGGCGATGATCACCATCCTGCGCGGCATCCGGGGCCTGCGGGAGCCCGCCGCGCTGTTCGGCTGGGCGCGCGTGATCGCCGTGCGGGAAGCGGTCCGGATGGCGCGCCGGGCGGCGCCGTCCTCCGCGGTTCCCGTCGAGGAGATCGGCACCCGGGGCGACTCGCAACTGGAGGTCGACATCGCCGACACCCTGACCCGGCTCACGCCGGAGCACCGCGCGGTGCTCGTGCTGCGCGACATCGAGAGGCTCGACGAAGCCCAGGCGGGCCGGATCCTGGCGGTGCCGCCGGGGACGGTGCGCTCCCGGCTGTTCCGCGCGCGGCGCGGTTTCCGTAAGGCGTGGGAGTCATGACCGGGAACTGGCCGGTAGCCGACCTGGACCCGGTACGGAGGCTGCGCGTGCTCGCCGCCTCCGTCCGCTTCCGCGTCTACGTCGCGGAGACCGTCCTGCCGGTCCCGGTCGACCAGGTGTGGGCGGTGGCGTCAGACCTGGAACGGGAGCTGCCCCGCTGCATCACCACGGTCCGCTCCGCCCGCGTCACCAGGGCCGAGGGTGACCGGCTCGAGCTCCTGGCCACGGGGACGTTCGGGCAGCGGGCCCGGTTCGACGTCGTCCTCCGCCCGGGCTGGTGCCTGATGCGCAGCAGGTTCGTGCTCGGCGCGATGGCCGCCGTCCAGGAACCAGAAGGCACCCGTTTCGCCTCCCTCGGCGGGTTCCGGCTGCCCGGGACACGCCTCGCGGGCCCGCTGCTCACCGTGCTCGGCGACCGGGCCATGCGTACCTTCGCCGACCACCCGGACCTGCGCGGGTGACCCTCTGAGCGCCGCGCCGAGGGGCCGTCTTCCGGCCCTGGTCGTGCCGCCCCGCCGGCGCGCAGCCCGGTACCTGGGGCGGGGCGGGTACCGTGCTGCCATGGACACCAAAGCACGCGGCACCGTCCGCGTCGAGCCGAGCAGGAAGCAGGTCCGCGCCTACCTGGCGGGCCGGCTGGTCGCCGACACCCGTCACCCGTCCCTGGTCTGGGAAATCCCCTACTACCCGGCGTACTACGTGCCGCTCGGCGACGTGACCGCCGAGCTGGCGCCCACGGGGAAGACCGAGCATTCCCCCAGCCGCGGCGACGCCGAGCTCTACGACGTGCGCGTGGACGGCGCCGTCGCCGAAGGCGCGGCGCGGCGGTACCCGGACTCGCCCCTTGAGGCGATCCGCGGCCTGGTCAGGTTCGAGTGGGCGGCGATGGACGAGTGGCTCGAGGAAGACGAGCCCGTCTACACCCACCCCCGCGACCCCTACCACCGGGTCGACATCCTGGCCAGCTCCCGGCACGTCCGGGTGGAGGTCGACGGCACCACGGTCGCTGACTCGGCCCGCCCGGTCATCCTGTTCGAGACCGGCCTGCCGCCGCGGTACTACCTGCCGCTCAGCGACATCCGCACCGACCTGCTGACGCCGTCGGACACGCAGACGCACTGCCCCTACAAGGGGACGGCCACGTACTGGTCGGTGGACACCGGGCACGGCACCCGCCCCGACCTCGTGTGGGCGTACCGGGCGCCGCTGCCGGAAAGCCAGAAGATCGCCGGCCTCGCCTGCTTCTACGACGAGAAGGTCGACGTGTACCTCGACGGTGAACCGCAGGAGCGGCCCCGCACCCAGTTCGCCTGACCGGACGGCGCCGCGCGGGTATCCTCCGGCACATGCCAGCCGGAACGGACACGCTCCCGCCCCAGGCTCGGTCCGCGCTTGGCGCGTACCTGGCAGCGCTCGACACCGCACTTCCCGGTGCCGTCCGCGGCGTCTACCTCACCGGGTCCGCGGCACTCGGCGACTGGCGGCCCGGGCGCAGCGACCTCGACATCCTCACCGTGACCGACGGGCGGCTCGGCGACGCCGGGCTCGCCGCGCTCGAGGCGCTCCACGCCGGGCTGCCGGGCCGCCCCTACCGCGACGCGGTCTACGTCCCCGCCGACGCGGTCGGCGCGCCGCCGGCCGGCGAAGGGCCGGGCGCCGCCCGGTTCCCCGGCGCGGTCGACGGCGTCTTTCACCGTGCCCGGCACCGTCCCGACCCGGTGCTGTGGGCCACGCTCGACCGGCACGGCCTGACGGCGCGCGGCCCCGAGGCGCGCAGCCTCGGGGCCGGCCCCGGCGAGAGCTGGCTCCGCGACTGGAACCACGGGAACATGGAATCCTACTGGCGTCCCTGGGCGGCCAGCGGCCGGGACACCCTGTCCGGGCACGACCCGGCCGAGCCGCTGCCCGGCGCCATCGTCGCGTGGGCGGTCCTCGGCCCCGGCCGGCTGCACGCCACGATCACCACCGGCGAGATCATCTCCAAGACCGCCGCCGCCGGCTACACCGCGCGGCTGCTGCCGCGGCACGCCGCGCTGCTCGCCCGGGCGAAGGCGCACCGCCTCGGCGACGACACCGCGCGCTTCACGATGGCCGACGGGCACGCCGCCTGCGACCTGATCGAGGCCGTCGCGGACCACGCCGCCGCGCTGCGCGGGAAACCCCGGCCCGCGACCCGGCACTCTCCCGCGGGCTAGCGCCCTCCCCGGCCGGCCCACGTGTAGCGGGGCCGCCAGCCGAGCACCAGTTCGGCGGCGGAGCAGTCGGTGAGCGCCCGCCACGGGTCGTCACCGTAGGCGCCGGGGTCGCGGACCGGCACGCCGGGGGCGAGCCGCGCGGCGGAGTCGAGGCTCGGCCGGCTGGCCGCGATGTCGGCGGCGGCGAGCAGCGCGCGGTGGTGCCCCGCGAGCGGCACGGTAAGCGCCCGCTCGACGGCCGCGGCCACGTCGCGGACGTCGACGAACGCGCCGAGCTCCCAGAACGGCGTCCACTCCGCGGCGGGGTCGGCCCGCCAGCGTTCCGCGATCCTCCCGTACATCCCCGGGTCCCACACCCAGACCGGGCGCAGCGCCACCGTGGGGACCCCGGTCCCGGCGGTGAAGCGCTCGCACAGGTCCTCCGACAGGCACTTGGATATGCCGTAGGCGCGCGTCGCGCCGCGCGGGTGCGCGTCGTCGAGCGGAAGGTAGTCCGGCAGCCGCTCGCCCGCGGCGGTGCCGAACACCTGCGCGCTGGAGAAGTGGACCACCCGGCCGGCCCCGGCCGACTCCGCCGCGAGCAGCACGTGCCAGGTGCCGAGGACGTTGACGGACATGATGGCTTCCGGCGTGCCCGCCGTGTCGTGAGGGATCGCCGCCGCGTGCACGACGGCGGCGCAGCCGTCCGCCGCGCGCCTGACGGCGGCGACGTCAAGCAGGTCGTCGCCGTCGGCCAGGTCGAAGCCGGCGATGTCGTGCCCGAGGTCCTTCAGGTGAGCGGCAACCGGGGCGCCCACGTGACCGCGGTGCCCCGTAACCAGAATGCGCACCGACCCATCATGGCACCGCCGGGGCCGCGCTCCGCGACGCCGCCCCCCGGCCGCGGGCAGAAGCCCGGCCAGGCAGTCCCTCCCGGGCCTAGGCAACGGGTTCCCGCTGGCCGCCGGGCTCGCCCGTACCGGGCTGTCCGCCGCGTTCCCGCGAGTCGAAGCGCGCGCCCCTGCCCCCGGACTGAGGAGGCAGGGAGCGACGAGGGAGCGGACGAGCGACGAGGGAGGAGGCAGGGGCCCCGGGCGCCCGGAGGCGAGCGGGAGAACGCTGTGCGCCCTGGGCGACGAGGACGCCGGCCACCAGCAGGACGGCGCCGGCCAGCTCGGCCGGGCCCGGGGCCTCGCCGAGCAGCGCCCACGAGCTGGCCATCGCGACGACGGGGGCGAGCAGGACCCAGGGCACGACCTGCCCCGACGGGTACCGCGACAGCAGCCGGTTGAAGATCGCGTACCCGACGAGGGAGCACAGCCCCGCGGTGTAGACGGTGGACAGCACGCCGTGCCAGCCCAGGTGCGCGAGGCCGTGCCCCACCGCGGCCGGGCCGTCGGTCAGCAGGCTGAGGCCGAGCAGCGGCACGGGGGCGACGGTGGCGGACCACACGGTGAGCGCGAGCCCGCCCGGCGCCTTCGCCGCGCGGGACACGACGTTGCCGATTCCCCACGACAGTCCGGCGAGCAGGCACAACGCCAGCGCGGCCGCGGTGACGTGGCCGCCGAGCCCGGCCGCCACCACCGCCAGGCCCGCCACGCCGAGCGCGACGCCGCCGGCCTGGGCCGCCGACGGCGGCTCGCGCAGCACGGCCGCGGCGATCACGATCGTGAACGGCACCTGCGCCTGCAGGACAAGCGCGGCGAGCCCCGGCGGCATGCCCAGGTGCATCGACAGGTACAGGAAGCCGAACTGGCCCAGGCTCATGAACGCGCCGACCGCCGCGACGGTGCGGAACGGTAGCGGCGGGCGCGGCACGAGGAAGCAGGCGGGCACCGCGACCACCGTGAACCGGATCGCCGCGAACAGCAGCGGCGGCACCGATCCCATGCCCCAGTCGATGACGACGAAGTTGAAGCCCCACAGGGCGGCGACGAGGGCGGCGAGCGCGGTGTCACGGCGGTTCACCCGCTCAGTCTGCCCCGAGCCGACGATGAAGCACCAGCGAATGTTCCTACCGTCCACGATGTAGCATTGCTTCATGATTGACCTCGTCGCCCTGGACGCGCTGCGCGCGGTCGGCACCCACGGCTCCGTCGTCGCGGCCGCCGACGCGCTCGGCTTCACCCCGAGCGCCGTGTCGCAGCAGGTCAAGCGCCTCGAGAAGCAGACCGGCGTGCCGCTGCTCGAACGGGTCGGGCGCGGCGTGATGCTGACCAGGCACGGCCGGCACCTCGTCGAGCAGGGCACCCGGCTGCTCACCGACCTGGAAGAACTCCAGTCCGGGCTGCACCAGCAGGCGGGGACCGTCGCCGGGCACGTGCGGCTGACCGCGTTCTCCACCGCGATGCGCGGCCTGATCGCCAGTGCGCTGCCGCCCGTCCTCGCCGCGCACCCCGACCTGCGCGTCAGCCTCACCGAGCGCGAACCGTGGGACACCGTCAGCCTGGTCGCCTCCGGGCAGGCCGACCTGGGCGTCGCGCACAGCTGGGGCGACCTCCCCCTCCCGGTGCCGGACCACCTCGCCCGCGTCACTATCGGGCGCGACCTGGCCGACGTGGTCGTCCGCCGCGACCACCCCCTGGCCGGGCGCACCGTCGTCACCCCCCGCGACCTGGCCGGGGAGGACTGGGTCGCCACCCCCGAGGGCACCATCTGCCGGCAGTGGCTGCTGCGCATGTACGACGGGACCGGCCGGCTGCCGAGGATCGCGCACGTGTCGATGGAGTTCGACAGCCACCTGGCGCTCGTCCGCGCCGGCCTCGGCATCGCCCTGGTCCCGCGGCTCGGCCGTGCGCCGCTCGGCCCCGACCTGGCGGCGGTCCCGGTCGCCGACCCGGTGCCGAGCCGCGAGATCATCGCGCTGCACCGCGCCTCGATGAGCGACTCCCCGGCCGTCGCGGCGCTCCTGCGGGCGCTCGCCATGGACTCCCCGGCCGTCGCCGCCCTCCGGTAATTACCGGAGAAATCCAGTAATTGACCATTGCCGGGCCGGGGCCGGGAATTGTGGTACATTGGGTATTGGCGCTAACGAAGAACCTGCCGCTGTCATTCTCCCTGGTGAAAACGGACTGTAATTCTGATCCGTTCCCGGCGGCCACTGTGAGCTTTATCCGCTCATTCTTTCCTTCCTTATCGTCCTGGCCGGCCGCATACTCGTGACTCATGGAAAAGCGAGAAGCGCGCGTCATCCTGGAAACACCGCGGCTGGCCCTGCGCCAGTTCACCGAGGACGACGCGGACAACCTGTTCGCGCTCGACAGCGACCCCGCGGTGATGCGCTACCTCAGCGGCGGCGAGCCGACGCCCCGCGAACGGATCGCGAACGAGGTCATCCCCTTCCACCTGGCCGTCTACGAGCGGCTCGACCGGCTCGGCACCTGGGCGGCCGAGTCCGCCGCCACCGGCGAGTTCCTCGGCTGGTTCCATTTCCGGCCCGGCCCGGACGGCGACACCGCGAACGTCGACCTCGGCTACCGGCTGCGCCGGGCCGCGTGGAACAAGGGCTACGCCACCGAGGGGTCGCGCGCCCTGATCCGGATGGGATTCGCCGACCTCGGCGTACGGCGGGTTCACGCGCACGCGATGGCGGTCAATAACGCCTCGCGGCGCGTCATGGAGAAATGCGGGCTGACCCTGGTCCGCACCATTCCGTACGAGGGAGCCTACGTTATCGAGGGATCCGCGCACGGCGAGGTCGAGTACGCCATTACCCGGGCGGAATGGGAGCCTACGACGCCAGCCGGGCCGCCGTGACCGCGAGGGTGGTGTAGCCCATCGTGAAAGCGCCGCCCGCCGCGTCGACGGCCGCGCCGAGGCCGTCGAGGATCTGCTCCCGCACGCCGGCGGGGAACTGCCGGAAGCCGCCCATCGTGGGCACGAAGTCCAGCCACTCGTCCCGGGTGTAGGGCCGCGCCCAGTCGGCCAGCCATTCCTCCGGCTCGCCGAACCCGCCCGCCTGCCGCATCCCGTCGGCCGCCCTGGCGCCGCCGGCCCGGTAGGTCTCGACGGGCGGCCTGGACCAGAGGCCGCGCAGCGGCGAGTCGGGCAGCGCCCGCCGGTAGACCGCGCCGAACGCCTCGCGCAGTTCCCGCGGCGGGTCGAAGGCGTTCCAGAACACCGCCAGCCTGCCACCCGGGCGGAGCACCGCGGCGGCCTTCGCCGCCCCGGCGGTCAGGTCCACCCAGTGCCAGGACTGCGCGGCGACCACCGCGTCGAACGAGCGGCCCGCGGGATCCCAGTCCTCGAACTTCGCGACCTCGACCTCGGTCCCGCCCTTCCTGGCCTGCTCGGCCATCCGCGGGTCGGGGTCGATGCCGAGCACACGGCAGCCGGCCGCGCGGAACAGCCGGGACGAGATGCCCGTGCCGCAGCCCACGTCGGCGACGTCGCGCCCGGGGCTCGCCGCGACGATGCGCTCCACCAGGTCGGCGGGATAGGTGGGCCGGGCCCGGTCGTAGCGCCCGGGGTCGGCGCCGAACCCCTCGGCGACCTGGCGCTGCAAGTGAGGCGCGCCGGCGGACGCCGGCGGCCCTGGAGGCGGTGATTCCGGAGGTAGAGTGGTCATGCGCCCACTCTAAATGGGCAAGTGCCCACTAGTCGACCGGTTTCGCCGGCAGCGTGAGATCCGAGCGCGAGCCCAAGCGCTTCGGGCCCGCGGCGGGCGAAGCGCGAGCCGGGAGGAGGAACCGTGCCCACTGGAGTGGCTATCCGCGACCCGCGCGGTCAGCTGTTCGACGCCGCGGAACGGGTGCTGCTGCGCGACGGCCCCGCCGCGCTGACCAGCCGCGCGGTCACCGCCGAAGCCGGGGTCGCCAAGGGCGTACTGCACCGGCACTTCGCCGACTTCGACGCGTTCCTGGCCGACCTCGTCCTCGACAAGATCGCCGCGGTCGGCCGCCAGGCCGCTGACCTGCGCGCCGCGGCGGGAACGGGCAGCGTCGCGGGCAACCTGGCGGCCGCGCTCCCCGGCTTGTTCAGCCCAGCGCTCCTCGCGCTCGTCCGGCTGATTATCGCCCGCGACGAGCTGCGCACCCGGCTGCGCGCCGCCACCGGGTCGCGCATACCGCTCGTCTCCGAGTCCACGGCCATGGTCCGCGCGTACCTCGCCGCCGAGCGGGACCTCGGGCGGGTCGCGGCCGGCGCGGACATCGACACGCTGGCCCCCATGCTAATCGCGTCGGTGCAGCTGCTGTTCACCGACGCGGAGGGCACCCCGCCGGACAGCGCCGCCGTCGCGCGCGTCGTGTCCGCCGCACTCGCCAGCGCCGGCCTCTGACCCGGCCGCCCGGCGCCCAGCGGGCCTGCCCTCGCGGGCCGCGCCCGGGCAGGCTAGGATCGGCCGCCGTGCCCGCAATCGAAGACCGGCTCGCGGTGACGGCCGCGGCCTACGACGCCATATCCGCCCGCTACGCCGAGTTCGTCCGCGGCGAGCTGGACAGGCTGCCGCTCGACCGGGCGGTGCTCGCGGCCTTCGCCGAGCATGTCAGCGCCGCAGGCGGCGGGCGCGTCGCCGACCTCGGCTGCGGTGAGGGCCGGATCGGCGCGCACCTGGCCGGGCTCGGGCTCGGGCTCGACGTCACCGGGATCGACCTGTCGCCCGCCCTGATCGAGATCGCCCGCGCGACCTACCCGGGCCTGCGGTTCGCGACCGGGTCGATGCACGCGCTGCCCCTCGGTGACGCCGCGCTGGCCGGCATCGTGTCCTGGTACTCCGTCATCCACGCCGCGCCCGGGGACCTGCCCGGCTACTTCGCCGAGTTCGCCCGGGTGCTGCGGCCCGGCGGGCACCTGCTCGCCGCGTTCTTCGAGGCGGTGAACGAGCCGGTCACCCGGTACGACCACACGGTGACCCCGGCGTACCGCTGGCCCGCCGACGACCTCGCCGCGCTGGCGGGCCAGGCCGGGTTCACCGAGGTCGGCCGGATGTCCCGCGAGCCGCGGGAAGGCATAGAGCGGTTCCGCCGCGGGCACCTCCTGCTGCGCCTGGGGTAGCCGGCACCGGCGTCTGCGGCGCGGGCCCGCGCGCTGGATACTTGCTGGCATGACACTCTGGACAGCACCCGAGCAGGCACCGACGCGGACGCTGAGCGAGGCGGACTTCGCGGTCCCCATCGCCGACCGGTACTTCGAGGACTACCGCGAAGGAGCGGTCTACGAGTACGGCTACGCGACCGTCGACGGGGAGGAACTGGTGGCGTTCGCACGCCGGTTCGACCCGCAGCCGATCCACGTGGACGCGGAGTTCGCGGCGGACGGGCCGTTCGGCGGGCTGATCGCGAGCGGCTGGCACACCGGCGGGATCTTCATGCGGCTGTTCGCCGACCATTACCTGTCGAGGGTCGCCAGCCTCGCCTCGCCGGGGCTCGACGAGCTGCGCTGGCCCGCCCCGGTGCGGCCGGGGGACCGGCTGCGCCTGCGGACCACCACCGCCGAGACACGGCCGTCACGGTCCAAGCCTGACCGCGGCCTCGTCGTCACCCATGCCGAACTGCTCAACGACGGCGACGTCGTCGTGCTCAGCCTGAAGGCCATGAACCTGCTCCGCCTGCGCGCCTCCCTCGGCTAGGCTCCGGCGCCGCCCGGTTCACGGCGGGCGGGGAGAGTCAGCCGCTTACGTTCGGGATAACGGTCTTACTGCTGCTTCTCCCCCTTGGCCGCGGCCGGGTGCGGATCGGCGGCGGCGCGGAGGGCACCGGGGCGCAGCGGGGTGCCGAGGAGCTGGCTGACCAGGGTCCGGTGCGAGGCGTGCAGGGTGCGGACCGCGGCCGGGCTGATCCCCGGCTTCGCCGAGGGCACGCCGCCGCGGGCGCGGCCGGGCTTAGTGGGGATCCACAGGTGGCCGGGGTCGCTGCCCTCGAGTTCCGCGACGATCGACGCGCGGGCGGCGAGCCACCGGGTGAGGATGTGCACGGTCGCCTGGGTCAGCGGGACGGACTCGCCCTCGACGTCGGCGCGCGGCTCGTCCCCGTCCAGGTGCAGGGCGCTGACGTTGAGGTCCGCGAGTTCGGGCACCCCCCGGCCGGTGTCGGCGACAAGCGCGGCGACCGCGGCGGTCCGCAGCGCCGTCATCGCGTTCGCGTGGATGGGCCGTTTGACGGTGAGGTCGTGCAGCAGCGCCTCGGTGTCGCCGGGGGTGAGCTGGTAGCCGGGCGCCGGCGGCTGGCGGTCAAGCCGGGCGGGCTCGCCGAGGAACTCGGCGAAGGCGTTCACCGAGTCGATCCGCACCCGCATCGAATTCGGGTACGCGGCCGCGTCCGGCCCCCGGCTGGTGTTGCGCGTCCTCGTCCTGCCAGCGGCCGCGTCGGCCAGCCACGCGGCCACGCGGCCGCCGTCCATCAGGTCGCCCGCGGTCAGCGGACGGCCGGCCTCCGGGGCCGCGGGTCCCTCCTCGGTCTCCGTGTCGCCCGTTCCCTCGGCTTCGGCGGCGGCCTGCTGCGCGTGCCGCAGGTACTCGTTCAGGTACGTCTTTCGGATCCGGCGGGTCGTCGCCGACATGTCACGGTCAGCGAGATGCCGCAGGAAAGCGTCGATGGCATCCCGTGCCGGAGTGCTCGCGTCTGAGGCTGGCATGCCCGCGAGCCTACTATCGCCCTCAGATAACAGCAAGAAAGGCACCGGCAAACCCCGGCGTGTTGCGAACTGCCTGGCAGACGGCTGGGTTTTTCTGGATTGGTTTTGCGTATGCACGCTTCTTGCTGTTATCAAATTACCTGCGTCAGCGAGAGTTTCACTGATTTGAACAAGGTGACAGCCCCGGTGTCAGCTCTGGGCTGGCTTGCGAGCATTCTTGTGCCGAACCCCGTCCGGGTCCGGTGACGGTTGTCCTGAGGCCAGGGCGCTGCCGAGCGGGGTACGCTCGTACAGCACTGTGCGGCCCGCCCTGCGGCTGGCGAGGAGTCCCGCGTCCCGCAGCGCGGACAGGTGCCCGGAGACCGTGGCAGGGCTGAGGCCGTGGGCCTGCGCCAGGGCTGTGGTGGAGGCGGGCTCCGCTAGGCTCGTAAGGAGTTCGGCGCGGGTGCGTCCGACCAGGTTCCGCAGGGCCTGCGGCGCCTGGGGCGGCGAGGCCTGCCAGAGGCCGACGATGCCGTGGACCGGGTAGATGATGGTCGGCTGCCAGGGCTGCTCGGTCAGAACGGTCAGCGCGGGCCAGATGAAGGCGCTGGGCATCAGGAGCAGGCCGCTGCCGTTCAGGGACCTGGTGACGTTCCCTGGGCTGCCGACGTGCAGCGCCCCGTCCACCCAGCTGACCGCAGGATGCAGGCCGGCCAGCAGCCGCTGCAGCCCGCCATCGGTGAGGTGCCGGGACCGCGTGGCGATGTCGGCGTCGAGCAGGCCCTGCGGAA
>Ga0207416_1002351_pt1 | contig 21011 bp, 21 predicted proteins | sample PaiPotPPM11metaG_FD_184107 | JGI IMG/M metagenome (GOLD analysis project Ga0207416, IMG submission 184107) | Iron sulfur acid spring bacterial and archeal communities from Banff, Canada, to study Microbial Dark Matter (Phase II) - Paint Pots PPM... ...
AAATGGACCGCCGTGCAGGGCTGGAAGGAGGCCCTCAACCGCTTCGCTCTGCTTTGGGAAACCCGCTTCCCTCACCACAGCGCCGGAATCCAGCTACACCCGTTTACACAAAAAACTTGACACTCCCGCGAGGGGTAGCCGGGGGCGCCGCCGCAACGCTGCTTGCCCCGACTACAGCTAACACCTTTCACGATCCAGCGTTCCTCATCACTCATCACTCATCACTAAACATTCATCACTCCTTTCCACCGTTAACCTTTCACTTTCCACTGTTTATGCGGCTGGCGCTCTTCTTGGCTCTCAGTGGAATCGTGTCCGCGCAGGTTCCGTCGGATCTGGTGAAGCCGCGGGTGGCGGGGCAGGCTTTGGCTTCGCAGTTTGGGCTGTGGACGGAGAAGGCGGACGGGCCGATCCTGGGCAATGGCTTGGTAGAGACGGCGGTGCTTGAGGACCGCGGGTTTACTTTGCCGGACGGCACGTCGTTTCTTCCCCTGGCGGCGGGGACGCCGTTGCTGATCTCTGGCGATGGGAACGCGGAGACGGTCGTGCCCGCAGCGGTCAACTGTGGGGTTGGCGGGCCGGGGTGTTCCTTTACGGCGGTCTTCGGCAAACAGCATGCCGGTCATTTCACGGTGTCGAGTGCTACGTTCGGAGCGCAGGAGGCAATCAATGCGGTGGCGGCGTCCGGCGGCGGCATCGTGGTGCTCGACGCCGATTACCGTGGCGCGGCGGCGGCCGTCGTCCCGGGCTTGAAGCTGCCGAGCACGGTGCTGCTGGTGGACGAGACACGCGGCAACTTCGCCTTCTACGGACTTGGCAATGGCGGGGCACCGCAGTTGCTGGCCAGCTTCTCGTCGGCGCTGGGCTCGACCTTGCCGACCCTGGGCGGCGGGGCGCTGACGCAGTTGAATGGGGCGCAGTTCGTCTCGGCACGCAACTTCGTCGCGACGGCAGGCGGGGTGCCACTTACCGCCGGAGTCACTGTCACGGTGACGCCCAACTGGGCAGCGCTGCCGGCCGGGGTTGTTGCCGGGGACACACTTTATCTCTCGGGTGGTTCCGGGTCGGCCGAGGTGGTGTCGCTTGCGAACGTTGGCGCGGGCTGTGCGGCGGGAGGGGCGGGATCGGTCTGCTTCACGCCATTGAACGCGCACTCCGGCGCCTGGACGTTGCAGAGCGCTACGGCTGGAGTGCAGGAGGCGCTCAACGCCGCCGGGGCGGGCGGCTGGGTGATTGACGACCAGACGGTGTCGAACCTACGGGCGCCGGCGGTGATTACGGCGACCGTCCGGCTGAGCGGCTTCTCGAACTTCGACGGCGGGGTGGGGACACGGCTGGTCCAACTCACGCCAAACACAGACACTGTGCAGGTCGGGACGGCCACGGTGAGCCCGTCCGATGTGGTGATCGAGAACCTGCTCGCGGTGGGGGTGAAGGGCGACGGGACGGACTCGGGCGTGGCCATCCATTGCGTCAACTGCGCCAAGCCGAAGCTGACGTACGTCACCGCAAAGCAGGCACACGACGGCCTGTTTCTCGACTCGACTTACGGACACGCCTTCGACGCCACGGTGACCGGCTCGCACTTCATCGGCAACTACTACGGCGTGCACCTGGTGGGCGGCTCCGCGAACCGCGCGACGTTTGTCGGCAACACGGTGGACGGCAACAGCTACGGCGTCTTCGACGATGGCGGCTGGGTGCATACCTGGGTGGGCAACGACATCGAGGCCAACACGGTCAGCGGGTACTGGCAGCAGGTGAGCCAGCCGGCGAGCTACTCCGGCCATAACGTGGTGCTGCACGGCAACTACTTCGAGAACAACGGGGCCAATACCGCCGGGCGTGGCGACGTCACGCTGGGGGCGCTGGTGGGTGGCGGGGCGGGGAACAACGGGGCGGGGTGTTTGAACTGCGAGGTCCACGACAATATCTTCAACGCCAGCCCGGGCGGCAACGTCACCGCGCTGCAGCTGGGGGCGGTGGACGGGACCCTGCAGAACAACACCTACTCGGGCTATGGGGCGGGGAAGCTGGTGACGACCGTCTCCGGGCCCCCGCCCAACTACACGCGCGTATTGGCGCTGAACGATCCCACCGGGCGGGCGGGGACGCTGTCGCGGGTGGACAGCAATGGGACGTTCACGCTGGGCGGTCCGGATCAACTGCAGGACCAGTTCGGCTCGCCGCTCACGGACACGACGATCGAGTCGCCGACCGGGCAGGTGTCCATCCGCGGACTGCCGGGGGGACTGAAGGCGGGCAACGGGGCGAACCTCGAACTGGACGGCAACTCGAGTGCCAACCGCTCCAACCAGATCCAGTTCCGCAACCAGCACGTGCCGGAGTTCACCGTCCATAACGACCCCTACGGGGCCAACGCGCACGACATGTGTCTGCTGGGCGACAATGCCAACCCGTCGGCGGAGGCCTGCCTCGCCTACGTCAACGGCAAGCACTGGAAGTTCAACGCCGCGGGCGAGCCGGGGACGGTGGCGTTGCCGGCCGACTACCAGTTCACGCAGCAGGCGAACGGCGACCAGGCACTGGTCATCAACCGCGCCAGCGACACGGCGCCGAGCGGCTTTCTGCTCGACCTCGAGGACGCCACGCTCTCCACGCCGCTCTTCCGCGTGGATGCCACCGGGACAGTGGTGGCGGGCAAACTCAACCTGCCCACGACGACGCCCAGCTTCAGCGGCGTCAACGGCACGAGCTACGGGCCGCTCGCTGCGGGCGGGATGAACACGACCGGGGCGGCACTGAGCCTTTTCGGCGGCGAGGGCACCGGGTCCGCGGCGGGCGGCGGCATCAACTTCCAAGTAGCGGTGACGGGGGCGAGTGGGACGCAGGTGAACCCGCTGGCGACGGTGGGCAGCGTGACCGCCTCCGGGGTCCTGGCCTGGGGTGCGGGCGGCATCACCAGCAACGGCAACGCGGTGCTGACCACGGCCAGCGCCACGCTCGCCGGGCAGACGGGTAGTGTGCTGGGACAGAACTACGCCGCCGGCGCGTGCGCCAGTAGCGCACTGACCGTCACCGGCGCGGCGAGCGGCATGGTGCCGGAAGTGGCTCCGGAGAGCGATCTCGGGCAGGGCTTCACGTGGGAGGCGTTCGTCAGCGCCGCCAATACGGTGCTGGTGCGGCTGTGCAACACGTCCGGAGTCGCGGCCACGGCGGCGGGAAGTATTTATGACGTTAGGGTGATCCGGTAACGAAGAGAAGCGCAGAGCGATGAGCGATGAAGAAGAAGTGATGAGTGACGAGTGATGAGGCACGCGTGACGGGACGTGTCGGTGCCGACTCGATCGACAGCTGAGAGGTGGTGGCGTTGCCCCGGGGGCGGTTGCTCAGGTTCGCCGGCGTGCGTCATCACTTGTCATTCATCACGCATCACCTTTTTCCCACGTCCGACAACCGATAACCGACATCTGACAACCGACAACCATCATGCCAACTGACATTGAGATTCTGGATGCGCCGCTGGAGGCTTCGGCGGACTTGGGGGGCGGGGCGGCCGATGCGGCGGCAGCTTCGGTGGCGGGGGAGCCGGTGGCGGCGGCCGACGCGGGGGCGGCCGAGGAACTGCTCTCGGACGATGCCCCTGAGGCGCCGGCGGCGATCGAGGTGGAGTACCCGGAGTCGGCGCCGGAGGCTGCCGAGCCGCTGACGGTGGCGGCGGCGACGTTGCAGGGGCTGCTGGCGGCGCACGCGCCGCTGGCGCAGGCGGTGGAGGGCGACCCGCAGCTCAAGTCGTTTCTCGATCTCGCGGTGGAGCGTAGCGCGGCGCTGGAGGCCTACCAGCAGGTGGCGCCCACCTTGGAGCAGGCGCGCGAGGCGGTGGCCACCTCGGCAGAGATGACGCAGTACCGCGCGGCGCTCGACGGCGAGCGCCCGGAGGAGTTCCTCAACCTGCTCTACCAGGGGCAGCTTACCGTGGACCCGGAGACGCAGAAGCCGGTGAGCAGTGGCGCCTATGAGCGCGTCATGCAGTACGCGCACCAGCTGCTGCTCGACCGCCTGGAGGCGCGGGCAACGCAGCAGCGCGATGACAAGTTACTGGAGTCGGTGCAGACGATCCGCGCCGGGCTGGGTTGGGCGCGGCCCGTGACGCCAGGGAAGGTGGATGCCGGGGAGGTATCGGCCGCGGCGGCGGCGCTGCCGCCGGCGGTGCGGCAGGAGCTGGAGCGGGCGCGGCGGACGCAACACGAGTTGGAGACGCTGAGGCAGGAGCGCAGCGCCGAGCAGGCGGAGCGCAGCGCGCAGTACTACGACGAGGTGGCGGGGCAGGTGGCGGGGGAGCTGCGCGGCTTCGTCGGCGGGCTGCTCGGTCCGACCGGGTTCTCGGACTACGTCAAGGAGAAGATCGCGCAGGACTTCATCCGCGACGTCGCGGTGCGCGCCGACCGCGACCGGGCGCACCGCGCGGCGATGGAGGAGATCGCGCGCGGCGGCCTCACGCCGGAGACGCGGCAGCGGCTGGTGACGCGGGCGCAGAGCTGGGCGCGGCAGAACGGTCGCGAGATCCTCGAACCCATCCTGCGCAAGGCGGGCGCAGCGCTGAAACAGCAGCAGCAGGAGCGCGAGGCGCGCCAGAGTCAGGCGCAGCGCCCCGAGCCGAGTGCCGGCGGCGCCCCGGCACGGCCCAGCCGGCTCAGCGAACGCGAGCGCATCGCCGCCAGCGAGAAGAAGCTGGGGAGGCGGATGACGGACCGGGAGATCCTCGATCTGTAGGGGGGAGAGTGGAAAGTGGAAAGTGAAAAGTGGAAAGGCGCTGCGGCTTGCCCGGTCAGCGTGCCGCCTCATCGCTTTCCACGTTCCACTGTTTCTACCCATCACTTGTTCTCGTTTGGCAAACTCGGTTATCGATCCGGCCTGTGACGGGATCCTGGGAGCAGACGATCCATGGCATTGCAGAACTCGCAGGTGGTGGCGTTGCAGCTGGAGAAGGTGCGGCCGAAGCTGCCGGTGCTGTACGAGCGCGACGACACGTTTTTCTCGATGGTACAGAAGCGCGAGGTGGAGCGCGTCTCGACGCGCACGGCGCGCATTCCGCTGCAGGTGCAGCCGGGCGGGGCATTCGGCTACGCCTCCTTCGACGGCGGCGACCTGGGGCGCGGCTCGGGCACGGCGTACGACTTCGCACAGATCACGCCGGTGGGTATCCGCTTCGCGGTGGAAATCACGAAGTTGGTGGAGTACGCCACCGACGCCAGTGACAAGGCGATCGAGAACGCTGCCAAGCGCAACGTGGCGGACGCCATGAAGCAGTTCCGGCGCGACCTCGACGCCTCGTTGCAGACCGCCGGCAACGGCGTCTTCGCAGTGGTGGCGAGCGTGGCGGGCAGCGTGATCACGCTCAACAACACGCCGTTCGGGGCACGCCTATTGCGCGAGAACCAGAAGGTGCAGGTCTACGACACGACGCTGACCACGAACCGCGGCAGCTGCACCATTCAGTCGGTCAACAAGGGCCTGGGGACGGCGCAGACGGTGACGGTGGATGCTGTGCCTGCCGGCACGGTGGGCACCGACGTGCTGGTGGTGGACGGCGTCTCGGGTGCCAGCCCCACCTTCCTCTACGGCCTGCCCTACCACCACAACACCGCCACCAGCGGCACGTGGATGGGCATCAGCCGCGCCAACCCCTACGCGGTGGCCAACGGTGTCAACGCCAACGGCGCGGCGCTGACCTTGCCGCCGATCCGGCTGGCGTTCAACCAGATCCGGCAAGCGGTCGGCGTGGACTCGCTCGGCAGCCTGGTATGGCACGGTCACCCGTCGCAGGTGGCGGCCTACGAGGAGCTGGGCTTCGTCATCAGCGAGATCGAAAAGGGCAGCGGCGCCAACCAGGACCTCGACCTGCTGTTCAAAAACAAGACCATGGGCGGGGTGCGCATCAAGGAGAACGTGCACGCCGACACCACGCGGCTCGACCTTATCAACCTCGAGACCTGGGGACGGGTGGAGTGGCTGCCGATCGACTTCTACGAGATTGGCGGCTCGACCGTGTTCCCCGTCTACGGCGCCTCGGGCGGCCTCGCCGCCAGCTACCTGTTCTACCTCGTTACCGGCGTGCAGTTCTTCGTGGACAACCCGAAGGCGGTCAGCTCGGTGACCAACCTTGGACTGCCGACCGGGTACTAGAAAGCCAGTGGAAAGTGGCGCTTTTCACTGTGCGCTCTCCGCTTGGTTCAAGAAGTGAAAAGTGATGAGTGGAAAGGCACGCGGGGCACACACCCAGTCGCGCTTCATCACTTTTCACTTTCACTTCTTTGTTTCCCGCGTCGATAAAAGGAGAAGATTCATGGACCGCATTCAAACCGTACGACGCATTGGCGCGTGCGAAAACCACAAGGCGCAGGCGGACTGGGCGGGAACGCCGATTCCGCACTGCGTCGAACAGGCCAGCTACCTCTGCGAGTTCTGCGGCCACCTTCTGTGCGGCGGCCACGCGGGCGGACACACGCACGACGCCGCCAGCCATCCCGCTGATCTCGCCACGCGCTACCAAGGCGAGGTGGTGAAGCTCGAACAGGAACTGAAAGTGCTTACGGCGGATGCCGCGACGACCGCCGGCGAGCTGCAAGCCGCGCTCGCCAAGGCGGCCCTGGTGGACCGGATCAAGGAGTGGGTGGGGCGGGAACAGTAAAAAGTGGAAAGTGGAAAGTGATGAGGCGCGACAGTGTCGGAGGCGAGCTGTTCGCCTTTCCACTTTTCACTCTCCACTTTCCACTCTTAACTTGTGCTCATCACTCGTCACTCGTCACTTTCTTGTCATGTTGACCAACCGAACTGCGCCGCGCTGGCTGGCGCGGATGATTACCGGACGTTACGGGCGCACGCCGTTTGGCGAGCCGCGTTACCGGATGGTGTGGGCGGCGGCGCGGCTGGAGCGCTGCGGCGGCGAGTGGGTGGACTGGGACGCCGGGCTCTCGACCGCTGAGCGGTTGGAGGGCACGCAGCGCGCCTGGCGGCGCACGGTGCAGCTGCGCTGGGTGCCGAAGTATCCCGGCGAGGAGTGCTGGCTGATCGAGCGCTGGCTGCCGGCGGCGAGCTACGGCACTCCGGAACAGTGGTACGCGCCGGCCGGACTGGGCGGCACCATGCTGCGCACGTCGGCGGGCGCGGTGCCGGGTTGCGGGGAGTATCCGTGGCGCGGCGACTACGAAGATATCGGGGCGCGGATGTACTGGTACCCCACCGAACACCACGTCACGCTGGCCATCAACGCGGTTGAACGCGGCCGGCAGGCGATGCCCGCCACCGCCTGGGGACGGGCGCTGCGCCGCACCTTTCAAGCGCAGCAGGCACAGGAGAAACGCGAGCGCGAGTACGCCACGTTCTGTCACGAGGTACTCGGCGACGCCGACCAGGCCTTCGGCGGTGCGCCGATGGTCGGCTACGGCGGCTCGCGACGGCCGAGCGCGGTCGAGCTGTGCGAGCGGATCGGGATCCGGGAGCACCCGATCTGAAGAAAGTGATGAGTGATGAGTGACGAGTGATGAGGCGGGTGGAAGGGGTAGACGTGGGCGCGGCTTCTAACAACCAACAACTAACAACCAACAACGTTGTTCGCACCGACAACCGACAACTGACAACCGTTCTGACAACCGTTATGGACAACCTTTCTGGCAAAGACTTTGGTCCGGTGTTTGAATCGGCCTACGATCCGCGGGCGGGGCTGCGCTCCGGGGGCACTACGGATCGCATCCGGCACCGGCTGGTGATCGAGGAGCGGCAGAAGCTGGAGCGGCAGGGCTTCGAGGCGGTGACGCTGGTCAACCAGCACACCTTCGCGCTGCGCGTCTACCTGGGCGACCTCGGTACGGTCGAGGTGCCGGCCTGTCCGCCGGGCGAACCCTTTGTGACGGCGGAGATTCGGAACTACCGCATCTCGATGCGCGACATGGGGGACGGCGGCTTCGCTCCGGTCAGCGTGTTGCCGATCGAGCTGGCGCAGGAGGTATTGCGCGAGTATGCCGAGACGGGCGGCGTGTTCTGGTACAGGGGTGGCGGGCCGCCGCCCGAGGACTCGCTGGCCACGGCGCGCGAACGGCAGTTGTTGTGGTACCGGCGCGAGTACCAGAAGGCGGTGGACGCCTGGTCGCGCTACCACCAGCACAAGTTCATCACCGACCGGCAGCGCGACGCGGCGCGCGCCCTGCACGCGGTGGGCGAGATCGCCGCCCTGCCGGAGTGGGTCACGGTGACCCGCGAGCAGAGCACGGTGGCAAGCTGCCCAGCCTGCGGCGAGGACGTCAAGCGCGCCGCCCGCCTCTGCCGCCATTGCGGCTTTGCCCTCGACGCCGCCTGGCTGGCCGCCAATGGGGACCGGGCGCCGAAGCCGGCCGCGCGGAAAGCGGAACGGAGAGCAGCGAAGTGAAGTGGCGGGTTGTTGGTTGTTAGTTGTTGGATGTTGGCGAACACCCGACCGTGCGTTGTCGGCTTCCGGCGCCGCTGGCGCCCTTACCATCCGGCGCCCCTGCGGGGCGCGTGAGCAGTACGCACGACCAGGACGTCACGCCGGCTTCCTTTCCACTCTCCACTTTTCACTTTCCACTCATCACTCGTCACTGATTACTCGTCACTCGATCAATGGACTCCGCCTTTACCGCCATCGCCCGCGCGCAGGCGCTGCTTGACCCCACCGGGCAGGGGCTGTTCCCGCCGGCGCGGCTGCTGCCGTACTTGAACATCGCCTACTCGGAATTGCGCGACGAGGGGGTGAACGCGCGCGAGATAACGGTGAGCGAGGCGGTGGTCGTGCTGCCCGCTTTCAAGGCGTACACCGCCGACCTCGGCTCCTATGTCGCGCCGGGCGGCGTGCTGGAGGCACTGGCCAACCCGCTGCTGGTACGCGAGCGCCCGGCCGGCGGACGTCCGGAGGACTACACCGAGGTGGCCCCGGTCGCCCTGCTGGCGGCGCGTTCCCCCGCGCCACGGCTGCAACAGTACGAGTGGCGCGGCGGCAACCTCTACTTCGTCGGGGCCACGCAGGACCTCGACCTCGAGGTCCGCTACGAGCAGATTCTACCGGCCATCAAGGACGTCAACGACCCGCTGCTGGCGGTCGGCGTGGCCAACATCCTGGGCTACTGGACGGCGGCCAAGATGGCCCAGGCGATGCGCGAGTACCAGCTCGCCGCCACCTACGAGGCACGCGCCCGCCACCTGCTCTACCTCTGGGCGAGCGGCCAGGTGAAAGACGCGCAGGCCATCGTGCGCCGGCCGCGGCCGTTTCGGGGACGGTATTGAAAGAGTGGAAAGTGGAAAGTGAAAAGTGATGAGGCGGAGGAGACGTCGCACGTTTCAGTCTTGACCTTTCCACTTTCCACTTTTCACTTCCCACTTGCCTCCACTTACCCCTCTCGTCAAGTCTGACAACCTAAAACCGATAACTGGAGCCGTAATGAACTTGCCTTCCATGCCCTTGCCGTTTGCATTGGGACGTTTCGGGATGCCGTCCAGCCTGGTGGCGGCGGGACGGCCCCGACCCACCGGAGCGCCGGCCGGGGCTCCGACCGGAGCCTTGGCCGGGATGCGGGCCGGAGCGGCGCCGGCGCTGCCCCTGCCGGCTGATCCGCTCGCCCCGCCCCCGGCTCCGCGGAGTCCCGTGCCGACGTTGGCGCCTCCGCAGATGAACGACGACGGCTGGGCACCCCGCGGCGTGGTGGATGCGCCGCGCTTGCCACCGAGCGTGGATGGTGCCGAGGGCGCCCAGACGCTCGATCAGCGGCGGCAGCGCGCGCAGCAGTTCGGCGCGTATCCCGGGCTGGCAGGGCGGATCCGGGGGATCTCGAATCTCTATTGATATACGAGCGATGAGCGATGAGCGATGAGTGAAAAGCGGAAAGTGGAAAGTGATGAGGCGGGCGGGGTCTCGCGCTTTTCCTTTCCAGTCTTCACTTTCCACTTTCCACTTGTTTTCCCGACAACCGACAACCGCTAGGAGATTTGCATGGCGTGGACCTATTTGATCAGTGAGATTCGTTCCGGCGACACTGCTACGAACACGTTCGGGCAGCTGCAGTTCTCCGGCAACTATGTCACCGGAGGCGACAGCGGGACGTTGCAGAACGGCGGCAACACGATCGCGCTGCCGCAGTTTCTGGAGACCTCGGCGCTGCATGCCTCGCGGCCCCCGGTCGAGTACAACATTCAACTCGATGCCGGCTGGCTGGCGGTGGTGATTCCCGGAGCGCGGGCCATCGACTTCAAGATCAAGATCGTCAACCCCACCACGCAGGCCGAGCTGGCCGCGGGCGCCTACCCGGCAGCGCTGGCCGCCGCCAACGGGAACCACACGATGGCACTGGCGTACCGGAAGAATCTGTAGAGCGTGGAGGGTGGAGCGTGGAGCGTTTCATCCTTCCCAGCCACCAAAATCCAACAACCAACAACCAACAACCAACCCTCATGCTCGAGAACTACATTCCGATTCCTCTCGAGCGCTTCGGCGGGCTGGTGACCGCCTGGGGGCCGGAGAAGTTGGACGCCTCGCTGGGGGCGGTGGCGCTCAACGTGCGGTTTAACTCGGCGGGGGTGATGAGCCGCGAGGGGCTGACGCGCGTCTGCGCGACGCCCAACCGCGCAGCCGTGACCGGGCTGTTGGGCCTGGTGCTGGCCAGCGGCACGCAGTGGCCGCTGGTCTTCGACGCTTCCGGGGCGCTCTATGCCGAGACGCCGGCGGGGAGTGGAACGCTGGCGTGCGTCTCCGCCCCGGACGTCACGCTGCCGGTGGGCAGTTACTTGCAGGGGGCGGTGGCTTACAACCGCGGCTACTTGGCGTTTGGCGACCTCAAGGCGGGGACGGCGGCGCCCGCCAGCTACGACGGCGTCAACCTCGACCCGGTAACGCTGCCCGCGCCGAGTGGCACGACGACGGTGGCGGACAGCGCGACCTCTGGCAACATCGCCGCCGGCGTGCGCTACGGCATGGTGCTGTTCAAGACGCGCTCCGGCACGCTGACTGCGCCGCAGACGCCGTTCTCGTGGACGGCGGCGGGCGGCAAGCAAGTGACCGTCTCGAACCTGCCGCTGGGCGGCGTCGAGGTGGTGGCGCGCATCGTCGCCTTCACCGTGGCCGGCGGGTCGAGCGCCGGTCCCTACCTTTATATCCCCACCACGCAGGTCATCAACGGCATCACTGAAACCTCGACCGTGGTAAACGACAACGTGGCTACCAGCGCAAGCTTCAACTTTGACGACAACCTGCTGGCGGCATCGAGCGATGCGACGGCGGCCTTCCGCAAGGTGCAGCTGCCGGCGCAGACCGGGGTGCTGTTCTCGGAGAGTACGCGGCGCCTGCTCTGGTGGGGCGACCCGGCCTACCCCAGCCTGCTGCGCGCCAGCGAGCCGGACGACGCGGGCACGTATTACGGCGACACCGGCTTCGTCTCGGTGGCGGAGAACAACGGGCAGCGGCTGACCGCCTGCTTCGAGTTCCGCAACCAACTGTTTGCCGCCAAGGAGGACAGCCTGCACCTGGTGAACCCCAACGACGGGGCGCCGGCGACATGGCAGGTGACGCCGCGCTCCGAGCAGGTCGGCATTGCGGGACCGCGCGCGGTGGATGCCAACGACAGTGTGCTGTTCTTCGTGCACCGCAGCGGCGCCTACCTGTTCAACGGCGGCGATGTGGTGAACGTCTCCGGCGAGCTGACGCGCCCGGGCGGCGACCGGCCGGGACTGTGGGAGCGCATCAACTGGCTTTACGGACACCAGATCTGGGTGCACATCGACGCCGAGAACCTGGAGGTGCGCATCGGCGTACCGCTCGACCAGGCGACCATGCCGAGCCACATCCTGAAGCTCAACTACAGCGACGGCTGGGAGCCGTCCTTCCTGTTCTCGAGCTTCACGGCGCGCTACCACTACCACCCCGGGCGGCGCTGGTCGCTCGATGCGATCGCTGCCACGCAGGCGCGGCGCATCAAGCGGCCGCTGGCGGTGGGCAACTTCGCAAGCGACCGGCGCACGGCGGTGTCGCAGATCCTGCTGGCCTCCGCTGCCGCCGACGGCGCGGTGCAGGCACTCGACCCCGGGGCGGCGCTCGATAACGGGCAGCCGTTCCTCAGCCGCTACCGCACCGGGGGACTGAATGCCAACGAGACCATCAAGGACCAGCGGCAGGGCATGAGCCTAGTGGGACAGGTGCAGGTGCGGGCGCGCGGCCAGGGGAAGCTGTTTGTCTCCGCCGTGCCGCCCGGCGGCGGCGGCGAGCCGTTCCTCACGCTCGACCTCGCCGACACGCCGCGCGGCGACGCCGTCGGATTGGCCAACGCCGCCGGCGAGGCGGTGGGCCTCGAGTTCAGCAACCGCGGTCTGCCAGGAGCGTGGTTCCTCGACGGAGCTTATGCCTTTGTGAAGCCCTTCTACGCCCTGCGCTGACCACCACGACCGACAACTAACCGCCGACAACCATCATGCGTTTCCCTCGCGAGAGTTTCGAGTACACGCGCCAGGCGGACCCCGCGCTCTACCGGGCGTTGAACACGCTGGCGCAGGGAATGGACGCGCTGCAGGCGGCGCAGGGCGTGTCGCTCGCGAGTGGCACGCCGGCGTCCGGCGCAGCGCCAGCGCCGCCACCCGCGGGCTGGATCGTGACGGCGGGCAACGGACACTTCAACATCCAGATCTCGAACCCTGCCTACAGCGGCCTGGCGCCGGCGCTGCAGCACCAGGTGGCGAGCGCCGTGAACCAGAACTTCGACACCAACGCCGCCACCGCCGTCTTCACGCTGGGCTACGGGCAGACGACGCTCGACGTGGTCGACCCCGGCGTCACGAAGTACTGGCGGCTGCGCTCGCGCACGCTGGGCTCGGGGTGGAACGCGTGGCAGAGCTACGGCACGGCAAGCGGCATCACCGCGCTCGCCTCGGGGGCGCTGAAGACGAGTTGACGTCAGTGAAGAGTGGAAAGTGGAAAGGAAGACAAGTGATGAGTGATGAGTGATGAGTGATGAGAAAAGCGGACTTATCCGGAAGTGCGGCTGACTGCTCCGAAGCCCGCGCAGCGGGCGGCCCGCCCGTAGCCTGGGGCGCGAGCGCCAGGAAAACCAGGGGTCGGAGGTGAAGAACCGGCGCCAGCCGGTAGCCCGCAACGGACTCGTCCACGTGGTGGGCTCCTCCGGCGCCGATCAATCGGCGCGGGGCTTGATCGCGCGGCGGTCCGGAGACGGCGCCGCTGGCGCAGCTTGCCTCCGGCTGGCGTCCGCCGCCCGCCCCGCGGGCGGAACTCGACTCGCCCTTGTGCCCGCCCGGGCGAAGCGCGGATCAGTACGACATGCTGCGACCTTTCACCACAGCTGACCTGCCGGCGCTGCGGCGGCTGCATGCGCGGCAGGTGGCGGGGTTGGGGGTGGAGTACGCCTTTCCCGACCTCGGGCATGACGCGCGCTACTACCGCGTGCTGGTCGTCGAGGAGCGCGGCGAGGTGCGCGGGGCGCTGGTGGCGCACGCCACCACCGAGGTCTACGTCATCGCCGACCAGCCGCTGCTGTTGCGCACCCTCGACCGGGAGCGTGCGGCGATCGAGCGCGAGCTGTGTGCGGCGGGCGCCGACGAACTGCACGCCTTCGTGCCCGGCGCGCTGGCCGGCACGATGGACCGCTGGTTACAACGCTTCGGCTTCCGCCGCGCCGCCCCCGGCTGGACGCCGTACTACCGGGAACTGTGAAGGGTTCTCGGTTTCGGCGAGCAAGTGAAAAGTGGAAAGGCGCTGTCGCCGTCTCCTCGGCTCCGAACCTGGTCTGCCTCATCACTTTCCACTTTTCACTCGTCTTCACTCATCACTTCTCTTCCGACAACCGACAACCGACAACCGTTGGAGGTTCCATGTCCCGTGCCGACAAACCGCTATACCAGCAGCAGCAGGCCGACGCGCTGGGGCGCGCCAACCGCGTTACCGACCAGTCGTTCAAGAACCAGCAGGACGTCTATGGGCGCCTGCTGCCGGCGCTGCAGAACGAACTCGACCATCCCGGCTTCACCGACGCCGAGCAGGCGGCGCTGCGTACCGCGACGCAGGAGGGTGTGGCAGGCGCCTACGACGACGCCGGTGAGCAGCTCTCCAACCACGCCCTGCGCAGCGGCAACAGCGCCGGGCTGAACGCCACCACCGAGGAGCTGGCGCGGGCGCGGGCGCGCAGCCAGGCGCAGGCGCTGAGCGGCCAGGAAGGGAAGATCGCCGCCGCCCGCTTCGCCGGCCAGGAGAATGCCACGCGCGGCCTGGGTACACTCTTCGGCGCCGCCGGCGTGCCGGTGCGGGCCGGACTGGGGGCCTCCACCGAGCTGGTCGGCGACCAGGCGCGACTCGCCGCCCAGCCCGGCTTCTGGGACCGCGTGCTCGAACACGCCATCAACTCGGCCAGTGACGCCGCAACCACGGGGCTGGGCGGCGGACAAGGGTAGGAACGGTTGTCGGTTCTCGGTTGTTGGATGTTGGTTGTTAGTTGTTAGTCGTCGCGGACGGGGCGCGGGTCGTCGATGACTGGGCAGGTGGGAGACGGCTGGATGTTCGTTCGAAAATCCAACAACTAAAATCCAACAACCTTTACGGCCTCCAGAACGGTTCCGCGGTGGCAACGAAGTCAATGCGAACGCCGGGCAGGATCGGCTTCAGCCAGGTGGCACACTCCTGCATGCCGGACTGTTCCGAGGGGACGTGCCCCAGCAGGATCAGCGCCTTGTGCCGGCCCTCGGTTTGGGCGTCGGCGGCGTACTCGACCGCTTCCCACTCCCTGGTTTCGCCGGCGATCACCAGGTCGACTTGCGGCAGTTCAAAGGCGTGGATGGCGGGTACGAAGGCGGCGTAGCCGGGAAGCAGGGCCACGGTTTTGACGCGCTGCGCAGGGTCGCCGACGATCCGCATGGCGCGGATGCCGAGGCGCGACTGGACCTCGTGAGCGAGGGTGCGTAGCGAGCGCGGCGGCAGGGCGAAGAGGTGCGGATCGGTGGCGCTCTGGAAGGCGTCCCAGCCCAGCACGTGCTTCATGCCCTCGAGCACGCCGTCGGGATGCCGCGCATGCCAGTGGTCGTGAAAGCGCCAGATGACGAGGTGATGCTGCGCGATGAAGGCGCGTTTGGCGGCGAGCACCGGGTCGCCGGCATCCATCTCGGGGCGGTCCTGGTGGTCGTAAAAGGTGGGCTCGTGGGTGATGACCAGGTTGTCGCCGTCGGCCACGGCGCGCTCGAGGACGTCGAGCGTCGCCATCATGGTGACGGCGATGCCGGTGACTGGCGTGGCGGGGTCGCCGGCCTTGAAGGTGTCCACCGTCGGGGTTGTCCAAGGGATGGCGACTGAGGTTTGAATGCGATCCACCACCTGCTGGGCGGTGATGGTCTGGGCGGGCACAGCGACCGCGGCGCAGAGGGCGAGCGCGGAGACTCGGGCAAAGGCAGCGGCGTTTAACATAGGAGTGGGATGGCTCGCCGGGGATGGTAGCAAAAAAACGGTTGTCGGTTGTCGGTTTGCCGAACTCCAATAACGGTTGAGGAGATTACCCACGATGGATCCGCGTCTGCTGGCCGGGCTTGGCGAGACTTGGCGTCGCCGGAGCACCGGTGGGTGCGGGGGCTGGAGGCCTCGCCGGCGTTGGTCGGAGACCAAGTCGGGCCTGAGCGTGGGACAACGGTCAAGAAAGTTGTTGGATGTTGGTTGTTGGATGGGGACGAGATTTTGGCTCGTGGCGGGCGGCGGCCCACTATCACCCACACCCAAAACCCCACGGCCAAAATCCAGAAGCGCCGACAACTGATCAACCGACAACCCCATAGAGTCTACTCGGTGTACACTGCTTGAAGTCAGACCTTCCCGGATCGAAACATCGTTCCTGCGCGGAGGCTAGGAAGCAGGGAACCTTGCGTGTTCACCTCATCAATCCAAGTGAGGCTTCGTTTGGAATCGGAGTCATCACGCCGCGCTGGCTATTTGTCCTAGCTGCTGCCACGCCTGCTCAGTACGGCGATCCGATCATCACTGACGAGACGTTGGAAGCTTTTGATCCTGGTGTCATCCAGCCCGGCGATATCGTCGGAATCGGCATCCATACCGGGAACGCGTATCGTGGCCTCGAAGTGGGACGGCAAGCCCGCGAGCGCGGCGCCTGGGTAATCTACGGCGGCATTCACGCCACGCTCTATCCTGACGAGCCACATGAGCTTGGTGGCGCCCATGCGGTCGTCAAGGGCGATGGCGACGACATCTGGAAAGCGGCAGTGGAGGATTGCGTCAAGGGAACACCGCAGCGCATCTACGACGGCGGCCGTGTTGCCGGCGACCGGTTCCTGCAGGCGCGCTGGGATCTGTTGCCTGCCAAGAAGTACATGTGGGCATCGGTGCAAACGGTGCGTGGCTGTCCTAAACACTGTTCATTTTGCTCCGTGTGGCGCACCGATGGCCAGCGCCCGCGCCAGCGTTCCGCGGACGCGGTGATCGGAGAGATCGTTCAACTCCGCAAATTGGGTTACCGGTTCATTGCCCTGGCCGACGACAACTTCTATCCCGTGACGCTCACTGACATCAAGTTGGCGGAGCGCCAGAACAACCACGCCCGGGTGGCCGAGTTGCAGGCGACGCGCGACGAGCGCTTCGAGCTCATGGAACGCTTGTCCCAACTTCCCTCCGATATGGTGTTTTTCACCCAGATCACCATGGAGGCCGCGGAAGACGTGCAGTTTCTTGATGCCATGCAGAAGGCCCACATCAAGGGGGCCCTGGTCGGAGTGGAAGCGGTCACCGCGGAAGGATTGAAGACGGTTTACAAGGATTTCAATTGCGTCGGTGACGAATTAGCGGAGCGCCTTCAAACCTTCAAGAGCCACGGCGTGCATGTGCTGGGATCATTCATCTTTGGTCTCACCTCGGACCGCGCGGACACCTTCGAAGCGACGGCCGCTCTTGCCAAGCAAGCGAATCTGACCTTCGCGCAGTTCGTCACCATGACGCCATTTCCAGGGACGGTGGATTTTCAACACTGGGAGGAACGCCAGGGAGAAGCCGTGGAGCGCATTCAAGGGGTCCCTATCACGCGCTATTGGCTGCTTCCCACGTTACAACGTCCCAAGCTGTTCATCCCTCACCCCACCATGAGCCAGGAAGAGATCCGCGTCCGCACGCAGGGAGTGTGGGACAACTTCTACAGTTTTGGCGAAATCTGGAAGCGATCAAACTGCGTGAAGTCACTGAAGGCGCGCCTCACGTTCCTGTTCGTCTCCAAGCTGTATCGCCAGATGTACGCCAACACTGGCATCGCCACCGACAGCGCCCGCCGGAAGACCGCCAATCGCTGGGCCCGCTGGCTCGCAAAGCCCTGCCTTCGCCTGTTTCAAGGCAAGCCCATGCCCGAGTTGGCCGTTCCCACAGGCATGAGCCCGTCGTCGCCCTTCATCACGCTGGGACAGTAGGCGGGGTGGCTCGGGGTGGCTGGTAGCTTGGGGCTGGGGGCGGCAACCAAGAGCCCACCTCCAAAATCGGTCGCTTCTCAGCGCCCACTCCGCCGCCTTCCGACAACTGACAACCGAAAATCGTCCACCCTTGAGGTCCTCCATGATTGATCCACGCCTTTTAAGCGGCTTGGGCGAGGAGCCCTCCGATCAGATCTCTGACCGCAACCCTTACCTGCGCCTGATGGAGCGGCGCGGGCGTTCGGCGTTGCTGACGCCGAGCGGGCTGCTGCAGCCTCCGGAACTGGTGGGTGTGGACGCCGACGCCCGTGTTCCCAACGTGCTGCAGCCGATGAGCGGAGAGTTCACGCCGAAAGGGCTGGTGGATGGCGGCGACCCGACGTTCCATAACCCGCTGATGCCACCGGCGACCGGCACGGCAAGCCATGAGGTGGAGGCGGCGCGGCGGGGGAAGCGAAGGTTTAGCGATGAGCGAAGAGTGATGAGTGATGAGTGATGAGTGGAAGGTGGCGGATGGCTTGTGGGTTTTGGTTCGGGCAACTACCAGCAACTAAAAGTCACAACTATACGCCGATCCCCCCGGGCGACTTCTTCAGGCGCGCAAACTCCAGAACGGCCCTGTCAGGCCAAGCTGTGTGAGCAGGTTCTCGGTCTCATCGACCGTCGCTCTGCGCCAGTCCGGATTCATCTTGTTGCGATACCAAGCGTCCGCGAGTTGCCACGCCTGATCCACGGTCAGCGTTGCGCCTCGAGGTTGGCTCCACTGCGTGCACCAGCGGTCGACGTGCTCCTCGCCCCGGAAGAGCAGCATCGTCTTTCATGTGAAGACAATGTTTTCCCACCAACGTTTCGCAGGTATTGCGAAATGGATGATGCCATCTATCGGTGCAGCATGGCCGCGGTGCACACCGATGGTCATGGCCTCACCGCAACAGGCGCAGGAGGTGTCCAGTACGGCATCGCTCTGCAGCATGGCGATGATGCCCAGAGCGTCCCAGACACACGATCCGAAATACGACCGATCCTGGATTCGTACTCGATAGGGTGTCGGTACGGCACTCAACGGATTCGCCATGAGGATCTCACGGCTCTCTGGTTGAAGGACGATCGCCTTCGCCGCCGCCAGCCGTTCCAGCGCTGCCAGGACATCGTCGGCGGGTGCCGGCATCGTCTCCGCGAGGCTCTTGATGGTGGGCGGCTCAGACGTGCGCACGAATTCGCGATAAAGCGCCAGTCGAACACGGGTGTCAAAGCTATTCGTCATTGTTCGTCCTCGCCTCGTGCAAGAGTGGCTATTTTACATAACAGAGCTGGTGGCTTGTGGCCGGCAAAAGCTACCAACAGCCTACAGCCACTCGGCACTCGGCACTCGCCACTCACCAACCGCCAACCGCCACACGCCAACCACCGATGACGAAACGGAGCACGCCATCGCAGACAGCAGCGCAGTTACCGGCGGCGTTGGAGGCATTGCGCGAGCGGCTGGCTTTGCAGACGTTGACCGTCCTTGAGGACGGGCTGAGCAGCATCTCCGCGCACGAGGTGGCGGAACTGCCGGTTGAAAAGCGCGCCAAGGTCTTGATTGACATCGTCAAGATCCACAAGGACCTCGAGCCCAAAGACGCCGCCCTCAGCCTGCCGGTGCAACTGCAGCTCGAAGTCCCGCCCCGCCTTACGCCGGAACAGTGGGCGACATGGAAGAAGTGATGAGTGATGCGTGAAAAACAAGCAAAGTGAAAAGTGAAAAGTGGAAAGGCGCTGCGCCGAGCTGCGTCTGAGGCCTTGGCCCGAACCGCCGTGCCGGTTGGTGGTCCACTCATCACTAACACCCGAGCTCGGCCCGATGCCGGCAGCGCCGCGTCACTTTCCACTTTCCACTTTTCACTTGTCTCCCACCCGCTCCGCTCTCGATGTCGCCCCCGCCATGTCCACGGTTCCCAACTGGTCCCCGCGTTCCGCGGCGCAGGCGGCGGCATTGTCGTGTCCGGCGCAGATGCTTTTGTTCGGCGGGGCGGCGGGATCGCTGAAGTCGGAGACGATGTTGATTGACGCCGTACTCGAGCGCGACAACCCGCGCCTGCGCGCGATCCTGTTCCGGCGCAGCTTTCCGGAACTCGAAAAAAGCCTGATTCGCCGTAGCCGGGAACTCTACCCGGGCTTTGGAGCGGTCTACAACGAGCAGAAGAAGCGCTGGCGGTTTCCCTCCGGGGCGCTGGTCGAGTTCGGCTACTGCGAGAGCGAGAAGGACATGTACGCCTACCAGGGCGCGCAGTACTCCTTCCTTGGCTTCGACGAATCCACGCACTTTGTCGAGCTGACGGTACGCTACCTGACCTCGCGGTTGCGCTCGACTGACCCCGCGCTGTTTCTGCGCCTGCGGCTGGGCACCAACCCCGGCAACGTCGGACACGTCTGGCACCGCAACCTGTTCCAGGGGCCGAAGTGCACCCACTGCGAGGTGCTGCCCGGCGCGGGCCGCCTGCCGAATGAGCTCTACACGGACGCGCGCTGGCCCAGCGACGGGCAGCCGGTGCGCAAGTCCACTTGTTTCATCCCGGGGCGCATTCACGATCACTCGCTGCTCGGTTCCGGGTACCTCGACACACTGGCGGCGCTGCCTGGTAGCTATCGCAAAGCACTGCTCGAGGGCTGCTGGGCGGCGTTCGAAGGCCAGTTCTTCGACACCTGGGATGCGGGCCGCATGGTCGTGCCCCGGCGCGAGATCGAGGACCAGCTCTGGTGGCCGTGCTGGGTGGGCGCCGACTACGGCTTCAACGTCAGCCAGGCGGCCGCCTACCTGCTGACGCGCAGCGCCCCAAGCGCCGTGCATCCCGCCGGACGGACCTACGTGCTCAGCGAGTACACCGCGCGGCACGAGACGGCAGTTGATTTCGCGCGTTCGCTGTGGACGCGCTTCGCTACCCGGGACGGCGCCAACAGTGAGCGGCGCGTGCAGGCGTGGTATCTCTCGCCCGATGCCTGGAGCCAGCGCGGCGACGGCCGCACGCTCGCCGACCAGATGGCCGCCGCCAGCCGCATCGTCTTCGAGCCGGCCAGCAACGACCGCGTCGGGGGAGCGATGCTGCTCTACACCCAGCTCGACTCTGGCGAGCTGGTCATCGCCGACTCCTGCCGACAATTGATTGAGGCGCTACCAACGCGCGTCCACGACCCGCACCGTCCGGACGACATCCTGAAAGTGGCGGGCGACCCGCTGGATGACTGCGTGGACGCGCTGCGCTACGGCGTCTACTCGTGGTTCGGTCCGGCGCGAAAACCCGAGGCCGCCGCCCTCGAACAGGCCATGACCAGCGCCGACCCCACGGTCGCCATGCTGCAGCGCCGCCTGGCGGAGGAACGCCTGAAGGTGGCGGGCCGCGGGCAGCGGTATCTGGGTTCGCGAGCGCGGTAACGGTACGGAAAGACAGGGAGGAGGGAGGGGGGGAGCAAGAGAAGTCGGAGGCAAGCCCTCCCTTACTCCCCTACTCCCCTACTCCCCCTCCTCCCTCCTCCCTGTCTTCAAGGCAGCCGTCACGAAGTCGCGACAATCGCGTGCTGTGATTAGGCCACGAGGTTTCAGGTAATGAAGTGCGAGTTTCCCT
>Ga0207416_1002353_pt1 | contig 21005 bp, 18 predicted proteins | sample PaiPotPPM11metaG_FD_184107 | JGI IMG/M metagenome (GOLD analysis project Ga0207416, IMG submission 184107) | Iron sulfur acid spring bacterial and archeal communities from Banff, Canada, to study Microbial Dark Matter (Phase II) - Paint Pots PPM... ...
CGTGACGATTGAGGGGGCGTTGATCACCCCGATTGCGCTGGAGGAAGGGCAGCGGTTCGCGGTGCGGGAGGGCGGGCGGACGGTCGGGGCGGGTGTCGTCGCCAAGATCCTCGCGTAACGCGCCTCGTTTTGCGCGTTCGTGATACGATAATGAAGACACGAGTATGGTGGAAGGGGTAGGGCGATGCCGCGCGACATCATCACGCTGGCGTGTAATGAGTGCAAGCGGCGCAATTACACCCAGACGAAGAACAAGAAAAACACGCCGGACCGGGTGGAGCACTCGAAGTTCTGCCCGAAGTGCCGGAAGCACACCACGCACCGGGAGACCCGGTAGCGTTTTAAGTTATCGGCGTTGCGCAGGGGCGTAGCTCAGTCCGGGTAGAGCGCTGGTCTCCAAAACCAGTGGTCGGGGGTTCAAATCCCTCCGCCCCTGCCAGATTATCAGGGCATCGCGAAGATATGCGCAAGGCGCGGCCCCAAATTTGCTATCCCCTGCAATCCCACTGATACCGCTCGCTTGTCAACATCACGACTCGCCGTTAGTCACATCGAGAGCACGGGGAGAATCGGTCTGCTCTCGGTGCGTGCGTGATCATCCGACCTTGACATACGGAGCTGCCCAGGGGCATAATTGTGACATCGTGGTGGTTACATTTGATGATGGTGGCCTATGAAGCTGCAAGTTTCTAAGGCGGAGCAGGTCGTTCGCCACTGGGGCGTCCCCACGCGGCGCTTTCGAGATTGGATGGATCGAGGGATTGTTCAGGCAGTGCGGCAGGGCGAGGGACGGGGGAGTATGCGCCTCCTCACGGACGCCTCGCTACTCGACGCCTTCCTCGCGAGCCAACTACTCCATGATCTGTCGTCCGAACGGACTTTGGCGTGCCTGCGTGCGGCGCGGCCACTCTACCGGGGGTGGCTCCGGACACGTGGGCCATTCCGCGTTGTCTTTGAGTTGAGCCATCCACAACACAGCCTTTCGGCCAGGATTCAGCTCGACCCTGTGCTGCGGGTTCTTACTGTCTTGCGCACGTCGGATGCGACGCAGCGTGTCGAGCGTGGCCGGAAGCCGCGACGGTGGCAGGACGAGTTTGCCGATCTGCTGGCAGATGTTGGCCGGGAGCTTCGGGCAGCCGAGCCGTCACTGCCCCCTCTGGAGGAGACGATTCGGACATACCGGACCGCACGATCTCGGGGCGGGCAGGAAGTCCGTGTCACCGTCCCGGCCTAGGTCGCCTGCATTCATTGTTGACACAGATGTCCTAGTCGCCGGCGCAGCCGCATTCCGGCGGGCTCGCGAGCCCGACGAGCCGTTCGAGGCTGCCTTGCTTCGGCGATGGCGCAAAGGGGAATGGCGGTGGGTAACGTCCGAACCGCTGCTAACGGAGTACAGGGACGTTTTGATCCTGCGTGGCGCGAAGGCCGAGAAGGCCGAGCGAATCGTGGACCTCATCCGCACGCATGCCCGGCTCGTAGAGCCGAAACCCATCGCAGAGCCGTTGCCAGATCCGGACGACGCGCACGTGATTGGCACGGCTCGCGCAGCCGGCGCCCCTGTCGTGACGCGGAACGTCGTCCACTATCCAGCACACCTCGTAAAGTGCCTTACCCCTGCGGACGCTTGGGTCCAGGTCGACGCGTATCTCAAGCACCCGATGACGAGACAGCCCCGTTCGACCAATCAGGGGGCCGGGACCAGTTAAGGCCGCCGCTCAGCTCGGGGGTAGTTCCCAGAAGCCGCACCGCAAGCGCCCGGGCCGCCTCTTCCTGCATTCCCGGCAGGGAATGGCCGTAGACCGCCAGCGTGAATGCCGGGGTGCTGTGTCCGAGTCTTTCCTGGACGACCTTCGGATTCACGCGCGCGCGAAGCAGGTGCGTTGCGTGGCAGTGGCGCAAGTCGTGGAACCGGATCCGCTGGATTGCGGGGGACGATTCCCCACCGAACGGCATGCTTCAGGGCCTCGTGGAGAATGCGATAGTGGTGACGGCGGACGATGAGTGTGTAGCCGTCGAGCGTCACGGGCCCCACGGAGCTCGCCGCATCGTCGCGCAGCCACTGGTTGAGGTAATCGGCCAGTCGAAGCCTTGTCGGGGGCAGGCCTGTACCTGCTTGTAGCTGAGCAAGCAACTGGGCGAGGTGTCCCTCTGCGTCCCGGCGAGTCCTGTGCGCGCAGTCTGCTATCACTACAGTGGCCTTAGTGACGCGCTGGACGTGACCGGCCTACAAAAAAGTGCTCCGTTTGATATACAAGATGGGCTCATGACAATTCGGATCGCCGAAGACCAACATTTCATCGAACATGCCCACGTCTGTAATTTCCGTCTTGCGGTTAACCACACGATGTGGTGCGTCCGGAGGGACTCGAACCCCCGACCCGCTGCTTCGAAGGCAGCCGCTCTATCCACGCTGAGCTACGGACGCGCTCCGCTCCCATTCATACTACTACAGCCGCCTCCGCCGACGTCGCACAAGATGGGCAGGCGTTGGGCCGGACGGCCGGCCCGGTGGGCGTTACGGCGGCGGGCAGATGAAGCCGGTTCCGTTCGGATTGGCGAAGCACCCGACTGACTGCGGGACGACGAGGCGCGGCAGCCACAGCACGACGTTCGGGAACAGAATGATCAGCGTAATGACGACGAAGAAGACCCCGTACAGGGGGACCGACTGGCGGAGCGCCCGGTTGAAGGGCACCCCCGCCAGCGTCGACGCCAGCAGCAGGATTAGACCGTAGGGCGGGGTGATCAGGCCGAACGCGAGGCTCACAATCACCAGCACGCCCATGTGCACCGCGTTGATATGCCCGAGCTGTGTCAGCGAGAGAATGATCGGCATGAAGATCGCGATCGCCGGCGCCCCGTCGAGGAAATCTCCCGCGATCGTGAAGACCAGCACCATCAGGTACATGATGACGATGCGGTTCGCGCCCGCGATGGCCTCGATCCACCCGTTGACGATCGTCGGCCCGCCGAGATAGGCGAGCAGCCATCCCACGGCCGAGGCGCTCGCGACCGCCGCCATCGGCAGCGAGTAGAGGACGGCCGCCTCCATGAAGTCGCGCGGGAGGTAGCGGAAGTGCCCCCGGTTGAGCAGCGGCAGGAGCACGATGAGGATGTACGTGACGGCGATCATGCCGGCTTCGGCCGGCGTGATAATGCCGAAGGCGACGCCCCCGACGATGATGATCGGGATCATCAGCGGCAGCAGCGCCGCGCGCCCGGCGCCGGCCATCGCGCCGAGCGTCGCCCGCTGTTTCCGAATACCGGGCGGACCGAAGACGTAGCTGTACACCATGAGGCCGATGCCGACCATGATGCCGGGGGTCGCGCCTCCAAGAAACAGCCCGGCGATCGAGACGTTGCCGACGGCTCCGTAGATGATGGCCATGATGCTGGGCGGGACCATCGCGGCGATCGTCGCGGCGGAGGCCACCAATGCGGCCGAGAACGCGGGAGGGTATCCTTCCTGTTCCATGTACGGCATGACAACGGTGCTGATGGCGCAGACGTCCGCCGTCATCGACCCCGAAATGCCGGCGAAGAGCATGCTCGACAGGCTGACCACGTGCGCGAGGCCGCTGCGGAAGTGGCCGACGAGCACCTGCGCGAACCGGATCAGGCGCCAGGTGAGGTTGGCCGACGTCATCATGTCGCCCGTGAGCAGGAAGAACGGGATCGCCAGGAACTCGAGGCGGTTGATGCCGTTGAACATCTGCCCGACGATCGAGGCCGGCGTGATCTGGGTGAACAGCGCGGTAGTCACGAGCGCGCCCGCGATCAGCGCGAAGGCGACCGGTACGCCCTGGTACCCTAGATAGAGAAACGTGACGGTCATCGCGACCAGTGCGACGGCGTGGATGTCCATCTTCCTTACGTTGCGGGCAGTTGGCTCGGCGCGACTCCCGTGCCCGCCGGCACCTCAAATCCGTACCGCCAGCCGTTGACCAGCTCCTCGACGGTAAACAACGCCGCGAGCGCGCCCCCGACCGGGATCGCGGCGTAGAGGACCGCGATCGGGGTCAGCGACGGCATCAGGAAGCTGCCGAACCCGGTGAGATAGTTGATGTAGCCAAAGACGATCATGCAAACCGCGGCGGCGAGGATCACGAGCCGGTTGAAGGTCTCGAGCACCAAGCGCTTGCCCCCCCGCAGCGCCTGTCCGGCCGCGGTCAACCGGAAGTGCTGGTCGCGCCGGACCGCGACGCCCATTCCCAGGAACACGCCCCACACGAAGAATCCGATCTCGAACTCCCCGGCATCGAGCCACGGCCGCCGCAGCGTGCGGAGAACGACGTCCGCCAGCTCGCAGGCGGTGAAGGCGAGGAGCAGGAGGGCGCACACCACCATCAGGAACCGTTCGAGAACGTCGAGGGCCGGCCACTTGAGATGCCGGACCGCCCGGACGGTCATCCGCTGCCTCGGCGGCAGGACCACCTCCGCGGCGGCCGTCCTGTCTGCCGCAGGACCTCCGGCCGGCGCCGTCACGCTATTTCACGCCGCGCACAAACTTCAGCAGCTGGACCGCATAGGGGCCGAGGTCCTGCGCCTGCGGGTCCTGCAGGGGCGAGGCAAGCGCGACAAAACTCTGCTTGTCGACGCGCTCGTTGAATTTCACGCCGACGCCCTGCAGCGTTTTCACGGCCGCCGCGTCGTACTCGAGCGCCTTCGCGGCGGCGCGCGGCAGCGCGTAGGCCGCGGCGTCCTCCACCCACTTCCGCTGCTGCTCGGTGAGACCGTCGTAGGTCTTCTGGCTCATCCACAACTGGTTGTTGTTGGCCTCGTGCTGCGTCTTGGAGAGCACGGGGGCCGCCTCGTAGTGCTTGTTCTTGAGATAGATGTCGTTGCCGTTCTCGGCGATCTGCACGAGCCCCGTTTGCAGCGACGTATAGACCTGGCCGAAGGGCATGTGGATGGGAATCGCGTGGTACGCGGTGAAGAACGCGTCCTCCGTTTTCGTCGCCTGCACGCGCACCTTCTTGCCGGCCATGTCGCCCGCGCCCGAGACGGCAAACTTCGCGTACATGTTCCGGAAGCCCAGCGTCATCAGCCCGAGCGACCGCGCGCCCGTCGTGTTGTCCAGGATCATCTTCTTGAAATAGGCGTTGATAGTGCGGTCGGTCACGACCGCGAGGAGATGTTTTTCATCCCGGAAGATGAAGTGCAGGGAGAACACGCCGGCCGCCGGCACGATGGTCGCGGTATTGGCGGTCGCGTTGATCGCGAAGTCGATGTCGCCGGTGCGGATCTTTTGCGCCATCTCGGGCTCCTGCCCGAGCGCCGCGGTGGGAAACTGCCGGATCGCGAGGGTGCCGCCGCTCAACTGCCGGAGTTTCTCGTCGAACCGGTCCGCCATAAAGCCGTATGCCGTATCGTGGGGCTGGTCGTAGCCGAAGGTGAATTGCCGCGTCGGGGCGGCGCCCCATGCCCGCCGCGTCGCCGCGGCGGCCGCCGTCACCCCCGCCAAACGGATCGTGCCGCGCAGGAACAAGCGTCTCGTCAGCATGGACACGCCCCCTTCGCGATCTGGGATTGCCGGGCCGAGCGTCCGGGCAGGCCCGGGTTGGCCCGATTGCTTTGTCGTACTCCCGCGCGTCTCCTCCACCGGTCAACGGCCGGACTCCGGGCGCCGGCCCGCGGCCAGCCAGCCCATCGCATGCAGGTAGAAGTAATCCCCCCACGTGAGCGCGGCGTCGACGCCCTCCTGGTGCGGACGCGAATAGCAGCCGTGGAGCAGGACGCCGTCGACCTCGCCGGGCGCGCCGTTCTGGCAGCGCTCGGCAAGCGCCTCGAGCAGGGACTCCGCGTCCCGCCGGCACTCCTGCGCGCGGGCGGGGGAGGGATGCGCGGCCGAGAGTTCCAGCAGCCCGTCGGCCGCGATGGCGCCCGCCGAACTGTCCCGCGGAGCATTGGGAATCGCCGGGTCGTCGAAATCCCAGTACGGGACGCGGTCCTCGGGAAGCCGCGCCAGGAAGCACCGGGCCGCGGCGTCCGCCGCGGCCAGGAATTGTTCGTCGCGCGTCTCCCGGTAGGCAACGGCGAACCCCGTGATCGCCCAGGCCTGACCGCGCGCCCAGCACGACTCCGGCGCGTACCCTTGAAAGGTCGTCTTGCGGGGCTCGTCCCCGGATCCGCGGCCGTAGACGACGAGATGGTAGGTCGATCCGTCCGGACGGAAGAAATGTCGCCGCGTCGTCGCCGCGTGCGCGGCCGCCGCGGCCGCGTACCGGGTGTCGCCCGTTTTGCGGGCCGCCCACCACAGCAGCGGCAGATTCATCATGGTGTCGATCGTGCTGGTTCCGACCCACTCGGGGTCGCCGCGGGGTCCCCACGCCTGGATGTGGCCCGCACCGAGGACACCGTCGGCGTCCACGAACCGGGTGAGCAGCGTGTCGGCCGCGGCCACGGCGCGGGCGGTCAGCGGGCCGTCGTGGCCGAGCAGGTCACCGACCGCGTGGCTGGGATAAAAGAGAAAGCCCAGGTCGTGCGTCGTGTCGTCCCGCTCGCGTCCGTCCAGGCGGTCCGCCCAGCGCCGCGCGTCGGTCGCGTACCGGGCGTCGCCGCTCACCATCGCGGCGAGCCACAAGCATCCCACCCAGAACCCGCCGGTCCAATTGCCGTGCCGCCACACCCCGTCCCGCCACCGCGGGCCGTCGCCTCCCGCGAGCGTCTTCCAGCGTCCGGCTTCGGTGACGTGCGGAAACGCTTCCCCGGGCGCCGCGGCGGTGTGGTCGATCGCCCGCAGCGCGAGGAGTAGGCGGGCGTTGAGCGCCGGCTGAGGTCCGGCCGGCATCACGGGCGCCCGCGGGGTTTCTCGCCGTCGACGATCTTGAGAATGTGGACGCCGGCGCAGACGAGTTCGTTTCGCTGGTTCCTGATCGTCACGTCGGCGAACAACTTCCGCTCCGCGTCGTCCACCCGGGATACCGTATAGTCCACCGTGATGGTGTCGCCGATGTGGACCGCCTTGATGAACCGAATCCGATCGTAGCCGTAGGAGACGATCGGCAAGGGGACAGCAACCTGCACGCGCTGTGTCATGAGCGTCGACGTCGTCGACATGAAGCCGACGAGGAGCGCGCCATGGACGATGCGCCGTCCGTACGGGGTCCGGCTCATGTAGACTTCGTCCACGTGGTTGGGATGGAGATCGCCGGTGATCCCCGCGAACTGATACACATCGGACTCGCCGACGGTCTTCCGGAACTGCGTGCGCTGGTGAAGCATGCCGGCGAGGGAAGCCGACGCGGGCGCCTTGCGCTGTGGAGCTCGTCGTGCCATCGGCGCGCAGGATTCAACGCGGGCGCGGTCAATCCTGGGGCATGCCGCTGCGCCCCGAGCGTGGGGAGGTGCTGGTGTGTTCCTCGCCGGCGTGAAAGTCATCAGCCTGACCCATTTCCTCCAAGGACCGTCCGGCGTGCAGTTTCTCGCGGATCTCGGCGCCGACGTGGTGAAGGTGGAGCCGCCCGGCCGGGGGGCGTGGGAGCGCCACTGGTCGGGGGCCGAGACCTTTCTCAACGGGGAGAGCGTGTTCTACTTGCTCGCCAACCGCAACCAGCGAAGCCTGACGCTCGACCTCAAGGCGGAGGCGGGGAAGGAGATCCTGTGGCGGCTGGTCCGCGATGCGGACGTCCTCGTGGAGAATTTTCGGCCCGGCGTGCTCGAGCGGCTCGGGTTCGGGTACGAGGAGACCGCCCGCGTGAATCCGCGGCTCGTCTACTGCGCGTGCTCGGGGTACGGCCGAGACGGACCGTACCGGGAGCACCCGGGGCAGGATCTCCTGATTCAGGCACTCTCGGGCCTGGCCTCGCTGACCGGCGGCGCCGATGATCCGCCGACGCCGGTGGGGACCGCGGTCGTCGACCAGCACGCGGCCGCCTTGCTTGCCCTCGGCGTGCTGGCCGCGCTGCACGGGCGCACCCAGACCGGACGGGGATGCCGGGTTGACGTGAACCTGCTGTCCGCGGCCCTCGACCTGCAGATCGAGCCGCTGAATTACTATGTGAACGGCGCGCGCCTTCAGCCACGCAGCCGCGCGGGGCTGTCCACGACGTTTCACGAGGCCCCGTACGGCGTGTATCGGACGCGCGACGGCTGGCTCGCGGTCTCGCTCGCGCCGGTGAGCCGCCTCGCCGAGGCGACCGGCAGCGAGGCGCTGGCCGCCTTTCGGGACGACGAGCGCTTTGCGCGGCGCGAAGAGATCTCCGCATCCTTGGGTTCGGTGCTCGCGGAGCGCACCACGCAGGAGTGGCTGGATATCTTCCGGCCCGCCGGCATCTGGTCGGCGCCGGTCGCGGACTACGACCAGGTCGTGAGCGACCCCCAGGTACGCTGGAACGAATCGTTCGTCGAGTTCGAGCACCCGCGGGCCGGGCGGGTCCGTGTCTTGCGGCATCCCATCCGCTACGACGGCCGCCCGCTGCCGCTCCGCCGGCGTCCTCCAATGCTCGGGGAGGACACCGACGAGATCCTGCATGGACTCGACTACACGCCCGCCGAGATCGCGCGGTTCCGGCAGGACAAGATCGTGTAAGACTCGCTCGAGCGAGGTGATCCGGCGCGATGCTGGTGAACGTTTCCCGTCCCGACGACGGCGTGGCCCTGGTGGAACTCAACAACCCGCCGCTCAACCTCGTGACGCTCGATCTGACGCGTCAGTTGGGCGAGACGCTGGACGCGTTGGCCGCGGACGATGCCGTCCGGGCCGTGATCGTCGCCGGCAGCGGGGACCGGGCGTTCTGCGCCGGCTCGGACATCCGGGAGTTTCCCCAGGTCAGAGACCGCGTGGTCGACGCGAAGCTGCGCCGCGAGAACGCGGTCTGGACGCAGCTCGAGGATCTGCCGCAGCCGACGATCGCGGCCATCGAGGGATCGGCTCTCGGCGGAGGGTTCGAACTCGCGCTGTGCTGTGATCTGCGCATCCTGTCGGAGCACGCCCGGGTCGGGCTGCCGGAAATTCACTTGGCCGTCATTCCGGGCACGGGCGGGCCGCTCCGGTTGAGCCGGCTGATCGGCGAAAGCCGGGCGAAGAGCTGGCTCTATCTCGGCGAGGCGTGCTCCGCCGCGAACGCACACGCGCTCGGGATCGCCCATCAGGTCGTCCCGCGGGGGCAGGCCCGCGCGGCCGCACTGGACCTTGCGCGGCGGCTCGCGGAGGCGCCGGCTGGGGCGCTGCAGGGCTGCAAGCGGGCCGTCCGTGCCGCGGACCACCTCGACCGGGACGCCGCGCTCGAGTACGCCCTCGAATTGAGCGACCGCGTGTTCAGGTCCGAGGATGTGTTGGAAGGCGTCGCGGCCTTTCTGGAAAAGCGGCCCGCGCGCTTCCGGCATCGATGACGGGACGCGGGCGCCTACCGCGCGCCTTCCATATAGGTTTCCCAGTCCCGGAGCGGAGCGTTCCAGTCGGTCGGTCCGAGCGGCCGCGTCGAGAGGTGGCACATCGCCGACGTCGCGGTTCCACCGTGCCAGTGCCATTCGCCGGCCGGTACGATGACGATGTCACCCGGCCGGATGATCCGGCGCTCCCGTTCGGTCGCCACGATGCCCTGCCCGTCCACGACGTACAGCACCTGATCGGACTTGTGGACGTGCGGCCGCGTCCGTGCGCCGGGCTCGAAGAAGACGGCGACCAGGTCGACCGCCGTTGCGTCTTTGGCCTGCCGCAGACGCTGCATGTGCACGGTCCCCCCGAAATTCTGCGGGGTATCGGTGGGGCGCGCCTGCGCGCGCTGCGGGCGAACGATCTCCACGGTGGTCCTCCTGATGCGGGGCGTGCGTGCGCCTTCGCGTCTTGCACGCCCGCTCCTCCCCTGAACGGGGACGGACCGGGAAGGGGCGGGGCACCTGCCCGCGAACCGTCGGGCGACACTAGGGGGCGGGGGTGGCGTGGATGCGCAGGGCGATGGCCGTGGTCCTGGCCGGGTTGCTCGGAGTCGGCCTTGTCTCGATGGCGGCGGCGCAGGGCGCGCGCCGGGGCGGCACGCTTCGCGTGGCGATCGGCGGCGATCTCGTCACGCTGGATCCCCATCTCTCCGGGGCGGCGATCGACCGGCAGCCCTACCAGAACCTGTTCGACAAACTTGTCGACACCGACGCGCAGCTGACGATCGTGCCGATGCTGGCCACGTCGTGGACGGTGTCGCCGGACGGTCGCACCGTGACGTTCAAACTGCGCACGGGCGTGAAGTTCCACGACGGCACGCCGTTCAATGCCGAGGCCGTGAAGGTCAACTTCGACCGGATGCTCGACCCGAAGTTTCCGCCGATCCGCAAGGCCGAGATGCGGCCGGTGCAGCGGGTCGCCGTGATCGATCCGTCCACGGTGCAGGTCGTGATGGACCGGCCCTACAGCCCGCTGCTCTACGCGCTCACGGACCGCGCCGGGATGATGCTGTCGCCGGCGGCCCTCGCGAAAGACGGGATGAACTTCGCGCAGCATCCGGTCGGCACGGGACCGTTCCGGTTCGTCGAGCGCGTGCCTCAGGACCACACGACGTTCGAGCGCAACCCCGACTACTGGGCGGCGGGACTGCCCTACGCCGACCGGCTGGTGTTTCGGGCGATCACGAGCGACCCGGCGCGCATCGCGAACCTCAAGAGCGGGGACGTGGACATCGTCGCGAACGTCCCGCTGCCGCAGGTGCCCGAACTGGCGAAAGACGCGGCGCAGCCCGGCGCCGGCTTCCGCCTCTTGGAGCGCGGGGCGTTCCAGTGGAACGCGATGCCGCTCAACGTGACCAAGCCGCCGTTCGACAACAAGCTGCTGCGGCAGGCGCTGAGTCTCACGATCGACCGGCGCGTTTTGGCCAACGTCGTGCTCCGCGGGGCCGCGTACCCCGCGCGGTCGTTCTTCCCGAACGGGACGCCGGCGTACGACCCGTCGATCCCGATTCCGGAGCGCAATGTCGCGCTCGCCAAGGAGAAACTCGCGCAGGCGGGCCGCCCCGGCGGCTTCACGTTCACGCTGCTGCTGCCCGGGGCCGGACAGCAGGACGCGTCGATCGCGCAGGCGATCCAGTCGATGGCCGCGGACGCGGGCATCCACGCGCAGATTCAGATCCTCGAGGGCGCCGCGTTCTTGGAGATGATGCAGAAGGCGCAGCACCAGGCGACGCTCAGCATCTGGAGCGGGCGGCCCGATCCGGACTTCGACGTCTACCCGTTCGTCACGCAGACCGGCATCGGCGGCCTGAACCTCGCGGACTACGTGAGCGACCGTGCAACAGTGCTGCTCGACGGCGCGCGTCTGCTCGGCGACATGTCACAGCGCCGCCGCGCGTACACCGAGGTCAGCCGGATCGTGGCGGACGACGTGCCGTACGTGTTCCTTTTCTATCCAAAAGAATACAAGCTGATCAGCACGCACGTGCGAGGGTTCGTGCAGGTGCCGGACGGGATGGTGCGGCTGCGGTCGGTCTGGCTCGCGCCCTGACCCCGACTTCGCGGGGCGGTACGGCCCCGTCTTCGCGGCGACGGTTCGCTCTAGCGTACTGCCGGCGTTGCTCCGGTGCCGCTGCCCGAAATGGGCCGGGAAAAAGTTTCGTTACCTATGTTTAGGGGCCCCGAGGCGAGGGGATAGTAAGCCTGGGGGCGAGGAAAGCCCCTAAGAAAATCGATGACGGTGCGGTTGAGTTGCTTCGGGGGCATGCCCTTCTCCCCCCGCCCCGGAGCCGCGAGGCCGCACCGTTATTTTTGGCCGGATTTTCGCGCGCCTGTTCGCCCGTCCACGGCGTTGACAGTAAGGCGCCCGCTGATATAATGATGCGGGACGGGAAGCAGTCTTTTTTTGTTTGGGGGCACTCCATGGCGCGAGGAACCGAAGGGGCGGCAGGGCAGGTACCTGGCAAGGCGGCGCGGGTGCAGGCGCCGGAACGGCCGCGGCCCGCTCGTGTGGCGCCGCGCCGGATGCCGCAGCTCGTCGAGACGTCGGCACAGTTTCTAAAGGACGTCCGCGGCGAGATGAATCGCGTGGCCTGGCCGAACCGTCAGACGGTCATTGCCTCCTCCATCGTGGTCGTCTTCGTGCTGACGGTGACCTCGCTGTACCTCGCGGGCATCGATCTAGTGTTCGCCAAACTGCTCGAGCCGATTTTGAAGTCCCGATAGTCGCGATCCGGGAGCAGGACGGAGCCCGCCTTACAGATGCCGGACGATCGTAATCGCCCACAGGGCACAACCAAACCCGACGCCGCCACGCTTGCGCAGCAGCTCTTCCGGGACGAGCCGGAGGACCGCAAACGTGAGGCGGAGCCCGTGACGTCTCCCCAGGAGACCGCGCAGCCCTCCGCCGAGGCGCCGGAGTCATCCGTCGGGGTCCTCGTGCCACCCGGGGAAGAGGCCGACGCCGCCGACGCGGCGGCCGAGGCGGCGGAAGCAGCGGCCGAAGTCCAGGTGCCGGTGACGGCCGAGGGCACGGTGGAGCTGCCGCCCGGCGTCCAGACGCCCGGCGAAGTGAGCGCGGAGGACGAGGCCGCGCGCGCGGCGCGGGGCGCCCGGTGGTTTGTGATCCACACCTACTCCGGGTACGAGAACAAGGTCCGCACGAACCTCGAGCGGCGGATCGCCTCGATGGGCCAGACGGACAAGATCTTCCGGATCCTCGTGCCGACCGAAGACGAGATCGAGATCAAGGACGGCAAGCGGCGGATCGCCAAGAAGAAGGTGTTTCCCGGGTACGTCCTGGTCGAGATGATCATGGACGACGACTCCTGGTACGTCGTGCGGAACACGCCCGGCGTCACGGGCTTTGTGGGCTCGGGCGCCAAGCCGCTGCCGCTGCAGGACCGCGAGGTCAAGACGATCCTCAAGCAGCTCGGCGACGAGACGCCGAAGTTCCGGATCACGTACCAGAAGGGCTCGGCGGTCCGCATCAACTCCGGTCCGTTCATGGACTTCAGCGGCGTCGTCGACGAGATCTTGCCCGAGAAGGAAAAGGTTCGCGTGCTCGTCTCCATCTTCGGCCGCGAGACGCCGGTCGAACTGGACTTCGCGCAGGTCGAAAAGATCTAACGGCGGGGGGAACATGAAGAAAGTCGTCGCCATCGTCAAACTGCAGATCCCGGCCGGGAAGGCCACGCCGGCCCCGCCCGTGGGCCCGGCACTCGGCCAGCACGGCGTCAACATCATGGAGTTCTGCAAGTCGTACAACGAGAAGACGGCGCGGCAGGCCGGGACGATCGTGCCGGTCGAGATCACGATCTTCGCCGACCGCACGTTCACGTTCGTGACCAAGACGCCGCCGGCGTCCGTGCTGCTCAAGAAGGCCGCCGGCCTGGAAACCGCGTCCGGCGAGCCGAATAAGAAGAAGGTCGGCAAGGTCACACGCCAGCAGATCCGTGAGATCGCCGAGACGAAGATGCCGGATCTCAACGCACGTGACATCGAGGCCGCGATGCGGATGATCGAGGGAACCGCCCGCAGCATGGGCATCGAGGTGGCGTAATGGCACAGCATGGTAAGCGGTACCGCGAAGCGCTCAAGCACATGGATCCTGAAAAGCTGTACGATCCCAAGGCCGCGGTGGCGGCCCTCAAGCAGGCGCCGCGCGCGAAGTTCGACCAGACGGTCGAGGCGCACATCCGGCTCGGGATCGACTCCAAGCAGGCGGACCAGCAGGTCCGCGGCACGATCGTGCTGCCCCACGGCACCGGCAAGTCGGTCCGCGTGCTGGTGTTCGCGAAGGGCGACAAGGTCAAGGAAGCCCAGGACGCCGGCGCCGACTACACCGGCCTCGAGGAGTTTGTGGAGAAGGTCCAGGGCGGCTGGTTCGACTTCGACGTCGCGATCGCGACACCGGACGTCATGAACGTCGTGGGGCGGCTCGGCCGCGTGCTCGGTCCGCGGGGCCTGATGCCGAACCCGAAGGCGGGGACGGTGACGTTCGACATCGCGCGCGCCGTCCGCGAGACGAAGGGCGGCAAGATCGAGTACCGCGTGGACAAGACGGGGATCATCCACGCCGTGATCGGCAAGGCGTCGTTCAGCGAGCCGGCGCTGGAGGAGAATTTGGACACGCTGATCAACGCCGTCGTGCGGGCGAAGCCGGCCTCGGCGAAGGGGCAGTATCTCAAGAGCATCTCGCTCAGCACGACGATGGGGCCCGGCGTCAAGATCGATCCGGCCAAGGTGCAGGAAGCCGTTCCGGCCTAGGCAGGGACGGATCACGCGCCCGAGTTGACGTGCACCAGGGTCGATGCTAGGATAGGCCGGTACAATCGCATATTGCCGTAGACAGCGGGTGTGGACCGCCGGGCGCGATCCACCTAAAGGCGTAAGCCGCCCGCCGAGGCTCCTGCGGGAGACTCCACGTGTCTACGGGAGTCTCTTTTCGTTTGACGCGGACAGATCGTCCCGCGTGCGCGGGACGTCGGAGGCATCGATGGCTGAGCCGAGACCAGACAAAGTCGCCGAAGTCGAGGCGCTCGAAGAGCGTCTGCGGAACTCGTCGATTGTGATCCTGACGGATTACCGCGGGCTCACGGTCGGGGAGATCGGCGCCCTGCGCGGCAAACTTCGCGCCGCGTCCCTCGAATACCGCGTCGCGAAGAACACGCTGTTGGGCCGGGCGGCGCAGCGGGTGGGCGTTGTCGGGCTCGAGCCGCACCTGACCGGACCGACCGCGATCGTGTTCGGCAATGATGATCCCGGCGTGCCGGCGAGGGTGCTTCAGGAGTTCATCCGGCAGTTCCGCAAGCTCGAGATCAAAGGCGGCGTGGTCGAAGGCCAGGCCCTCGATGCGGCCGGCGTTCAGGCGCTCGCGGCGCTGCCGGGCAAGATGGAGCTGCTCGCGCGCGTCGTGAGCGCGGTCCAGGGTCCGCTGTACTCGCTGGTGACCGTGCTCAACGCGGCGCCGCGGGGCTTGGTCACGGCCCTCGATGCCATCCGGAAGCGTCGCGAGACGGACGAGGCGGCCTCCGCGCCGGCCAAGAGCCCGGAACCGGCACCGGCGGAGGAGCCCAAACCGGCAGAGACCGCGCCGGCAGCGGCTGAACCGGCGGCGACGGCACCGGCAGCAGAGGCGCCGGCGGCCCCCGAGGCGAGACCCGCGGCCGCAACCGCGGAGCCCGCGGTTGCTGAAGCGCCGGCCGAACCCAAGGCGGGGTCGGACGAACCGGTGCCGGTCGAACCCAAGGCGACGTCGGACGACCCGGCGCCGGCCGACCAGCGGCCGGCAACCATGAAATCAGAGCCGGCGAGTGGGACAGAAGCGCAAAAACCGTAGACCGTAGACGAGGTAGGTTCCCAGGAGGGGATGAGTATGGCGGAGCGCGCGACAATCGAGAAGATCGTTGATGAGATCGGGGACCTGACGGCCCTCGACCTGTCGAAGCTGGTGAAGGCGCTGGAGGAGAAGTTCGGCGTCAGCGCGGCGGCCCCGATGATGGCGATGGCCCCGGCGGGCGGCGCGGCAGGCGGGGCGGCGGCGGCGGTGGAGGAGCAGACGGAGTTCGACGCCGTGCTCACCGCAGTCGGCGACAAGAAGATTCAGGTGATCAAGGTCGTCCGCGAACTGACGGGTCTCGGCCTCAAAGAGGCCAAGGACCTGGTCGACGGCGCGCCCAAGCCGGTGAAGGAAAAGGTCACCAAGCAAGAGGCCGAGACGATTAAGACCAAGCTGTCCGAAGTCGGCGGCACCGTCGAGATCAAGTAACGCACCGACGAGGCGGCAGGGGGCGGCCGGCCGGCTGCCCGTTCCTGTCATTAAGGAGACCGTCCGGGGCAGGCGGGGCCAGGATGTACCGGCCCCTGCCGGGGGCGTTCCATCCCTTGACGCTGCTTGCCGCCGACAGTATAATGTAGTTTACTCCTCAATGCCGCAATCTGCTGCTGTTATGCTGAGGGTCCCAGTCAGCCGTCCGGACGCGGGGCGACGTGTGCCCTGTCTGTCGCAGGACCTCCGGCCGCTTCGCGGCCTCCTGCCTGCGCCCGGCGACGCCAGCGCATACCGCCGGCTAGTCCCGCGCCAGCGGGACTTCGGCTTTCTGCCAGATACATCACGGAGGCGAACAGCGTGACGAGAAAGACAGCGTCGCCGAAGGCCAGAACCAAAGCCACCACAACCCGCCGGGGTGCACGCGCGAAACCGGGCGCGATGCGCCTGACCGTCAAGGATCCCCTGCGCGGCCGGCTGCAACGGCCCGTGGAACGGCCGGCCACCCGGGGTCGTCCGCGCCTGACGCGGACGATCGTGCTGCCGACCAACGTAGAGCGCGCGCCGGTCGCGGTGCTGCAGGCGCCGCCGCCCACGCCGCCGTCGTACTCGTCGACGCGGACCGTCCGCGGGCTCGGCGAGGTGCGCGCGTCGCGGCGGGGCAAGCGCAGCCGCGTCAGCTTCGCCAAGATCCACGACGTGCTCGACATCCCGAACCTGGTGGAGATCCAGCGGGAGTCCTTTAAGTGGTTCCTGCGGGACGGCATCCGCGAGGTCTTCACCGAGATCTCGCCGATCAAAGACTTCACCGGCAACCTGGAACTGCACTTCGCGGTGGGACGCAAGCGCCGCGGCGGGCCCCAGGAGTCCGAGAACGGCGACCTCACGCTCGAGTTCGACGGGTACCGGTTCGAGCAGCTGAAGTACTCCGTCGAGGACTGCCGGGAGCGCGACTACAACTACAGCGCCGCGCTCAAGGTCCAGGTGCGGCTCGTCATCAAAGAGACCGGCGAGGTCAAGGAGCAGGAAGTCTTCATGGGCGACTTCCCGCTGATGACCGAGCAGGGCACCTTCGTCATCAACGGCGCGGAGCGCGTCGTCGTCAGCCAGCTCGTCCGCTCGCCCGGCGTGTACTACAGCATGTCGCCGGACGCGAACGGGCACCTGCTGCCGACCGCGACCGTGATCCCGCACCGCGGCGCGTGGCTCGAGTTCGAGATCGACGCGAACGGCGTCGTCTTCGTGCGGATCGACCGGACCCGCAAGCTGCCGGTGACCGTGCTGCTGCGCGCGCTCAAGTACGGCGATGACGAGGCCATTCTCAAGCTCTACGACAACGACGCCGCTATCAAGGCGACGCTCGCCAAGGACGAGACGAAGACCGCGGACGACGCGCTGCTCGGCATCTACCGGCGGCTGCGTCCCGGCGATCCGCCGACGATCGAGAGCGCGCGGACGCTGCTCAACACGCTGTTCTTCGACCCGCGCCGGTACGACGTCGGCCGCGTCGGCCGGTACAAGCTCGACAAGAAGCTCGGCTTCAAGCCCGAGCAGGCCAGCGGACCCGAGGGGCGCGTCCTGCGCTCCAAGGACATCGTGGAGATCATCCGCTACCTCGTCGCGCTGCGGAACGGGCAGGGCAAGCCGGACGACATCGACCATCTCGGCAACCGCCGGGTGCGGTCGGTCGGCGAGCTGCTGCAGAACCAGTTCCGGATCGGCATGCTGCGCATGGAGCGCGTGATCCGCGAGCGGATGACGATCCAGGACGCCGGGGCGATCACCCCGCAGGTCCTCATCAACATCCGGCCGGTCGTCGCGGCGATCAAGGAGTTCTTCGGGTCCAGCCAGCTCTCGCAGTTCATGGACCAGACGAATCCGCTGGCCGAGCTCACCCACAAGCGGCGGCTGTCGGCCCTCGGGCCCGGCGGCCTGAGCCGCGAGCGGGCGGGGTTCGAGGTGCGCGATGTGCACACCTCGCACTACGGCCGCATGTGCCCGATCGAGACGCCGGAGGGGCCGAACATCGGCCTGATCTCGTCGCTCGCCACGTTCGCGCGGGTCAACCCCTACGGGTTCATCGAGACCCCGTACCGCAAGGTGCGCGATGCCCGCGTGACGCGGTCGATGGAGTATCTCACCGCGGACGACGAGGAGAAGTACACGATCGCGCAGGCCAATGCCAAGATGAACGCGGACGGCAAGCTGAGCGAGTCGCGCGTGACGGCGCGGCGCGGCAGCGCGATCGTGCTCGTGCCGCCGGACAAGATCGACTACATGGACGTGTCGCCGAAGCAGATCGTCAGCGTGGCGACCGCGCTCATTCCGTTCCTGGAGCACGACGACGCCAACCGGGCGTTGATGGGCTCCAACATGCAGCGCCAGGCGGTCCCGCTGCTGCGGACCGAGGCGCCGCTCGTCGGCACCGGGATGGAGCACCGCTCCGCGGTGGATTCCGGCGCGGTGGTGGTCGCGCGCGAGGCCGGCGAGGTCCTGAGCGTTGCCGGCGACCAGATCACCGTGAAGCCGGAGCGCGGCAAGGAGCGCACGTACAAGCTCGTCAAGTTCCAGCGCAGCAACCAGGGCACGTGCATCAACCAGCGGCCGATCGTGGAGGCCGGGGAGAAGGTCCAGGTCGGCGACGTGATCGCCGACGGGCCGTGCACGGACCAGGGCGAGCTTGCGCTGGGCCACAACGTGCTGGTCGCCTTCATGCCGTGGGAGGGCTACAACTACGAGGACGCGATTTTGATCAGCGAGCGCCTCGTGCAGAAGGACCTCTTCACGAGCATTCACATCGAGGAGTACGAGGTCGAGGCCCGCGACACCAAGCTCGGGCCGGAAGAGATCACGCGCGACATCCCCAACGTCGGCGAGGAAGCGCTGCGCGATCTCGACGAGCGCGGCATCATCCGGATCGGCGCGGAGGTGCGCAGCGGCGACATTCTGGTCGGCAAGGTCACCCCGAAGGGCGAGACCGAGCTGACCGCGGAGGAGCGCCTCCTGCGCGCGATCTTCGGCGAGAAGGCGCGCGAGGTCCGCGACACCTCCCTCAAGGTGCCGCACGGCGAGAAGGGCAAGGTCGTCGCGGTGAAGGTCTTCTCGCGCGAGGTCGGCGACGAGCTGTCGCCCGGCGTCAACCAGCTCGTCCGGGTGTACGTCGCCCAGAAGCGGAAGATCACGGTCGGCGACAAGATGGCCGGCCGGCACGGCAACAAGGGCGTGATCAGCAAGATCCTGCCGTCCGAGGACATGCCGTACCTGCCCGACGGCACGCCGGTGGACATCGTGCTCAACCCGCTCGGTGTGCCGTCGCGGATGAACGTCGGCCAGGTGCTCGAGACCCACCTCGGCTGGGCCGCGGAGCTGCTCGGGTTCTACGCGGAGACGCCGGTGTTCGACGGCCCGCGCGAGGACGAGATCCGCGGGCTGCTGCGCACGGCGGGGGAGACCGAGGCCGGCGGGCGCGTGCACGTCGACGACACCGGCAAGGTGCGCCTCTACGACGGGCGGACGGGCGCCCCGTTCGATCAGGAGGTTACCGTCGGCCAGATTTACATGATGAAGCTGCTGCACCTCGTCGAGGACAAGATCCACGCGCGGTCGACGGGACCCTACTCGCTCATCACCCAGCAGCCGCTGGGGGGCAAGGCGCAGTTCGGCGGGCAGCGGTTCGGCGAGATGGAGGTGTGGGCGCTCGAGGCGTACGGCGCCGCGAACACCCTCCAGGAGCTGCTCACCGTCAAGTCCGACGACGTCGTCGGCCGGGTCAAGACGTACGAGGCGATCGTCAAGGGCGAGAACATCCAGGAACCCGGCGTGCCGGAGTCCTTCAAGGTGCTCGTCAAAGAATTGCAGAGCCTCTGCCTCGACGTGAAGGTGCTGAGCGAGGATAAGAAGGAGATCGAGCTCAAGGAAATCGAGGAAGACATCGCCGAGACGGCACGGGCCCTCGGCATCAACCTCGAGGGCGAGGAAGCCCTCGTCGAGGAGCATTAGTCGATGCAAGACGTCAACAACTTCGACGCAGTCAAGATCGCGCTGGCCTCGCCGGACCAGATTCGCCAGTGGTCCCGGGGGGAAGTCAAGAAGCCGGAGACGATCAACTACCGCACGCTGAAGCCGGAGCGGGACGGGCTGTTCTGCGAGCGGATCTTCGGCCCGACCAAGGACTGGGAGTGCCACTGCGGCAAGTACAAGCGCATCCGCTTCAAGGGCATCGTCTGCGACCGGTGCGGGGTCGAAGTGACCCGCGCGAAGGTGCGGCGCGAGCGGATGGGCCACATCGAGCTCGCCGCGCCGGTGTGCCACATCTGGTACCTCAAGGGCGTGCCGAGCCGCATCGGCTTGCTGCTCGACATGTCGCCGCGGGCGCTCGAGCGCGTCGTGTATTTCGCGGCCTACGTCGTCACCGATCCGGGGACGATCAAGGGCCTCAGCCGCGGCCAGCTGCTTACCGAGGCCGACTTCCGCGAGCTGCGCGATAAGCACGGCAGCGGCTTCCACGCCGGCATCGGCGCCGAGGCGATCAAGGAGCTGCTGCGCGAGCTGAACCTCGACCAGACCCAGAAGAAGCTCCGCGCGGAGCTCAAGACCGCCGGCGGCCAGAAGCGGATGAAGATCCTCAAGCGGCTCGAGGTCGTGGAGGCCTTCCGCAAGAGCGGCAACGTGCCCGACTGGATGATCCTCGACGTCGTCCCGGTGATTCCGCCCGACCTGCGGCCGATGGTCCAGCTCGACGGCGGCCGGTTCGCGACGAGCGATCTCAACGATCTCTACCGCCGCGTGATCAACCGCAACAACCGCCTCAAGCGGCTCCTGGACCTCGGAGCGCCCGAGATCATCGTGCGCAACGAGAAGCGGATGCTGCAGGAAGCCGTGGACGCGCTGATCGACAACGGCCGGCGCGGCCGGCCGGTCACGGGGCCCAACAACCGGCCGCTCAAGTCGCTCTCCGACATGCTGAAGGGCAAGCAGGGGCGGTTCCGCCAGAACCTCCTCGGCAAGCGCGTTGACTATTCGGGCCGCTCGGTGATTGTGGTCGGACCCAACCTCCGGCTGCACCAGTGCGGGCTGCCCAAGGAGATGGCGCTCGAGCTCTTCAAGCCGTTCGTCATGAAGAAGCTCGTCGACCGCGGGCTCAGCCAGAACATCAAGAGCGCGAAGCGGATGGTCGAGCGGGCGCGGCCCGAGGTGTGGGACGTGCTCGAGGAAGTCGTGCACGAGCACCCCGTGCTGCTCAACCGCGCCCCGACGCTCCACCGCCTCGGCATCCAGGCGTTCGAGCCGGTGCTGATCGAGGGCAAGGCGATCCAGGTGCACCCGCTCGTCTGCACGGCCTACAACGCCGACTTCGACG
>Ga0207416_1002355_pt1 | contig 20977 bp, 20 predicted proteins | sample PaiPotPPM11metaG_FD_184107 | JGI IMG/M metagenome (GOLD analysis project Ga0207416, IMG submission 184107) | Iron sulfur acid spring bacterial and archeal communities from Banff, Canada, to study Microbial Dark Matter (Phase II) - Paint Pots PPM... ...
TCGGGCCGCACGCCTCGGTCTAATCCACGGCCGCCGAGTCCTGCGCTTTTCCCACAACCCGGCGACGCAGCTTCTTTATAATCAAGTTCTCGGCCGCCTTGTGGCCTAAATTATTTTCGCTTTGAGGTTAGGAATGGGGCGGCAGCGCTTCGCTGAGTGAAATTGTGGCACAAGAAATTGTGGCACAATCAATTCCTTAGTACAGGATTAGTATTGGACTAAGCCGGGTTCCGGATTTGACTGGCGGCGATGCAACACTACAGAACGATTCTTGTGCTCTTTGCGCCCGATCCCTATTATAAATTACCGCCCGGTTTTAAAGTCACCCGCATAACCGTTACAGCCTTGCGCCGTGCGCGGTGGTCGATTGATCGTCCATCAACACTAAACACCAAGCGTCGGCTTGAGCGAGTACTGTTGCTTCTCGCTGGCATCCGCGTTGCTGCCCCATAGGCACACGTCGATCAGTGTCTTGCCCATCTACTCGCCGATAATTAATTGTGCACGCTGATGGCAGCGAGCAGGCAGGCAATGACATAGACATACGCCGGAACCTCTGGCAGCGGATGGGGCAGCGGACGGGTGGAGGTGGACGGATGCGTTGCTATCAGGTGGTTATTCTGAGTTTGCCACTAACAATCGGCAGATGCGCGGCGACCCCGACACCGGTGGCATCTCCACCTATCACGGCATTACCAGTGCCCGCCATCTATGCCCCTCCCCCACCGCCGAAGCCTGCAATCCATGAAGTCATCGCATCCTGGTATGGACGCAGATTTGCCGGTAGAGCGACAACCAGTGGTGAACCCTTCGACCCGCATCGACTTACTGCGGCGTCCATTACCGTACCGCTGGGCTCGGTCGTGAAGGTCGAAAATCCAAAGAACCGGCGCTCGGTCAGAGTGCGCATCAACGATTGTGGTCCCTTCGCGCCGGGGCGCAGCCTGGACCTTTCGCTCCACGCCGCGCGAAAAATCGGCATCACCCACCAGGGAGTGGCGCGCGTGAACATTACTACAGTTAAAACCCCGCCCAACGCGGATGTCGGCCGCTGTAGCCAGTGACTACCTCAAAGCTTGGCGGGATGGGCTCTGCCCTATTGCTGGTACATCGCACATCGCTCGGAAGCCGCCTCTTCTTCGAGAAGCAGGTGCTGATTTAGCGATGGAAAGTGTCGCTGCAGCAGTTTCACTTCGGTGCCGCTTTGGACAGTCCAATACTGCGCCATTAAGGTGTGGCAGCTCGATAGCTTACGAAGGGAGATTTGAACGCCAGTTCTCGAAACGCGACAGGGAGAGTCCCCATGAAGGTTGAAGATTGTATTGCATGACGCCGGAGCATGTGTGAGATTGATAGCTTGGCGGCGGCCATTCACAGCTTGATCTTTTCCCTCCTATGGCGCAGTCTTTTCTTGTGGTCGTCAGTGTCAAGAGCGATCTACCGTTCAACCGCCTGACTCGGTAGTTTCGGTTTAAGCGGGAGGCGGAACACTCATGCGAGTGGTTCGTCAACCGGACGGGCTGAGCGAGGAGGGCATCCCATGCCAACGTGTGTTTTGTTGAACACCCTGACGCCTGAGGGGCACCCGCACAAAGACTCCGATTTTAAGTGCAACATTCTCGCGCAGTATGCGGTAAGCGACTCTGTCGAGGCTCCGACTACGAGACCGTCTCTCACTTCTTGATCGATCTGGAGTCGCGCGGCTCGGTAAACATTGTCGCGCTGCCGGCGAGATAACTCCCAGAGTTGAACGGCCGTTGCTTCCTGCGGCGCGTCGACGGACGCAGATAGTTTAGCACGAAAATTCCGTACGTCGCCTCGGGCGAGGCTGTATCAATTCTCGTCCCTGCAATTCCAATTCACCTGATTTGTCGTACCTCACAGCCTCTGCGAAGGTATCGCAATCAAGGAGGATCAATCATATGGATACGAGTTAAGAAATCAGGCGGCGCTATCCTAAAGAGAAGAAGTTGGATGCGGGCGTCGTACCTCCCGGTCCACAGTTTTTGCGTGTCAGACCCGGCGGCCAGCCTGAGGCCCACCGGCCGATCGCGGTGCGCCTAATGGACGCGGCAGACAAGGCCGCAATCCCCCAGTTCGCGCGCAGGCTTCCTCAAGAAGAGCTGCTGTTTCTGTACACCGATATCACCGATCCGACGAGCAAGGAGGAGTGGATCGCGAACATTGAGAAAGACATCATCGTCACTCGCTTCGCCGAGCCGGACCAGTTGCTGGCGGGTTATGCCAGCCTTCATGTGAACCCGCTTCGATGGACGTGGCAAGTCGGTGATATTGCAATTACAATTAATGTAATACCTGAGTGGCGATCCAGAGGGCTCGGCGAGGGACTCTGTGCGGAGATACTAGCGCTTGCCGGAATCCTACAGTTCGAAAAATCACTGCGCAGATGGTCGCGGAGCATAAAAGCGCGCGGGCGCTGTTCGAAGGGTCGGGCTCCCACGTGGAGCCGCTACTGCCAGACTGGGTTGAGGATCGTGACGGTCATCGCCGGGATCTTTGATTGATGGCTACCAGATGCGTCGTCCACGAGAGCATGCGCCAGCTTAGAAGCCAATGCCCTCAGCTACACGTTCTACGCAGCAGGTCGGATATTTGATCGACCGTCGTATATATGCTGAAGCAAGATTAACCAACTGGCATCCGGCTCCGCGCAAGCTCTAGCGCCGGCAAATTGCACAAGCTGACGAGCGCGACTTGGGGAGCACGCGGGGACGCAAGAACACTATGTGAGGCCGCCATGGCACGCGCAGTTATTCTGTTAAAGCTTACCCGGGAAGGAGCGATGAGCATCGAGCAGGCGCGGGCAGTTTATGAGGACACCAAGATCTTTTTCGCCCGTACCGGCTATCGCATAATCGATCTGTACGCCACCTTAGGCGAATATGATTTCGTCTCGATCATCGAGGTGCCGGACCAAAACACAGTTGAGCACCTCTTCCGCCGAGGCGTTCTGGCCGCCGCCCATGGCACGTTTCAAGTTTGCACCATGCCGGCATTGCCGTTCGAACAATTCGTGAAAGTAATAGATGAAATACGTCCTCAAGACGGGTCTAGTCGAGAAGAAAAAACTGCTTAATGAGACTGAGGCCTTATAAGGTCCAGGCCCTGAGCGGGGGAACCAAGGCTGATATCGATCACGATAGCCACGTCCTTAGCCGTTGCGAGAAGCGTTTTGGATTCACACAATTGAGGAAATACCATGAAAATTCCCGACGATGAGACCTCCCGAGTGTCGGAGGAGGAGTGTCCCGGTTCCCCAGATCTCGAGTCGGTTCTAGCGAGCGAGAGCGTCGGAAACGCGGCCAGCCATCCGGCGGTTTTGGTCGACGCAACGACCCCTCTGGTCCAAGTACTCCAGCTGATGCGCGAAGGTAACCGTGGGGCGGTCCTGGTCGTCAGCAACGGAACGCTGGTCGGCATCTTCACGGAGCGCGATGTGCTGATGAAAGTCGCCGGTCAGCCGACTGATCTCGGGCATACCGCGGTCAGTCAGGTCATCTTACCGGCAAGGGCCACTCAACCCGGGTAATCGAGGGACCCGCGACCGTCATGTTCGTGGAGCTGCCGCAGGGCTTCGACGTGGCCGGATGGTCTGCATGACTGTCTGGCATACTCAGCTTCGCTCGTCGGCATTACCATCGAGTGGAGCGAGGACGCCAGTGCTGACGATTTCGCCGCGTTCCACATTTGGCATCGCGGCGGTTTCGGGTTAATTGTAGGGCCAAATCGGGAGGACAGTCAGGATGAAGCTCTACAATTTCTCACGCTCCTCGGCCAGCTACCGCGTCAGGATCGTCGCCAATCTCAAGGGCATCACTTATGATTACGTCTCCGTAAATCTAATGCGCGGGGAATCGCGCCAGCCCGCGTACGAGGCGGTTAATCCGCAAGGACGCGTGCCGACGCTCGAAGACAACGGGCGCCTGATTCCCCAGTCCATGGCGATCTGCGAGTACCTGGAGGAAACTCATCCCAATCCTCGGATTCTTCCCTCCGACCCTTTCGGTCGCGCTCGAGTCCGCGCCATCGCGCTGATGGTCGCATGCGAGATTCATCCCATCGGCGGCGGGCGCGCGCAGAGTTATCTGGCGACGCTGCTGAATGCCGACGCCAATAAACGGGCAGAATGGGGCCGCCATTGGATGAGCGAAGGCTTTCGCGAAATCGAGGCGATGCTGACCGGTTCAGCCGCCAGCGGCCGCTTCTGTCATGGCGATACACCAACGATAGCCGACGCATTTCTGATACCGCAGGTCTACAATGCGGAACGCGCGGGCGTCGATCTCGCGGCGTTTCCAACCATCCGCCGCATTTACCAGGAGTGCAACAAATTAGAGGAGTTCGCCAAAGCCGCTCCAGAACGCCAGCCCGACGCCGCATGAAACGCATTCCCACCTTACGCCGAGTTCATGACGCGTCTCGGCAGGACACAAACCTTACAAGCGTACAGACGAGGACTAGTGAGGATGGCGAAGATTGCTTTGGCTTTTTCTACGATGCCCGATAGCCCGCTTTCAACGATTGTGGAATGGACCAAACAGGCCGAGGACGCGGGTTTCGACGGGGTGTTCATGACGGAGGCGAATAATGATTCGCTCGCGTGCTGCCTGGGCCTTGGCTTCAATACCCAGCGGATTACGCTGGGCACCGCAATTACGAACATCTATCTGCGCCATCCCAATCTATTAGCTAACGAAGTCGCCGCGCTTCACGAATTTACCAGCGGCCGGTTTATTCTGGGGCTCGGCACCGGCCATCGCCCGAGCAATGCGGCGCTCGGAATCGATATGGGTGGTCCGTCCGAGCCGATGAAGAAAATGCGCGAGATGGTCGCCGCGCTGCGCCGGATGTTCGACGGACGAACCAATCCCAACATCTCAGGACGGCAACCAATCTTTCTAGCGGGAGTGTCGCGGCCGATGGTGCGATTGGCCGGCGAGATCGCCGACGGTGTTATATTCAACTTTTTCCCGCCTGAGCGGGTTAAAGTGGCCTTGGGCGAACTCCAGGAAGGTGCCCGCAAAGCCGGACGTGATATGAAAGAGGTGGTCCCGACACTGTTTGCGACGGCTTTCATTTCCAACGACCTCGAAGCGGCGCGGCGGCCTGCCCGCACGCTGCTTTCGCGCTATGGTGCCATGCCCTACTACGGGAACATGCTGGCGGCGGCGGGTTTTGAGCGAGAAATGTCCGGCATTCGAGCAGCCGCCGGCGACGCAAAAGCGGCCCTTGCGGCAGTCAGCGACACTATGATCGATGCGACCCTCCTGGTCGGTCCAGAGGAGCGCGTACGTGAGCGTTTAAAGGAACTAACCTCGCCCGGCGTTGGATGGGCAATCGTATTCGTCAATCCCGTAAACGAAGACCGCCCGAGCAGCGTACAGCGCGCACTTCGCGCTCTCCGCCCGTAAATCTATCCGCGGAAATCGCCGGTCCATTTCAATACTATTGTCTCAGCGCAGGGGCGAGGCCAATCTCGGAGCTTCAAACGGCGTGGAAGCATTGGTAGTGTCGTAATTGGAACGAAAACCCGCTACGACCCAAGCCACCAAAAGTATGAGCACTGTCGGCATTCCAACGAATACAATCACCAGTACGGCGTAATTGCGAAAGGCTTCGCTGGGGTCAACCAAAATTATTAAAGCGGCTATTAGAAGTCCAATTAGCCCAGCCAACCCGCTCAAAGACGAAAGCCTCTTGAGACTCCCAACATTGCCATATCTCCGGTTTCTGGCATACTCGGGAAATATGCGTAAGCGGTCAGGGAAGCAAGTACAAGAAGACATAAATCAGATAGCGGCAAGGATGGTTCGCCACGTGGTCGAAGCTACCGAACCGGACTTAAGCGATGAGGACACCCGTAAACGGCTCGCACAGGCGCTAGGACGGCTCGGCGGGCTGAAGGGCGGTCCCCCCCTAGGGCCGCCAAGCTGAGCAAGGCAGAACGGCGGGAGAGCGCGAGTAAGGCAGCGCGCGCGCTGGGAACATCAGAGAAAAAATTAGGCGTGGCGCTGTTTTGGTGGAACAAGATCCAGCTCTCGCTGAGGATTTTGCTCCCGCTGCGTATCTCCGAAAAGCGCCCTACAAAGAACCTCTTTTAACCCAAACGTTCGTAGGCGCTGAAGTTGACGTTCTCGGATCCTCCGGTTCGCCAATAGGCGCATCAATTCCACCAATAACGCACCTAAGGTAAGTCCTAAGGCACCGCTAGCAATCGCTAAAAAAAGAGTGAGCCAGGCGCGCGCATTCACGCCTCAAACTATAAACCCGAACCAACGAATATGGAAACCGAGCGCATACGCATGAATCCAGAGCGGAACTATGAGCGCTACCCATCCAAGGAGAAGACACGTGAGCGCTTTCCAGCCGACCTCGCTGCCGCCTCTCCGCAGATAGCCCATGATGATCACGCAGAAAAGCTCAGCTACAAACAAAGCGCCTCAGCCGGACCAATACCTTGAGGTTGAAAAAAAGCAATCACTTTTGTATCCGAGAATACACCTGCCGTTAGTCCAACCGAAAGAACTGCCGCGTCCCAGCCGACCCGAATTAAACGGCGCGACATCGTAATAGTCTCAAACAAGCCCTCCAAGAGATTCATCACAAAGCCGACACTTAGGGGCAAGATTGCGGGGGCGAGGACATTGGTCATTATGGCTCTTAAGCGGCAGCTTTGCGGGGCTTGAGAATACTCCATACTGCCAAATGGTGAAGTCCGACTTCTTTCGCGATATCGCTCAGCTTTTTACGGCAGCATGAAGCCTCTTAATCTGTTCGATCTGCTCTGATGAAGGTTTCGGAGCGGCGGGTTTTTCATTGACTTGTTCATTGTTAACGGTCGCCGCATTCATCGCGATACCATCCTGCGGTTAATGGTTTGCGTCGGGAATGGTCGCTCGGTACTGATGGACAGTATGATGCGCAATTTGCGCTGCGAACAATTGCAACTCGACGAGTTGTGGGCATTCGTCGGAATGAAACAGAAGCGTGCTGCGCAGCTTCCAGAGCGCGGCGAGTATGGAGACGCCTACATGTTTGTGGCTTTGGATGCTGACACCAAATTGGTGCCATGCTTTCATGTAGGACGGCGCACGCGGGCCGATACGGAGGCGTTTATTATGGACTTGCGCTCTCGGCTTAACACTAGGCCCAAATCACCACGGACGCCTTTCAACCGTACTATCCGGCCATCAAAGGCAGCATTCGAGGGCAGGATTGACTATGCGACGATCACCAAGGTATTTGCGTCGGAGCTTAATACTGGACGTGGCGCTATTCACCACCAACGATGGTCAGCGCTGAAACGGAGTGGCTTATGGGACAGCCCGATGAACCTAAGCGTGAGGATGGAATGCCGACGATTCACACGGTTGACCAATGCATTCAGCAAGAAACTTGCGAACCTGAAAGCGTCGGTTGCTCTTGCACTACGCTCATTATACTTTGGTCCGAATCCATCGGACGCTGCGATGCACGCCGGTGATGGCAGCGGGAGTTGTGGATCGGCTGTGGACCGTGCTGGAATTGATCGAAAGTGCAACTTCAAATTAGGACACTGCCGAAGCATTGAATTGAATTGAACTCGACCCTGTAATTCTGGAACGGACGATTTCCATCGCAGCAGCGTTTTCCATAGACGGCCTCCTGCGGCACCGCGTCGTCGTAATGCTTGGCAAAGGAGGCGTGGGGCGCACCAGCGTTGCCACTGCAGTCTCCTTGTTGGCAGCCGGACGGGGGATGCGCACGCTCGTGATCGAGACCGATCCTCAAAGACCTATTGCCGCGGGCTATGGCCATAAGCCCGGCTTGGAACCGATTGCGCTTGAGCCTCACCTATGGTCGCTGTTTCTGGGCGGGCGAGAATCGCTGGAAGACTATCTCGGCATGGTGGTGCCCCGGCCAATCCTGCGGGCCGTATTCGCAAGTTCGCTCTATCAGTACTTCGTCAATGCAGCGCCAGCCCTCCGCGAACTCACGATGATGGGTAAGATTTATCACGAGATTGAGCGCCGGCCCAGGAGCAAACTGCCCTGGGATATGCTCGTGGTTGATGCTCCTGCGAGTGGGCAGGCACTGGGGATGGTCAGGATGCCATTCGTCGCGCGCGAGACGTTTGGCGGCGGCATCGTCGGCAACGAGGCCGCAGCGGTTGGCCGCTTTTTCGGCGATTCGGCCAGATGCGCGATGATCGCGGTTACAACTCCCGAAGCAATGGCGATTGCGGAAACGCTGGAGATTCATCACGCCCTTGAAGACCTTCAGCTTGCAACTGCGGCAGTATTGTTCAACCGGGCATCAACGGGCCGTTTCGAAGCGGAAGATGTTACGCGAATGATCTGCCGCGCATCGCGCAATGCTGGTCTGAGACATGTCGGCGAGTTGGCCCAAATCGCGCGAGCTGATCTGCGGCGCCGCAGTCAGGAACGGCGGGCGCTAGGCATCATCCGGCGGCAGATCGCGGCTCCGGTTGCAACGTTGAGCGAGCATCGCGGCCTTTCAGGACGAAAGCTGGCCGCAGAGCTAGCGGCTGAATTGGCACGTTTTTAGTGCGAGCCGCCAGTAGTCTCCTGAGCCCGAGATTTGCCGTCGTTCCGCTCCAATTCTCCATCGTGGTGGAGGTCAAGCTGGGATCCGCCGCGACAGGTGTTTTCCGCAATCCGAACCTCCGTTCTGGTTCTCCGCGGCAAGCCCCAGCGCAAAACTTTACTTCTGGCGCACTTCGCGCCGAATCAGCTTGCCGGAATCGTCGTAATACTCAACGATGTCGATGTAACCGCGCTCTTGCGGATCGCGCTCCACGATCGCAAGTTTGCCGCGCCTGAATTCCTCAATTTTCTCGGGCTTGCCGTCAAAATCGTCATCGTGAACCTCGCGGATCAGGGCGCCCCGCGAGTATTCCTGGACGAGATCAACTTGGCCGTCAAAATTTCGATCGCTTTCAATCACGACCAGTTCGTTGTCTTTGTACGTTTTGACGACATCCGGCCGGCCGTCTCCGTTCGTGTCGATGGCTATCTTGTAGCTGTCCTTGCTGATCCGGTATACCCACTGGTCAGGGCGCCCGTCGCGACCACGGTGCGTGACGGTGCGGTCGGGCTCCCGGCTGCAAGAAATGAAGCCGAGAACCAGCGTTACCAAGAAAATCGCGCCCTTCCGCATGCCTCGTTATACCCGGCGTTCAAACTGCTCTCAACTTGGTTGTTTGGCCTTGGTCCTGGCCCTGTTCGCGCTTCCCTTGGCCGGCATGAGGATCGATGCCGCGCCGGTCCTGACCCCGCTCGCTACGGAGTTCGTAGCGCTGGGCACGAGTCTGGAATCGTTGCCACCGGGTCACCTTGATCTGCCCTCATTTCTGGCTCCGGCCCGGCTGGTCCTGGGACCGCCTTCAGCGGTTGTTGGACCGAACGCCGACAGCAACGGTCGGCTGGGTAGCATCACCAGCCCCGCCTTCGCCGATTCGCGTCCGCTAGACGGTCCGCACGGTCGCTCGCCTCCTTCAGACTGACTCGTTCGAACAAACGTTAGCGCGACACCTCGACCTGACGATCAACGGGTGCGGGCTCGCGCGGTTTGTGCCTCCGGGCGCCGGAGCAGGGGTTCAGTGTGTTCCGTCGCCGCGAGTAAATGCAGGAGGGGAATGTGCTTTTGTGGCGTGCCACGACATTGGCGTTTCTCACGGTTTGGTTGACCTCCATGGGGTCCGTGTGGGCGGCGGGAGAACAGCCGTTGACGGTCGAGCAGTTGGTCGAGATCGCGGTCGAAGTGAATCCCCAGGTCAGAGCCGTGAGGGAGCAACGCGACGCCGCCAGGCATCAGATATTGCAGAACTACGCGCCGGCGGACCCTACCTTTACCTATGGAAACCTGGATAGCAGCAAAGACTTTAATGCGGCAGTGCACGCCCATTCGTTCAGCGAAAGTTTCCAGTTTCCGGGAAAAGCGCTGCTACAGGCGGATGAAGCCAAACGGACCGCTGAAATTGCGCGCTTGGCGTATGAGGCGGCAGTGCGCGATCTGCGCGCTAGCGTCGAGTCGGCGTTCTACCAAGTGCTGCTCGACGGAGCGCTGATCGGCATTAACGGCGAGAATATCGCGAACTTGAAGCAGGTCGTTCATGTGGTGCAGACCCAATACAGCGCTAACCAGGCCACCCAAGCCGATTTGATTGGTGCCCAGTTCGCTCTCAGCCAGGCTCAGCTGCAACAGCGTCAGTACGAAACCAACCTGGCGAACGATCAAGTGGGACTGAATCAACTGCTCTATCGAAAACCGGGCTCGCCCCTGAACCTTGACCAGAGGGTTGAGCTCCGACGACTGGTCCTCCGGCTCGATCGGGCGGTCGACACCGCTACGCACGCGCGCCAGGAGATCCTCGAAGCTGCGCTGGCGGAGAAAAATTCCACCACGGCGCTAAAACTCGCGGAGATGGAATATCTGCCGGACTATACGGTCGGATACGAGTTCGACTACATCCTGCAACCCGGTGCGCAGCCGCTTCCCGGGGTGACCAACGGGAATACATTCTTCATTGGATTCAACCTCCCGATATTTTTCTGGATCCATCAGCGCGAGGACGTGCGCTCGGCGCAACATTCGTTGCAGGCCGCTCGTTACGGGATGAATTCTGTCCTAAGCCAAACCGAAGCAACCGTCACGCAGCTCTACCAGTCCGCTCAGTTCGCCTACGAGTCGGCACAACAATACAAGGGATCGCTGATTCCGCTCGCCGACGAAGAGTTCAGAGTGGCATTGATAGCCTACCAGACGGCCAAGGTCGACTTCCTTACATTATCGGCGGCGCTGCAGAGCGCCTACGCGGCGCGCATCACCTACCTTCAGAGTGCCAACCAGTTCTTCGCCAGAGAAGTAGCGTTGGAGCAGGCGATGGGAACGCCGTTACCAAGATGAAGCCCGGTACGATGAACAGAGTATACGTGACCGCCCTATCGGGTCTGGTCATAGCTTCGCTGGCGCTGACCGTGCTGAGCGGATGCGACAGTCCGGCATCAACTCCGGCCGCTGCCGGATCCGCGCCATCTGAACTGCCAACGTTGGTTCAGGCCGACGGCCGGGAGTTGATGGTGACCACCATTGCTCAAGCTCAGGAAGGGTCGATCGGCGTTCTAAGAGAGGTAGCGCTGCCGGGCGTTTTGGAAGCAGTGGGCCAGGTGACGTTCGACGATCGCCGGGTATCGACCATCATCTCGCGGGTCACGGGCCGGATTGAGGAACTGCGGACCTCGCAATGGGACACGGTTCGGCGCGGCGAGCAAGTGATGTCGCTGTACAGCCCCGACTTCATGACCGCCCAGGCGGAATACCTGGAGGCGACTTCCAGCGCGAGCCAAAGCGGCGGCGCTGTCGCGCAAACGGAGGCATTTCGGATGCCGGCCGGCAGCTTTGGCATGACGGCGAACTTGAAGGCCGCCGCGGTGCGCAAGCTCGAGCTGCTGGGCTTTTCGCCAGCGGATATCGCGGCGATTCGCGAACCCAGCACCTCGGTGTGGATGCGCGCGCCGACGAGCGGAATCATCGTGAGCAAAAACGCGGTGCGCGGCCAGCAGGTCAATCCCGGCGACCAGCTTTTCTCTCTGGCCACGTTGGAACGGGTATGGATCACTGCGGACATTTATGAAGACGACCTGGCCCGGGTGAAGCTCGGGCAGAGCCTGGAAGCGGTTACCGCCGCCTATCCGGGAGAAGTCTTCAAGGGCACGATTCAGAGAATTAGCCCCAGCCTCGATCCAAACACTCACACGCTGCAATTGCGCTGCGAGATCAGCAATCCCGGATCGCGGCTGAAGCCACAGATGCTGGCACGATTACGCATCGTAACCAGCCCGGGGCTGGCGCTCCTAATTCCGCAAACAGCGTTGGTTTTCGATGACAACGCCTACTACGCGTTCATCGTGGCAGGCGCGAACAGGGTTGAGCGCCGACGCGTAGACATCGCCGATTGGAATGAGCACGGATTCGCCCGCGTCGTAAGAGGCATCAAACCGGGCGAGAAATTCGTGACCACTGAATCCCTTCGAATGAACGCCCTCTGGCACGCCGCCCACGGCCAGACTTCGTGAAATGCGATGATCAAGATCTTAATGGACCTCGCACTCAGTGAGCGAGTGGTGGTGGTTGGGGCGGCCGTTCTGCTCGCAATCGCAGGGTTTTATTCCTTTCGCGAACTCGACATCGAGGCCTACCCCGACCCGGTTCAACCACGCGTCGAAATCATCACGCAACCGCTCGGGCTCAGCGCAGAAGAGGTCGAGAAGATCGCCACCATACCGCTCGAGGTCGGTTTGGCCGGGATACGCAATCTGGAGGCGATGCGGACAATCTCTCTATTTGGACTCTCAGACGTTAAACTATATTTCACCTGGGACAGCGACTACTACTGGGACCGCGTCGAGACTATCAATCGCCTGAGCTTGGTTACCCTGCCGCAGAACCTTGCGCCCTCGATATCGCCCGACAATCCGATCGGCGAGATCTACCGGTATATCGTACAAAGCCCGGACCATAACCTCCTTGAGGAAAAGGAGGTCGAGGACTGGGTGCTCGAAAAGCAGCTCAAGACGGTGCCGGGAGTAGAAGATGTGTCGGGCTTCGGCGGCTTGACCAAACAGTACCACGTGGATGTGGATGCGGCGAAGCTCAATCATTACCAGTTGTCACTTGCGACGCTCACTAGTGCGATCGCGAACGCCAACATCAATGTCGGCGGTAACTATGTCGAGGTTGGCCAACAAGCATTCAACGTTCGAGCCATCGGCTTTATCACGACCCTGGATGACATAGGTAACACCGTTCTCAGTAGCAGCAACGCCAGGCTCAACAGCAGTATCGCCATCCCGGCTCGGGTGCGCGACGTCGCTGACGTTAGGATCGGCTACGCGCCACGGCTTGGGATCGTCGGAAGGAACGACAGAGATGAGGTCGTCGAGGGCATCGTCCTGATGCGCAAGTACGGCGATACGCTCAAGACGCTCAAGGGGGTGGAAGCCAAGGTGCGACAGTTGAACACCTCCGGCATGATGCCGCCCGGCTACCAGGTGGTACCCTACTACGACCGTACCGCGTTGGTTGACACCACGCTGCATACTGTGTTCGAGAACCTTGGACTTGGAATGCTGCTGGTCTTTCTCGTGCTGATCTTTTTCCTCGGCAACCTGCGAACCGCGGTTATCGCCGCAATCAACATCCCGTTGGCCATGTGCGGGGCGTTCAGCTTGCTGTATCTGACTGCAATACCGGCGAATCTGTTGTCGCTCGGCGCGGTCGACTTCGGCATCATAATCGATTCCACCGTCATAGTAATCGAGAACATTTATCGGCATTTCACCACAGATAACCAGCCGGGCGAGAGCGAATTGCAATGTATCCGTCGTGCCTCCCTGGAAGTTGGCGGGCCGATGTTCTATTCGACCCTTATTTTTTTGATCGCTTTCCTGCCGTTGTTCACAATGCGCGGGGTCGAGGGCGTCATTTTCTCTCCCATGTCACACACCTACGCATTTGCGTTGACGACCGCGATTTTGCTGGCTGTAATGCTGACTCCGGTTCTCAGTTCATTTCTGCTTCGCAAGGGGATGAAGGAGACCCACAATATAGTCTGGGAGGAGTTTCATCGGTTCTATCACAACCTTTTCATCAGGATTTTACGACGGCCTTATCTGACGCTAGCTGTAATCGTCCTCGTGATGGCCGGTGGGCTCTCGTTATTTCCGCGTCTGGGTGGCGAGTTCCTGCCGAACTTGGAGGAGGGGAACATCTGGGCGAGAGCGACACTGCCGCTCAGTACCTCACTCTCTCATGCCAACGACGTAGCACGGGGCGCCCGTGACGTGTTCAGATCATTTCCCGAGGTAACGAACGTCATCTCGCAGACCGGTCGTCCCGACGATGGGACCGACGCGACCGGGTTCTTCAATATCGAATTCTCGGTTGATCTAAAGCCGCATTATCAGTGGCGGCCAGGCCTCAGCAAGCAGCAGCTCACCAGCGAGATCGATGACCGGCTCAGGCGTGACTTTCCGGAGGCGAGTTTTGGGTATTCGCAATATATCGAAGACAACATCGAGGAGGCGCTGTCGGGCGTCAAGGGCGTCAACGCCATCAAGGTCTATGGCCCCGACCTGGTCCTTGATGAGCGGATCGCCAACGAGGCTAGAGACGCAATCAACGGCGTGCGCGGGATCGCCGACGTTGCGGTCTATCGAGCGATGGGGCAGCCAAACCTGCTGATCAAACCAGACCGGCAAATGTGCTCGCGCTATGGACTCAACGTGGGCGACGTCGCTGCGGCCGTGCAGGCCGCAATCGGTGGTCAGGCGGTCACCCAGGTGCTGGAAGGAGACCGGCGTTTCGACCTGGTGGTTCGTTGGCAGCCCAAATACAGGCAGAGCTCTAAGGCCATATCTCAGATTCAAATCGCCCTGCCCGGCGGTGGCTATGTCCCGCTCGGCCAGATCGCGGACATTACTACGGCCGAGGGCGCCTCGTTCATTTATCGGGAGGGGCTCCGTCGCTATGTCCCGGTAAGATTTAGCGTTCGCGGCCGCGACATACAGAGCGCCATCGACGCGGCAAAGAGGGCGGTCGCCAAGCAGATCAAGCTTCCCGTGGGTGTTTCCCTGGACTGGGTCGGCGAGTACGGCGAGCTCCAGCAAGCCAACTGGCGCCTGGAGATCGTTATTCCATTCGCGCTGCTTCTGATCATGGCGATCCTGTACGCGGCCACCCTGTCACTAGTTAATACCCTCATATTGATGGCGCAGTTGCCGCTGGCTTGCCTGGGTGGTGTGCTGGCGCTGGTTGTCACTGGCACGCCGTTTAGCGTCTCTGCCGCGGTCGGCTTCATCTCGATTTTCGCAATCGCGATCATGGACGGCATTCTCTTGAACTTCTACATCCTTCAGCTGTGGAAGGAGGGATACTCCGTCGTCGATTCAATCGTCATGGGGGCCGACCGACGCTTCCGCGCACTGATGATGACCGCGCTGGTCGACGGTCTAGGGCTCCTGCCCGCCGCACTTTCAACCCGCATCGGAGCGCAGACTCAGCGGCCACTGGCGATCGTGGTCATCGGAGGTGCGATATCCATTGCATTACTCACACGGGTTTTTCAACCAACACTGGTTTACCTACTTCATCGACAACTGGGTCTCACAGACGAAGGGCGGCACGGTTTCCGGGAATCCACGTTGTAACGTCAGCCAGTATGCAAACAGGATGTCGAAAGCGCCATCGGTCGGTAAACGGAACTCCTACGTTATTCTAATCGCCCGCGGTGCTTTTATGCGCGACTTACCCGTGGATCGACACGTTCATCATAATGGCCCAAGTCCCTGGCGCTTGCCTTGTTTGGCCGGAATGGGCGACGATCTCCCAGCCGTCAGCATTCATGAAGAACCAAGGAGGCACACGTGCCCGAACCGCGTCCGCTCCAAGCCGGTACCCCCTCTGTAGTCTCCCCCACGAGCGGGAGAGAACTAAAGGAAGTAAGCCAGTCTTCGCGTATCGCAGCGCGCGAGCCATGGATTATCCGCACCTACGCAGGCTTCGGCGATGCGCGCCAGGCCAATGCCCGTTTTCTACGTAACCTGAAAGAAGGGCAGCGGGGACTTTCGATTGCCTTCGACCTGCCTACGCAGAACGGCTACGATCCGGACGCGCCCATTGCCGCCGGCGAGGTGGGTAAGGCAGGCGTTTCGCTGTGCCATTGGCGCGACATGGAGCAGCTGTTTGATGGTATTCCGCTCGACAAGATCAACACGTCGATGACGATTAACGCGACCGCACCATTTGTGCTCGCGTTGTATCTGGTTGTAGCGGAGAAACACGGAATTCCCTGGACTGAATTGCGTGGGACCACGCAAAACGATCTGATGAAAGAGTTCGTCGCGCGTGGGACCTCTATCTTCAATCCCGAAGTTTCGTTCAGATTGTCGACCGAGTTGATTCGCTTCGCCGTCGAGCGCGTCCCCAACTGGAATCCGATCAATTGCTGCGGTTACCATTATATGGAAAGCGGCGCCGGTCCCGCCGAGGAGATTGGCTATACCTTCGGCAATGCATTGATGATCCTCGATGCGCTGCGTCCGCATTTATCTTCCGCAGCATTCGAAAATACTGTTCGGCGAATCTCATTTTTCATCAATAGCGGTATCGAGTTGGTACCCGAGATCTGCAAGATCCGCGCGTACTTTAACCTTTGGAGCGAGTTGTGCCTCAGAGAGTATGGTATCGATGGCGTGGCCTTTCGTGCCGGATGCCAGGTGCGCTCGCTCACACTCACCGAGCAGCAGCCCGAAGTGAATATCATCCGCATTGCGTACGAGGCGCTGCCGGTGGTGATTTCGGCCGAGGCACGAGTCAATGCATTGCAGTTGCCCGGATTCCGCGAAGCGATAGCCTTGCCGGATGAAGCCGAGCAGCTCCTCGGACTGCGTACCCAGCAGGTTCTGATGCATGAAACCGGTGTCGCGAAGTATGGCGATATCTTCGCCGGCAGCCATGTGATTGAAAAATTGACGGGTGAGATCGCCAACGACGCCCGTGCGATCGCAATGAAATTGCGCACCGCTGGCTACGCGCAAGCAATCGCGCTCGTAAACGCGGAATTGACCACGCTGCTGGCTGAGCGCCAGCGTAAGCTGGAAGCGGGCGAGATCGTCCGGGTCGGTGTAAATGCATTCAGCGGCGAAATTGGACTAACGCCGGCGTATGCGCCCGACGCGAAGCTTGATTATTCGACCATCGAGCGCGAGCGGATCGAATCGCTCCAGCAATGGCGGACAGTGCGCGACGACCAAGTGATCGCTACTGCGCGTGAGCGGCTGGAGCGGGCCGCCGCCGAATCCGCTGCGATGATGGAAGCTACCCTTGAACTGGCGCGTGCTGGCGGCACAGTCGGCGAATGGGCAGCTACGATCGAGCGCGGCACTCATGGCCGCTATGTGCCGCAGGTGCTGGATCGCAGTCTGGCGGTTGCCCGATTCAATGTCCCCAAAGTGCAGCGCAAGATCCGGATAGCACTCGGCAAGGCTGGCCTCGATGGTCATATCAATGCGGTCAAACTTCTCGCGCATGCGTGCATGCAAGCTGGAATGGAGGTAATCCTCGCCGGATTCAAACAGACTCCGGAGCATTTGGTAGAAGCCGCGCTGCAGGAAGATGCGGATGTTCTCGCGATAAGCAGTCTGGCGGGAGCCCATCTGACAATCGCGCGGCAAGTGCTCGCGCTACTGCGGCAGCACAACGCGAGCAGCCTCAAAGTTTTGATCGGCGGAATAATTCCGGAGCAGGATCGCAAAAGGTTGCTCGAACTTGGCGTGGCCGAGGTGTTTACGCCAACGAATTCCGGCCTCGGCGCGATCGTCGAACGGATCGCCGCGTTATGCGGTGAGCAGGGCGCCAGGGAATAAGTCCAAGCGGCGTGAGGTATCGCTATGCAGCAGCGGATACTCGGTAAAACCGGCTTTCAGGTTTCGGCTATCACTCTCGGTGGCGGTGGAATCGGAATGGTGTGGGGACCAACCACCGACGAGGAATGCATCGAGACCGTCAAGCAAGCTCTCGCTTCCGGCATTAACATTATTGATGTTGCTCCAGTGTACGGCCGCGGCAAGGCGGAGGAGATCGTTGGCCAGGCGTGGCCGGAGCTGAACCCCAAACCGCTCATCGCCACCAAGGTCTTCATTATGCCCGACGAGCGTGCGGACCTTGGCGGGGCAGTGCGGCGATCATTGGAGATGAGCCTCGCGCGCATGCGCCTGAGCCGTGTGGATGTATTCCAACTACACAATCAGGTCGAGCTGGATGAGCCGGCTTCGCCACGGCGGCTAACCCTGCGCGAGGTGGCCGGTCCGAGTGGGGTCCTGGAAACCATGCAGAAGCTTAAAGAGGAAGGGCTTGTGCGGGCAATCGGATTTACCGGCATTGCCCGCCATGACGCTATCCGAGAGTTGTTTAGCGATAACAGATTGGCGACGGTTCAATTGGTAGCGAACATTTTAGGCTCCGAAGGCGAAATGGGCACGCTGGGCGATGCTCGATCCCGCAATCATCTGGAGATGGTTCATCAGGCCGACGCCGCCGGCCTGGGAGTATTTGGCATACGGCCGTTTGCCGCGGGCGCGCTGACCGCCGGCATCGACCGCAACTTGCCAGCCAGCCATCCCGTGGCAACAGACTTTGCGCTGGCTCAGCGGGAGCTAGGTTTCCTGACCGCCGCGACGGGTGGCTCGATGGCGTCTGCCGCGATGCGTTACGCTCTGACTCTGCAAGGCGTATCGACCGTTGTTACGGGAGCCAAGAATCGGGATGAGCTAGCCGAAGCTGTAGCGGCGGCCGATGCAGGACCGCTTTCTCCTGGCCTCATGGAGCGTATTGCCGGGCTGCAACAAAATAGATTAATCAGAAGCTGAAAACCGGCAGAGGCGTTTCCCGGATAACATTTGATAGTGAGTGGCAAAGGCTACAGCTAACGCACTCACCAATATCGTCCACCGCTGAAAGGGGAAGGCCGCAAATCGCCAGGCGAAAGACTGCGCCTGGTTTGCGAAATCGAAGGGAAGCTCCATATGTGGCTGGAACAAACAATGTGGATTTGGGGGCCGCTTGCATTCACGGCGCTAATATGGATGACGTGGCGTCTCGTGGCATTGGGCCGCGAGGTGCGGACGCTGCGCGTGCGCATCACTCAACTCGAGCAGGCCGGTCGACGCATGGTAGAGGCTGAAGACCGCACGCGCACCGCAGCCTGACGTCACAATTAGTGAGTTTTGACTATGGCAACGCAAAAGGGCCCTCCTACCAGTGAATATCTCGCGCAGCCGCAGATCACGGTAGAAGCAGGATTTAGTGCGCGCCTACTGGTGGCGCCTGGAACTTTGTACGATCCGCTTTTTCCGATCGCGGGCGATGGGGACGATATCTGGCTGAACGACGATGGCGGAGAGGAAAACGACGGTGGCGGCGGGATCTATTCGATCGCGCACGACGGAAGTGCACGAGCCTTGGTCGCTGTCGGAAGAATTCCGCCGCCGACCGCGATTGACCGCGCCCCACGAAGCTTCGCTCCCTACGCCGATCAAATCTTCGCGTTGGCGCAACCGCAGAAAGGATGGCCGGGGGCGACTGCGAACCATATCATTCTTCGTCTCGATCCGAGTACTTGGGAGCCGGTTAAATTCGCCGAATTGCCCGCGGCTGGCTCGCGCAACAAGGGCGTCGCCGGCGCCGGAATTGATATGATGTTCGGCCCCGACGGTGGTCCATTCGCCGGGCGATTGTTCGCCATTACCTCGCTGAACAATGCCATTTACGAGATCCTCCCCGACGGACAAGCGCGCGCTTTTGTCGTAATGGACACCGCCAAGCCGCGTCAGCCGGTCTGCTTGGCGTTTGCCCAAGTCGGCGGCGAGGAACGGATGATCGTATCTACCGCGAACGGCAACTTTTCGCCGCGCCGCCAGGTGCCAGGGTTCGCTACGGTGACGCAGATTACTGCGGACGGCCGGGTACTTCCGCAATATCTGGTGGAGAATCTCGACACGCCGAGCGGGCTGGCCTTTGCGCCTGCTGGATTCGGTTCGTACGGCGGAAGTCTCTTCATCGCTGATATTGGAGGGATAATGCCGATTCCGGCGCCGCGCGACAAAGCGCCTCCGCGCAACGGCCGCATTCTGAGAGTGGGCTCGGACGGTCGGGCAGTTCCATTCGCCAGCGGGTTCGCTAGCCCGATCGGACTGCGCTTCATCGGTCAGCGTATGATCGTTTGCGATATCAACGGCGACTACATCGGCGGCGGCATAGAGCTGCCAGATGGGTTCGTCGCCGAGATAACCAGCCGCAGCGGAGCATAGCGGGTGAGCCGAACCCTCGAGCAAGGCTCGATGGGCAGTCGGACGATCATGGAGTCTGAGACCCGTGTCATCAAGATCGCGCGCGTCACGAGGTAGAAACGGCGATGACCGAGATCAGAAATCCGATCCTATGGAAAATATTGAGACAGTTGGTTTAGGTATTCATTGGGAAGACCTGCCGGTGGGACGGAAGTTTAAAACAGTCGGACGCACCGTCACCGAGGCCGACTTGGTAAACTTCATCTCCTGCACCGGGATGCTCGAAGTACTTTTTACGAATACGGAATTTTTGGAAACGGAATCCGCAATCAAAGGGCGGGTGGTTCCGGGTGCGCTCGTATATACGTTCGCCGAAGGCCTGCTGGTGCAGTCAGTCATGCAGGGAGTCGGTCTCGCCTTTCTCAATATGGAACTAGATATCAAGGCGCCGACCTTCGTCGGAGATACGATCCATGTCGAATGCGAGGTGATAGAAAGCCAGGATAGTAGAAAGCGGCCGGGGCTGGGCCTGGTGCGCACACGCAATCAGGTGGTGAAGCAGGACGGCACGGTCGCACTGGCCTATACGCCATTGCGGATGGTCAAGGGCCGCGGCCATATAGCTCGATGAGACGTCGAGCAACGCCGGCCGCCGTCGAGAACAGGCGGCCACGCGCGCGAGAATGCCCAGAAACGCTGTCGCGCTTCCCTGTTTGTCACCCTCGCGTGGCTGCCACGAAGGATCCCGCGTCTTCGCTCCTGCGTCCGGGAGCTTCGCGCGCCAGGCAAAGAACAGACGCGCGAGAATGACAGAGGGGACTAACCGGCACTTTAGAATGAGCCTCTCCGTATCGCTAGGGAGAGGCCGACGCGCATTGTTTTTGAAGCCGTTCCGCTGTGCGCACGTCCAATAGGCCCTCACGGGCCGTTTCGGGAGACTCCTTTTGAGCAACGCACCTCGCGGACTCGTTTGCTCATTTAGCCTAACTTCCGCATTTTTCAGAACAGATCCGCGATATTGCTAGGGTTTTTGGTTTTTCCGTCACTATGGATGGTACCAGGTGCGCAGCGGTTTGATGATCTCGGCGGAGATGCCCAAGGTCGAATAG